>Ga0114931_10009005_pt1 | contig 12003 bp, 10 predicted proteins | sample 2SBtaG_FD_89579 | JGI IMG/M metagenome (GOLD analysis project Ga0114931, IMG submission 89579) | Deep subsurface microbial communities from Kolumbo volcano to uncover new lineages of life (NeLLi) - 2SBTROV14_V59a metaG | ecosystem: Environmental > Aquatic > Marine > Volcanic | place: Kolumbo...
CCTGCGCCTGGTGTGCGACTTCCGCGGCCCCAGGGAGTGGCGGGCCGCGCCCGACCGCCTACCTGCAAAAAGCCGGCCGCAGGTGGCCCACCTCGAGATCTGGGACAAGAGCTTCGACGCGGGCAGCATCCGCAAAGCCATCACCTCCGGAAAGCTGGACGTGGACCTGCGCCAGATGCTGATCGAGGGCAATCGCCTCTTCGCCACCCGCTTTGCGCCCCGCTACCGCGAGATGTTCGCGCGCATCACGAAGCCGGAAAACCTCCCCGCCCTCGTCCACTGCACGGCCGGCAAGGACCGCGCTGGCTTCGCCTCCGCCCTGATCCTGCGCGTCCTGGGTGTCCCCGACAAGACCATCTACGAGGACTTCCTGCTGACCGACTACTACACCGCCGCCAAGATCCGACGCACCCTGTGGCTCGTGCGCCTCACCTCGCTCTTCCGGGTGGACCCGGAGAAGGTCCGCCCGGTGCTCGGCGTGGAGCGCGCTTACCTGGATGCCGCCTTTGGCACCATCGACGAGAAGTACGGCAGCTTCGACCGCTACCGCAAAGAGGCCCTGGGCCTGGACGACCAGGCTGTAACGGATTTTCGCAACCTGGTGTTGGAATAGCCGGGCCGGCTTGGGCGTAGCCCGCCACTAACGAGACGGCTGCTTCGGCGCGAGCGACACCATCACCTCCCTACCGCCGTACCCGCTCACCGAGTCACGCGCGCGGATGCGCACCCGCGAGACTCCGGCGGGTACCTTCACCCCTCGAAGGCTGCGCGTGAAGGGCTGCTCCCGCACATGGGGATGGCGCAGGATGCGTGTCGCGAGCACCCGGCCGTCCGGCGTCAGCACCTGCCAGGCGTTGGCGTAGTGCTGCCAGCCCTCATCGGCATGCTGCACCGTCACGGCAAAGCTGCACACCGCCCCTCGGCATTTCGCCTGCACCGATATGACGTCCGCCGGCGTGGCCAGCGCCGAACTGGCAGCCAGCAGCGCCACAAGACCCCACGATGCGCGACGATCCACCACTACGTCTTCTCGCCGGACTTCACCCGGAACGCCTCCAGCGTGCTCTGCCTGATGCGCAGCCTCGTACTACGAGCCTATCACGACTGCACCCGATTCCTTCCGCCAGGCGGAGACGGCCCGCGCAACAGCCCAGGGGGGCGGGTGCGGCGTCCACTTCTCGCGAAGCAGCGGGATCCGCGCCTGGTCCAAGCATCCATACTCATCCCGACTGTCCAGGCACTCGCGCCGGAGCCTGGGATACCGCTCCGGGAAGTGCCGCTGCAGGCTGTCCCGGTGCTCGGGCCCGAACACGAAGAGCTCACCGGCCCACGCCAGAATCTCCGCCGTCACACAGCATTCAGCAACGGTATCCACACCAGCCGAGCGCACCTCGACGTCTTCCCTGCCCCATTGAGCGCCTCGGCCGTCGTGCTGCGCTGGGGATCCTGGGAGCAGAGGAAGAGGATCCGTCGTATGGAGTGCCTACGCGGGTTCATACCGATGCAAACGCCGCCCACTACGGAAGCGAAGCCCTTCGAAGGGCCTCCGAGAAGGCAGGGGTCGAGCACCTATCCTTCGACGATCGCCCTGAGGGCTTCCAGGTGGCGAGAGTGCCAGCCCGCTTCGTAGCCTTGGAGCTCGGCGCTCGCGTCGCTGCCGAGCCGCTCGAAGCCATGATGAAAGAGCTCGACGTGGCAGGCGTCAACCAGCGGCGTGAGGCGAAGGGTGATGAGGGTCGGCACGGGCCATCCGTCCGTTTCCCAGTTGTTTGAGAAGGTGAGCTCGCGAGCCTGCTCGAAGATCAGGATCGGGCCACCGAAGAGACGCCTGGTGCCGTCGATCTCGACGCTGAGCTGGACCTGGCCGCCAACCTTGGGCTCGTAGGCCTCGAGTTGGTGACCGCGGCCGAACCAGGTGGCGAACCGGTCGAACGACGTGAACTCCTCCCACACGCGCTCTGGCGTCGCCTGCATCAGGCCACTTCGCCGGACATGTAGCACGCTGATCCTGGTTCCCATGGCGTATCCTTTTTCAGCAGCTTCACGCCTGCGTGGAGGCTGCTGGAACGAGTCTTGGCCCAAAGGGGGCGGCATGCCTTGCGACATCATAGGGACGGAGGAACGCTCCTGCGCAAAGGACCTTGTGGGCTCATCAGGCCGACATGATTTCCATCGGGATCCTCTACCACAGCATATCGCGCACCCCAGAATGCATCGTAGGGTGGCTGGAGCCCGACATAGCCAGCGTCGGTCATTCTCTCGTAACGCTCGTCGACTGCTTCGCGCGATGGCAATGAGAAGCCAACCCCATTCCCGCTCTCGCCTTCCCACCCTTCGTTGTAGCTTTTGGCCAGCTTCACACTGTCCAGGTCGAAACCAATCCCGTTCGGCATCGCGACCTCTACGTGGTGAGCGCCACTCTCCGTACGCTAGACGGCCGCATCGGGGATATCAACGCCCAATTTCCGGTAGAAGGTCAGCGCTGCATCCATGTCGCGCACCACGAGATTCTGGCCGTCGAGTACCGGTATGGATCCAACCATCGCCAGATTTCCCCCGCGAAGCCTTGGTTCAGGTCCTGCTTCAGCTACGCGCCACAGCACCCCGAACTCCGCTGTGAACCCGCTCGAGCACCCCGGGGTGAGTGGCATACGGCACTACGAAGCGATTGGCCCGCGTCGCGGATCATCAGCGGCAAGCCGGGGTTCAGCGGGCCAGTTCCTGGGCGGTGGGTGGTACAATGGATGCACCACACCCGCGCGCACCAGAAGGAGATCCCATGCCTGGGAACCCCCCGGAGAACATGCCCCGGATCACTCCCTATCTATTGTATGAAGACGTCGCCGCCACGCTGGGCTGGCTAGCCAGGGCCTTCGGCTTCCGGGAGCGCATGCGGCTACCCGGGCCGGACGGAGCGATCACGCACGCCGAGATGGAATTCGAGGACGGCGTGATCATGATGGGATGCCCAGGTCCGGAGTACCAGAACCCGAAGCGGCTTGGCCACGTGACACAGAATCTGTACGTCTACGTCGACGATGTGGACAAGCATTTTGAGCACGCCAGGGGAGCGGGCGCCGTGATTCTCAACGAGCCCGAGGATCAGTTCTACGGCGACCGCCGCTACGGGGTTGAGGATCGAGAGGGGCATCACTGGTACTTTGCCCAGCACGTGCGTGACGCGGCGCCCGAGAGCTTGAAACCGCCCGCGTAGGGCCCGGGTCTCCCCGCGGAACAGCGCGCGGCATCCTTGCGGGGCGGGTCCACTGGGCAGGGCGGACCGGAGAAAGGCGCTGGCTCGGCGGGAGGTCCCGGGCGCTCAGCTGCCCCGGGCGGCACCGCCGGCCGGGCGATGCCGCGAGCTACGCTCCCAGGCTGTAGGCCGCAGCCATCTCCGGGTCGCGCTTCGCGATCAGTCGGGCGAGCTCGAGCATCACCTTGCACTGCTTCACCGTGGCATCGTCCTGCATCTTGCCGTCGATCATCACAGTGCCGGAGCCGTCACCCATCTCCTCCACCACGTGCTTGGCCCACGCAACCTCCTCGGGCGGCGGGCTGAAGACCTTGCGAGCGATGGCGATCTGCTTCGGGTGTAGCGACCATGCGCCCACACAGCCCATCAGGAAGGCGTTGCGAAACTGGTCCTCGCAGGCGAGGGAGTCGGCAATGTCACCGAAGGGGCCATAGAAGGGCAGGATGCCGGTGGCAGCACAGGCGTCCACCATGCGCGCCATGGTGTAGTGCCAGAGGTCCTGCTGGGCCACGACGCGCGGCGCATCGGGATTCTGTGGGTCGGGATCCTGGCGCACCAGGTAGCCCGGATGGCCTCCGCCCACCCGCGTGGTCTTCATCCGGCGGGAGGCGGCCAGATCCGCCGGCCCCAGGCTCATGCCCTGCATGCGCGGGCTGGCGATGGCGATCTCCTCGACGTTGGCCACGCCGAGGGCCGTCTCCAGGAGCGCGTGGATCAAGATGGGCCGCTTGAGCCCATGCTTGGCCTCGAGCTGCGCCAGCAGCTGGTCCACGAAGTGGATGTCCCAGGGGCCCTCGACCTTGGGGATCATCACGACGTCGAGCTTGTCCCCCGCCTGACCCACCACACTCAGCATATCGTCCAGGAACCAGGGGCTGTCGAGGCTGTTCACCCGCGACCAGAACTGCGTGTCTCCGAAATCCGTGTCCCGCGCAATCTTCACCAACCCCTCGCGGGCGGCCACCTTGTGGTCCACCTCGATCGCGTCCTCGAGGTTGGCCAGCAGGATATCCACCTTCTTGGCGATCTCCGGCACCTTTGACGCCATCCGCGGGTTGCTGGGGTCGAAGAAGTGGATCATACGAGAGGGCCGCACCGGGATATCGATGAGCGGTGCGGGAGCTCCGATCGCGAGGGGCCTTCCGAGATTGCGGGGGTTGCGCATGGGTCCTCCGGGGGTTCGCAGCGGCGCAGTCTAGCAGGAGCCTCCTGGACTGGGAGTCAGGCCTTCGAGGGCGTGGGCACAGCCTGGCTCCCGCCGGGCCTCCGGAGCAGACGGCGCTTCACGGCTTCCACGAAGTCGTCGAGGACCAGGTAGAAGACCGGAACCACGAGCAGCGTAAGTGCCGTCGAGGAAAGCATCCCCGCGCCCGTCGCCACCGCCATGGGCGCCCGCGACTCGGAGCCCGGCCCAAGTCCAAAGGCGGCCGGAACGACGCCCAGAACCATGGAGAGCGCGGTCATGAGCACCGGACGCATGCGAATGGGAGCTGCGGTGCGAACGGCCTCCAACTTGTCCATGCCTTCCGCCCGCAGCTGGTTGGTGTAGTCCACGAGCAGGATCGAGTTCTTCGTCACGAGGCCGAAGAGCAGGATGATCCCGATCATGCTGAACAGGTTCAGGGTCATTCCCATCATGTAGAGGCCGCCGAAAGCGCCGATCATCGCCAGCGGTAGGGCGAGCATCACCGTCAGCGGATGCACGAGGCTCTCGAACTGCGCAGCCAGGATCATGTAGATGACCAGGATCGCAAGCATCAAGGCGAAGCCCAGGTTCTGCGCGCCCTCCGTGAACTGCTGCGCCTGGCCGGAGAGCTGCAGCGTGACACCCTCGGGGAGGATCTTGTCGGCAATGGCCTGAGCCTCCTGGATTGCCTCGCCCAAGGGCTTCTCGCCCGTGAGATTCCCGGAGATGCCCACGCTGCGCTGTCGGTCCACTCGAGTGATCGCTGCCGGCGCCGCGATCTCCTCGATGTGGACCAGGTTGTGAAGCTCCACCACCGCTCCGCTCGCGGTACGTGCGTAGAGCTGGCCGATGGCTTCGGGATCGCTCCGATCCTTTTTGTCCAGGCGGACGCGAATGTTGTAGCGATTACCCGCTTCCTTGAATTTGGCAACGTCGAGACCGCCGATCATGGCTTGGACCGTGGACGCGATCTGCGTGGCATCGAGTCCCAGGGCTGCGGCCTTCTCCCGGTCGGGAATCACGCGAATTTCAGGGCGACCCAGGCGCAGGCTCTTCTTGAGATCGATGAAGCCGCTCTGCTTGCGGAGCTCCGCCATAAACCGGTCCGCGAGCCGGTCCAGCGTGACCAACTCCACGTTGCCCTTCAGCGCCACCGAGAACTCGCCATCGTTGCTGCTCATCATCCCTGACATGTCGCTGATGCGGAGCTTCTGCCCCGGAACATCGTCCAGAGCAGCGCGAGCGGCAGCAATGATCTCGGGCGCCCGGCGCGTCCGCTCCTTCAGGGGCTTCAACATCACGAACATGATTCCGGCCGTGGGGTCCGCACCGCCACTCGACCCCGCGAAGCCTGCCCCGGAGAAGACGCCCGCGACCTCCGGCTGAGCGAGAACCCACTTCTCGTCGTGGCGGAGCATCTCGAGAGTTCCCTCCGGGTTGGTCCCGGGAGGCGTCTGGACGCTGAAGAAGATGCGGCCCTCGTCCGAGTGTGGGAAGAACTCCATGCCCAGCCGGCTCGCGAGCCCCAGGGAGAGGACGAACGAGAGCGCCGCAACAGCGAGCGTCTGCCAACGATGGCCAAGGGCCCAATCGAGCGCGCGGCGGTAGCCCCCTTCGAGCCCGCTGAACGCCTGCTCCAAGCGGTGATAGATGCTGCCGAAGGCGCGCTTCTTCGCCGGCGGAATGCGCGCGGCCAGCATCGGGGTCAGGCTCAATGCCACCACCAGCGAGATGATCACGGCGGCTGCCACGGTGGCACCGAACTCTCCCAGGAAGTTCCCCACCATGCCCTGGACGAAGATCACGGGCACGAAGACTGCAACGATGGAGAAGGTGGCCGCCATGGCCGCAAAGGCAATCTCCCGGGTGCCCTTCGACGCAGCCGCCATCGACGTCTCGCCGGAGTCACGGTGCCGCTCGATGTTCTCGAGTACGACGATGGCGTCGTCGATCACAACCCCCACGGCAAGGGTCATGGCGAGCAGCGTCATGGTGTTGAGCGTGTAGTCGAGCATCCACATCACGCCGAAGGTGGCGATCAGTGAGAGTGGGATCGCCAGCGCGACGATCATCGTGGGCCGCCAACGCCGCAAGAAGACGAAGACCGTGAGGATCGCCAGTACGGCGCCAAACTCGAGGGAGAAGATTGCTTCCTTGAATGAATCTCGAATCGAGCGCGAGAAGTCCGCAACGCCTGCGCCCTGCTTGAACCTCATGTCGTCGGGGAGCTGCTTCTGCATCACGGAGATGCGGTGCAGGATCTGATCCGCGATGGCCACGGTATTGGCGTTGGACTGCTTGATGACGCCGATACCTACCGCCGGATGCCCGTCGTAGCGCGAGTAGTATCGGAGGTCGTCCGCGCCATCCTTCACCCGGGCCACGTCCCCAAGCCGGATTGCCGCGCCATCCTTGTAGGCGACGACCATCTTCGCCAGCTCGTCCACACTGTGGTATTCGGCATCGGTCTTGACCGCGTACTCCATGGTCCCGCTCTCCACGAGACCGCCGGGAATCTCCACGTGTTCTCGGCGAATCGCCGAAATCACGTCGGAGGCGGCAAGGCCTCGGGCCCGCAACGCCTCCCCGTCCACCCAGATGCGTATGGCCCGGTCGCGCTCGCCGAAGATCTCGATGCCAGCGACACCCGGCACGGTTTCGACCTGCGGCTTCACGTTCCGTTTGACGAACTCGGTGGCCTCCACCTGGGGACGGTCCGTCATCAGCGGAACCCACATGATCGGGAAGCTGGCGGGGTTGACCTTGTCCACGATCGGCGGGTCGAGGTCTTTGGGCAGCTCGCCCTTCGCGCGCGCTACCTGGTCGCGCACGTCTTGGGCGCCCACGTCGGTGTCGACACCCAGATCGAACTCGACGGTGATCATCGAGATGGCCGTGCGCGAGGTGGAGCGCAGCTGGCGAACGCCGGAAATGGTATTGAGGTGCTGCTCCAGGACGTCCGTGACGTCCTCTTCCATCACCTCCGGGCTGGCGCCATCCAGGACGGACATCACCCGCACGACCGGAAAATCCATTTTCGGGAACTGGTCGATGCCGAGCTTGTCGTAGCCAAGCACTCCGAAGACCACGAGAGAGAGCGTCACCATCCAGGTGAGGACGGGCCTGCGGATGAAGATCTCGAGCCAGCTCACTTGGACACCGTTCCTGGCTGAATCCGTTCGGCAACACTGAGCTTCTTGTTCTCCAATGTTCCGTCGGCATTGCGGCGGGAGATGGGCGTCCCATCTACCAGCTCCGACTGGCCCCGGACGATGATGTCCAGGCCTGCGGGAAGTTTGGAGAGGATCTCGACCATGCCCTTCCGATGCGTTCCCGTTTGCACCACCAGTCTCTTCGCAAAGCCATCGGTGCCCGCGAGATAGACCACCTGCCCGTCCGCCCGCATCAGCACGGCCTCCTCGGGCACCAGCACGACGCCTATGCGCAGAGCCACGCCGAGATCCACGCGCGCAAAGAGCCCCGGGCGCAGGCGGCCGTCAGGATTCGGGATCAGCGCCTTCACTCGCAGGGTCCGAGTGCGGGAATCAATGACCGGTGAGATCACCGTCACGGTGCCCTGGAAGACCTGGTTCGGGTAGGGCGCCACACGTACCGCAACGCTCTGGCCCTGCGCCACGCGCGCCGAGTCTCGTTCGGCGACATGGAACTCCACCTCGACCGGGTCCAGCTCGACGATCTCGAAGAGCGGCTCAGCGACGCGCACGAAGTCACCTCGGCTGACTTTCCGCCGCGCGATCAGCCCCGCGAAAGGCGCCCGGACGTTCGAGTCCCGCAACGCGCGTTCCGCCACCCCGACACGGGCCTGGCTGGCCTCCAAGCGCGCGCTGGCGGTATCGAGGCTGGTGCGAGCCTTGTCGAGAGCCGCTCGTGAGATGGCACCCTTCGCGTGCAGGAGCTTCAGCCGGTTCCGCTGCCGAGCGGCCTCTTCCTGGGCGGCCCTTGCCTCTGACAACATCGCCTTGGCATCTGCAAGCTGGAGCGTGCGGCGCTGGGGATCGATGGAGAGCAGCAGCTGGCCCTCTTTCAGCTTCTCCCCCTCGTCGACCAGCACCTCGGTGACCTGGCCCGCCACCTCGGAGGCAACCTCCGCCTGCTCCTTGGCTACCAGCCCTCCTGTAGCGTCGATGCGATCCTCGACATCCCGCACAGTGGGCGATACCGCCACCACAGGCTTCGCCATGTCGATCTTCGAGCCCTGCTTATTCTGGGGGCATCCAGACAGCGCCGCGGCGGAAAGCGCAAGGGAGAAGATCAGCAGCCAGCGCACGGTGTTGCTTCGCAGCATCATCAATCCTTTGGTCCCCGCCCAGTCTGTGCAGCGGGCACAATCAGGCCCCGCAGCAGGGCATCCAGGGCATCGTCGATCAGGGTCTTGGAGAAATCGCCATCTGGGTGCAACAGATGCACCGAGATCAATCCATGGGTGAGCGCCCAGAAAGCCTGGGCCGCACTCTCTACGTTTCCAGCGCGCAGGCGCCCGGCGTCCCAGAGTTCCATCCACGCCTGCTCCAGGTGCTCGCGCGCGTCCTCGAGAGAGCGCGGCGGAGCAGAGTCGCGGGCGTTCTGGACGGAAAGCAGCTGATAGTGGGTGGGGTTGCGCAGACCGAAGCGAACCAGCGCGTGGCCCACGGCGCGCAGATAGCCCTCGGGCTCACTCCTGCGACGCACGCGCTGTAGCTTGCGCACCAGGGCCGCGAAGCGCTCTTCGAGCAGCGCATCGACCAGGCCCTCCTTGTCGCCGAAATGGTGATAGATGGTGGGTGCGGTGTAGCCGCAGCGCTCTACCAGCCGGCGGATGGAGAAGCCCTCATAGCCCAACTCCAAAAGGAGGGACTCGGTGGCGTCGAGGATCGCTCGACGCGCTGCGGCGCGCCGCACGCTGCGGCGTTGCGCTTGTGCCTCGGCACTCAAGAGGATGGGTCCGTCCGTTCCGTACGCGTTGGGCAGGCGCGGTAACGGCGTTTCGGGAAGTGGAACGCCGTGAAAGCTAGCTAACAGCGTTAAAGATTCAAGGCCGCGAGCGGGGGCGCAGGAGAGCGACTTGCCCCCAAGGGGCAAGTCGCTCTCCTGCGCCCCTCCTTGCCAGGGCTAGAAGCTCGCTGAGCCCGGCACGCGGGGGAAGGGGATGACATCGCGGATGTTTCCCATCCCTGTCGCAAACTGCACCAGGCGCTCGAAACCCAGCCCGAAGCCCGAGTGCGGCACGGAGCCGTGGCGGCGCAGCTCCAAGTACCACCAGTAGGCATCCCGGTCGAGACCCAGCGCGTCCATGCGCTGCGCCAGCGCCTCGTAGCGATGCTCGCGCTGGGAGCCCCCCACAATCTCCCCGATGCGCGGTACGAGCACGTCCATGGCGCGCACCGTCCGGCCGTCGTCGTTCAGGTACATGTAGAAGGCTTTGATCTCGGTGGGGTAGTCCGTGACGATCACGGGGCGCCCCACGTGCTCCTCGCAGAGGAAGCGCTCGTGCTCGCTCTGGAGATCCGCTCCCCAGACCACGGGAAACTCGAAGGCCCGGCCACTGTGCTGGAGAATCTCCACCGCCTCGCTGTAGCGCAGGTGCTCGAAGGCCTCGTCCACCACGTGGCGCAGGGTCTCCACCACCCCCTTCTGGATGCGCGCGTCGAAGAATGCCATGTCTTCCGTACAGGTCTCCAGGATGTGACCCAACACCGCCTTCAGAAAGGCTTCGGCCAGCTCCATATTGCCCTCGAGATCGCAGAAGGCGACCTCGGGCTCGACCATCCAGAACTCCGCCAGGTGTCGGCTCGTGTTGGAGTTTTCTGCACGGAAGGTCGGACCGAAGCTGTAGGCCTTACCGAGGGAGAGGGCGCCGATCTCCGCCTCGAGCTGCCCGGAGACGGTGAGATGCGCTTCGGCACCAAAGAAGTCCCGGCTCCAGTCGATGCCCTGCGGCGCCCGGGGCGGATCGCTCGCGTCCAGGGTGGAGACGCGAAACATCTCGCCGGCACCTTCCGCATCCGCCAGCGTAATGATGGGCGTGTGCAGCTCGATGAAGCCCTGGCTGTGAAAGAAGGAGCGGATCGCTCGGGCGGCCTCATGCTGCACGCGCAGCACCGCAGCCAGGGTGTTCGTGCGCGGCCTCAGGTGCGCGATGCTGCGCAGGAACTCGAAGCCGTGGCGCTTCTTCTGCAGCGGGTAGTCATCCCCGACGCCGCCCACGCACTCCACGGACTCCGCCTGGATCTCTTTGGCCTGGCCCTTGCCCGGAGAGATCACCAGCGCTCCCGTGACGCGCACCGCACAGCCAGTACGAAGCGCGAGTACCTCACTGGTGTATCCGGGAAGCTCCGGATCCACCACGACCTGGATCCCCGCCAGACAGGAGCCGTCGGTCACATCCAGAAAGGAGCGTGCCTTCGAGTGGCGGGCGCTGCGCAGCCAACCCTCCACCGTGACATGACGCCCTTCAGGCGTGCTCGTCAGCAGCGTACGCACGCGCGTGGCACTCATGCGGCCCCTTGCGTAGCCAACCGGGCATCCAGCTCCTGCGCCAGCCGAGCGCCCGCTTGGAGCAGCTGCTCCGCCGCCTCCGGCACCAGCACCGCCTGCAGGACTTCATAGTGCTGATGCGCCAAGGGCACCTCGTAGCTGTGCGTGTGGGGGAGATAGCGCAGCCAGCCGTTGGCGATCCCCAGCACGGCGGCATGTGCGCTGCCGCAGCGAGCCTTCCAGTCGAGACCGACCTCCACGCTGGGCTCTGCGGGAAGCGCCAGCAGCAGGACCGGTCCAAGGCGAAGCACCTGTACCTCCACCTCGGGGCAGGCCCCGCCTGCAAAGCGCGCCGCGGTGTGGCCGCGCAGATAGCGGCGCACGCACGCAATGCGCTCGCGGCGCTCCGCCAGGGGAAGATGGGCCGTCCGCTCCTGCTCCAGACGATAGATCTCGCCCGTACCCAGCTTCGCGTCCTCCGGGAGACCCAGGGCCTGCAACGCGGCGCGGCGCTCGGCGGGGCTGTCGGCGTGCGTGGCCACACGCACGCGCGTGCTGGCTGCTGCAACCGGGCACCGGGCCTCCAGCTCCAGGCCTCGCGCCGCCTCGACCACGGCCCGGCCGACCTCCCGCCCCAGGGCTTCCAGCGTGCGGAAGTCCGCACCGCGGCTCTGGTCGGCGATCGCCAGGTCCTGGAGGCCCCGCGTGCGCGGGTCGATATCCGCGTGGGCACCCAGGGCAAAGATCGGGTTCACCCCGGGGAAGGCCTCTCGGAGCGCCAGCCCTGCCGCCCAGGGCCAGTCGGCGGAGTAGTGCAGATTGTCGTGGCCGAGCACTGTGGGATGGCAGCCGTACACGTATAGGATGGCCAGACAAGCGGGGGTCTGCGGTCCGGCGGTGTCTACTCGCAGCACCAGGACATCCGGATCCACGGGCCCGTCGGCGCGGCTGCGGTTGCGCCCGATCTGGACCCGGGCGTGGCCGACGCCGAGCCGGGCCGGAAGGGGCGCGGCGGCAGCGTGGCAGCCTGCCAGGGCCGCCGCCTCGAGGATGCCCGCCTCCCTTGCGGGTGCGGACTGCCCGGTCAATC
>Ga0114931_10009006_pt1 | contig 12002 bp, 10 predicted proteins | sample 2SBtaG_FD_89579 | JGI IMG/M metagenome (GOLD analysis project Ga0114931, IMG submission 89579) | Deep subsurface microbial communities from Kolumbo volcano to uncover new lineages of life (NeLLi) - 2SBTROV14_V59a metaG | ecosystem: Environmental > Aquatic > Marine > Volcanic | place: Kolumbo...
CTGCAACTGCGGCCGTTGTTCGCCCTCGCCCAGGATCAGCAATGACCAATCCTCGCGACCTGTCGCGGCAAAGGCCTGGATCAACAGATCGAAGCCCTTTTGTTCGGTCAGGCGTCCGACTGCCAACACTGTTCTGCCCGGCAAGGGCATAGCGACATCTGTCACCTCACCTTGGTCTGTTGTCGCCAGGGGATTGGCGATGACATGCAGCTTGTGCGGCGGAACAAAATCAGCAGCCCATTCCCGTACACGTTCGGTCTGCAGCACCACCGCTGCGGCACGAGGATAGAGCTTGCGCCGCAGCCAGCTGCGCAACCGGCCAAGATCGGCATAGGCTGGATCGATCCGCTCCGAAACGACGACCGGAATCCTGCTGCCTGCAACAGCCACCAGCGTCAGTATATTGGTCAGGTCCATGAAACTGATCACGGCCTGCGGAGACAATTCCGTCAGGGCTTGCCGCAACCTGATGATTCTGTAAAGATTGTTGCGCAGTGACTGCCAGGGATTTGCCGATGCCCGCAGCACGTTCAATCCCAGGCGCCTGATGCGGGGATCGAGAGGATAAAAATCATCGTCGCTGCCGGACAATGTCACGATAATAACTTGCCAGTCTCGCTCCGCCCAGTAGTTGGCCATCAGCGACAGGACCCGTTCCGCACCACCGGAGGACAGCGATGAAATCACCAAGGCCACGTTCATGATCTGAAATTACAAACATTTTCCATCGATTGTTGGCCGCGCTGCATCCAACAAAAGAATCCACAGACCGCCAATAGCAGCTGCCTTATATTCATGTCAACCCCTGCAACCTTGCCATCTGCGAGAAGATGCTGTCGGGACGGGACAGCAGTTCTTTCCAGCTACCCTGTTCGATGATCCGACCCTGGTCCAGCACCAGAATCCTGTCCGCCATGCGCACCGTGCCCAGGCGATGGGCGACCATGAAGATCGCGCAATTGCCCTTGATTTCCTCCAACGCCGACTGCACGCTGGCCTCGGAAGCGCCATCCAGGGCGCTGGTTGCCTCGTCCAGTATCAGCAGCCAGGGCTGTTTGTAAAGCGCCCGGGCAATGGCGATACGCTGCCGCTGGCCACCGGACAATTTCGCCCCGCGCTCGCCCACCTCGGTGTCCATGCCTTGCGGCAGTTTTTCGATGAATTCGTAGGCATGCGCCATCTTTGCCACCTCGAGCAGGCGCTCGGGATCTTCCCGGTCGCTTTCCCAAGAGATATTTCTGGCGATGGTTTCATGAAAGATCGGCGTATCCTGCATGACGATGCCGATACGGCTCTGCCACTGTTCGATGTCCAATTCCTGCAGGGGAATATCATCCAGCGATATACTGCCGACCGTGGGATGAAACAGGCCGGTCAACAGATCCACCAGCGTCGACTTGCCGCTGCCGGACGGACCGACCACGGCGACGCATTCGCCGGGCTGGATGGCGAACGACACCTCCCGCAAGACATCCCGCTCCGTTTCCGGGTAGCGGTAGCAGACGCGCTGCAGCTGCAGTTCGCGCAGAAATGACGGTGGCCGCGCGCCGCTCTTGCGCGCCGCGCCCTGCTGCGCAAGCTCCAGGCGCTGCTTCCAGGTGACATACCAGGACAGATAGGTGCGGGACTGCAGAAAACCGTCCTGCACGGTAAAGATGCGCGGCACCAGCCGGTAGAAGATGGCCAGAAAAACGATGATTTCAGCGACATCCTGCTTGCCCAGCACGATGGTAAAGAGCATGAAGCCGCCGATGAAGACAATGCCGCCGCCTTCGAAGAACAGACGCATGATCACGGCATGGATCTGGCTCCAGTAATAGGTCTGGGCGTATTGCTTGTAGATACTCCTGGCCCGCTGCTCGGCTTTCCGCGCATTGCCGGTGGCGCGGAAGAATTTCAGATTACCGAAGATCTCGTTGATGCGGTCCCCGATATCGCTGACCAGACCTGACAACTGCTCGGCATGCACACGGTTTTTCCGGGCGATGAACACATAGCCCAGGCCACCGAGGGCGCCGAACACGATGGTCAGCACGGTCAGCTTCGCCGACACCACGAAGGCCGTGCCCAGATACACCAGCGACGCCAGCAATGCCCCGATGGCCTGGAGAAAGATCTGTATACCGATGCCCATCTGGAAACCTTCCATGATCATCGCCTTGGAAATGTCGCCGGTGCGCATCTGCACGAAGCGCGCCCATTCCATGTGCAACAACGCCTCGCCCATCTTGATGCGCGCCAGTTCCTCGATACGGGTGCGCACCTGCAGGTTGGTTTTTTCCGCGGCGAAGCGCGATACCGAAGCGCCGATGCCCAGCAACACAAACAGTCCGAGGGCCGTCGGCACCAGGTAGCTTTCCGGCCAGTGCAGATACTCCAGCACACGGCTCAGGAACAACTGCCTGCCGCCATCAGCCGCCTGCCCCTTGCCCAGCACCGGCAGCAGCGCCAGCAGGGCGCTACCCTCCAGCAGACCGGCCAGGGCAATCAACAACACCGCCAGTGTGGCCTGCACCCTGGCCCAGCCGGCCAGTTCCCGATAGATTCTAAACAAGGTCATTAAGGAAGTATGATGTCTTTAAATCGCAAATCGAAACAGCTGCACAAAATGAGGTTGCCTGGTTATAAATGAATCAGCTGTATACTTGGTAAGTTCGTCCATATTTCGAAAGATCCTCATGGGAAGAATTCATAATCAGTTAGAGTCTATAAACACCCATCCATGGGATGTTTATAGAAAGAAAACAGCAGATTCGGTTTGCTGTTTTCTTCATAATCAATGGCTTGAGGCCATTGATTATGCCGGTACTTCCCTGTGCCGGATTAGTCTCGCATTTACATCAAAGGAACATTGACAAACCTGACGCCCATATTTCGGAAGGTGTCTCTGGCGGCACCCGAAACCTTCATGTGGCCTGATTTACTGGGCGTTAGCACCATCCACCTTGCATTTGTTTGGCTCTCGACTGTTATTCGAGCTCCCAATAAACCTAATTTTACCAGTTTTTTACTTCGCTCTTTTTTTATCTCAGGAAAGCCACAAAGTTTAAATCACACAATTCATCTACCTTTGACCATCCATATATATGGACTCAGGTGGTCTCAATAAATTTTAATATTTACGTCAGCTCGATATAGTGTTGATGTTATAATCAGCCTTTTTGATAGAAGATGTTGACTGGCAAAATATCTAGCAAATTGCTTGATTTCCATTGCAATCATACTTGATGTTGCTGACAATTTTTTATGGATGGTCGCAAAGGCTGTGTAATGATTCAGACGGCATTTAGATGTTCAACCAAGATTTGTAAACTTAAATGGTGAAGTTAAATTGAAGAGGTCAGCAAAGGAAATCCGTAAGATTTTTGGCCATAACCGCGAGTTAATATGGGTTTTTACATTGCGCGACATTCGTGATCGCTATATTGGTCAGTTTTTAGGGTCTTTATGGAGCATCGGTCATCCGTTATTTCTAATGGGTCTATATGTTTTTATATTTGCGGTTGTTTTTCCAACAAGATTAGGTGATCAATTTCAATTTCCCCGCAGCTACGTTAGTTTCATTTTAGCTGGTTTGATACCATGGCTGACCTTTCAAGAGGTAATGGGACGTTCAGTAACAGTAATTGTAAATAATGCCAGTTTAGTAAAACAGATAGTTTTCCCAGTTGAAGTACTGCCCATTAAAACAGTTCTAGCAAGTTTGCTAGGTCTATTCATTGCCGTATTACTTTTTTTTTGTATTCAACTGATTATTGAAACCAGCATTCCCTGGTTCTGGCTACTGTTTCCTTGCGTGGTAATATTTGCCTTTATTCCCTGCATGATAAGAATCAGCTATATATTGTCGGCAGTAGGCACCTATGTTCGCGACCTTAAAGATGTAATACAAATATTTATTACAGCCAACCTATTTATGCAACCGATACTTTATCTACCTGGCCGCTTTCCTGAGGCTTATAACTGGGTATTTTATTTAAATCCATTTAGCTATCAAGTATGGGTATTTCAAGATTTACTTTACTACGGCCGTTTTGAACATGAATTTGCTTGGCCCGTCTACTTCATAGGAAGCTGGCTAGTACTAATTGGAGGCTATTTCATATTTCAATTTGCCAAAACTAAATTTATCGAAGTTCTATGATGAATCAAGAAGAAATTGCAATTAAGGCAGAGGGACTGGCGAAATGCTTTAAAATCTACCAACAACCAGCCGATTTGATTAAGGAAATATTCACCAGAACAAAAAGGCATAAATAAAGCTGGCCATTAAAAGATGTTGATTTGGAGATTAAGCACGGTGAAGTTTTAGGCATTATTGGGCGGAATGGAGCTGGGAAAAGTACGTTACTCAAAATTATCGCTGGAACAATGGAACAAACAAACGGAACTCTTGAAATCAATGGTAAGGTGACTGCGATTTTAGAGTTGGGTTCCGGCTTTCATCCTGAATACAGCGGACGCGAAAATATAATTATGGGTGGTATTTGCCTGGGTATGAGTAAAAAAGAAATAACCGCAAAAGTCGACTCTATTATTGATTTCTCTGAATTGCGTGAACATATTGACCAGCCTTTCAGAACCTATTCCAGCGGGATGCAGGCAAGATTGACATTTGCAACCGCGATTAGTGTTGATCCTGATATTTTGATTATAGATGAGGCGCTTTCCGTTGGAGATGCACGTTTCCAGCAAAAGTCATTTGAACGTATCAGAGCGTTTCGTGAACAGGGAAAAACAATCTTACTTGTATCGCATGATATGAATGCAATAACAAGTTTTTGCGATGAGGCAATTTTCCTTGAAAGTGGGCAAGTGAAGGCGAGAGGAAATCCAAAGCAGATAGCTGAAATTTATCACCGCTACCTTTTTGGGGAAGATGCTGGTAGTGGTGAAATAAGTCAACCTCTGGAAGGGAATAAAGACATCATGCGATATGGAGATAAAGCTTGTGAAATAACCGCGTTTGCATTAAATAACCACAAGGGAGAACCGGTGTCAGTTCTTAAAGTCGGTGAATCCTTTTCTTTTTATATGCGAATTCTTTTTAATAAAAAAATAATTCAACCCTCAGCAGGCATTGTAATAAGAGACACCAAAGGGATGGATTTGTTTGGAGTAACAAATTCTTCGCTTGGAGTTAAGTTTCCTCATGTTGAAGAGGGAGAGGAAATCGATTTCCACATCAATATGCAGATGTGGCTTGCTCAAGGAGATTATTTTATAACTTTAGGTATTGCCCATGGTGAAGGGGTGAAAGCCGATTTTATTGAGTCCGGTATTCAACTGAGAGTTGAGGGCGGGAGTTCTGGTATTTTCAGCTCCTCTATAGTTGACTTGTCTCCGGATATTAAACTGGGAACCATAATTAAAAAAAATGTTTGTTCATAAGCTAAAAAAAATATCCAACGTAGACGGCTATGCCTGGAAAGCTAAACTTCCTGTTGGATTTGAAGAAGGAGACTCCATTGATAACCCATACAAATCAAGTGCGTTGTTGCTTGAAAATGGTCGTTTAATGGGTCCTGCAGATGCCCTGCATGAGGATATTAAGAACTTTGGCTTGGGGTTATATTCCCATTGGGGAAATGATATTTATTTTTCTACTACTGATAATTCTGATCCTCGAAAAAATGGCAGGGAATATAACCTTTTTTCGCCTGAGAGCTTATTTGATTCGAAAGAAATTGGGCAAGTAATTGGAATAGTTTCAAAACTTCATAAAAACGAAGATGAAATGCAAAAGTTTGCCCTGGTGGAAGAATTGTTAAGCCATCTATTGCCAGAGTATAAATTGGCTGATTGGGGGCGAATATACATGGATGATAAAACGCTCACATCTATTTATGCTAATTTCGAAAATACTTGGCGTAGTTACGATAGGAAGTTTAATGTTTTTCAGCTTATCAAACTAGTTAATAATGTTCCGGGTGATTTAGCCGAATGCGGTGTTTATAAAGGAGCAACCGCCTGTTTCATGGCAAAAGCCATTTTGGATTACGAAATGAATTGCAAACTCCATTTGTTTGACTCGTTTTTGGGTTTGTCCGACCCACTTGATAAGGATGGGGATTTTTGGGTAAAAGGTGATATGTTTGCCTCCCTTGAAGAAGTGAAGAAAAATTTACGCGATTTTTCATTGATCAACTTTTTCCCAGGCTGGATTCCTTCCTGTTTTGATAGCGTAAAACAAAAACAGTATCGGTTTATTCATTTAGACGTTGATTTGCATGACCCAACAATGGATTCATTGCGGTTTTTTTATCCTCGATTAACGTCGGGGGGGATTATTCTTTGTGATGATTACGGCTTCAAGACCTGTGCTGGTGCGAGAGCAGCTATGGATGATTTTTTTGCTGACAAGCCTAATCGATTGTGCATTTAAGTTCCGGACAAGGTTTTATTATTAAACAGTAAAGTAAAAAATTTCCATGTTTTTATAACGTGGTTAAGCAAATCTGCTCACCGTAAAAATTGAGGACATAAATGACTATTAAAATTACACCAGTCGACTGGACCACTGAAATGGTTCGTGATTTCTGGTCTGCAGTATCAGAGTCACCTATGGCTAAAATGAACTTTGCCCGGTTGGCTGGTGCAAGAATGGTTGATCTTATTCGCTCACGGCTTTCGCCAGAATATCAATGTCTGGATTTTGGAGCCGGCAATGGAGAGTTCATTCTTGAATTGATGAAGAGAGGCTATCAATGTGCGGCTTATGAAATTTCTGAAGGCAGAATGAAATCATTCGAGGCGCCGGAATTTGCCAATAACGAAAAATTTTTGGGACTTGTCAGTCCAACTCAAAAGCAACAGTTCGATGTTGTTTTCATGCTGGATGTAATCGAACATATAATGGATGATGAATTTGATTCAGCATTGGAATTTTTGAGCAGTTTTGTAAACATCAAGGGCAAACTGATTATCAGTACACCAAATAATGAAAATCTAGAAGATAGCACCTGTATATGTCCTGTCTGCCATCACATGTTTCATCGCTGGCAACATGTACGTTCATTCGATGCTGAAACATTAGCAAAAACTCTTGAAAATTTCGGATTCAATACACTGGCCATTCATAAAGTAGATTTTTCACAAAATGTGTCACTTGAAGAAATCGAACAAGCCTGTCGGGAAGATGAAATGCGGTTGGGGTCTGAAAGTCATTTAATTTATGTAGGCGAAAAAAGAGTCTGAACAATGTTTTCATATGAACATTTAAACAACCTCAGAGCTTATGAAATTGAATTTTATTTGCCCTATTTTGATAAGCGGCAAAAAATTCTCGAATTAGGTGGAGGCACAGGTGAACAAGCCAAGCAATTAGCTGCGCGAGGCTATCAGATTGAGTCTGTCGATTTGGAAAATTCCACCTATTCCTCTGAAAGAGTTTTTCCTGTCAAGGATTATGATGGCGAGCATTTACCGTTTGATGATGATTCATTTGACGTTATTTTTTCATCCAACGTACTGGAACATATTCCACACTTGGACCAGTTCCACATGGAATTAAAGCGGGTATTGAAACCAGGCGGCTATGGAGTTCATATCATGCCAACCGGTACATGGCGTTTCTGGACATCAATTGCAAATTATGTCGAATTAGTTCAGCGTTTAGCAATTACCGCATATAAAGCCTTTCCAACCAGCATATCTCCACAGCATATTTACGATTCTTTAATGTGGGGTAAAAATGAAGCAGCCAGCCTGCTTCACAATTACTGGATTCCCCCCAGACATGGTGAGAAAGGAAATGTCTGGACAGAAATTATCCATTTTAGCCGCTGGCAATGGCGCAAACATTTTATTCGGAATGGATATGAAATATTGGAGATCCGTCCTTTAAAATTATTTTATACCGGTCATATGGTTTTAGGATCCGGGTTATCCATGAAAATGCGGAATTTGTTATCGCATATTTTAGGATCTGCCTGCATACTATATAAAGTCCGTCCTCAAGAGTGCAAGTAATATGTGTGGAATTGCCGGTTATTTATTGCACTCATCGCCTCTACCATCTGCTGAATTAAAAATCAGGCTCAAAAAAATGGCCAAACTACTGCATCATCGTGGTCCAGATGATTCAGGAATTTGGCAAGATAAGTCAGTAGGCCTTGCCCATACCCGATTATCTATTTTAGATCTTAGTCATGCGGGGCATCAGCCTATGTTGCATCCTGACGGTTCCGTAGTGATCAGTTTTAATGGTGAAATTTATAATTTTCAAACCTTACGCCAGGAATTGGCAGGCTTGGGATGTGTCTTTATTGGCCATTCAGACACCGAAGTCCTGGTGCATGGCTACCGTGAATGGGGTGAGAAGTTATTTGACAAATTGCAAGGGATGTTTGCGATAGCCATTTGGGATAAACGCTTGCAGCAATTGTTATTGGTCCGGGATCGCTATGGAAAAAAGCCTTTATATTATTATCTAGATGGAACACGCCTGGTTTTTGCTTCAGAAATCAAGTCTATTGTTGCCTGGCCGGAAATCGAAAGAATTCCCGACTATGAGGCGATACATAACTACCTTACTTTTCAGTATGTACCTGCACCAAAAACGGCTTTTAAAGGGGTAAAAAAACTCATGCAGGGCCATTTACTGCGCATCTCCCTCAATAGCTGGAAATCCGATATTGAATCTTATTGGAATATGCCGAAGTTACGGGAAGAAACAAGTCCGCATTTCAATGTGGATGAAGCAGCTGAATCTTTTCGTAAGCATCTATTAGAGTCAGTCCGCCTGCGTATGGTTTCCGATGTACCTCTGGGAGCATTCCTTTCTGGTGGTGTGGATAGCTCAGCTGTTGTGGCGGCCATGGCAAGACAAAGTAACAACCCGATTAAAACTTTTTCTATTGGTTTTGAAGATGATGCTTTTGATGAAACGGAATATGCTCGACTTGTCGCTAAACAATACAAGACAGAGCATCATGAACGAATAGTCAGACCCAATGCCATTGAGATGTTGCCCAAACTGGTCTGGCATTATGGAGAACCATTTGCCGACCCTTCCGCTATTCCTACTTTTTATGTATCAGAATTGGCCCGGGAACATGTTGCCGTTTCTTTGAGCGGAGATGGAGGAGATGAAGGTTTTATTGGCTACCCCCGGTATGCCGCTTTATCCAAATGCGATCATTATCCAAAGTATCTTGAACTAGGCGGCCGATTATTGAAAATGACGCAAGCATTTTTGCCGGAATTTGCTAAACAGAATCGTGCCGGTAAGATTATTGAGCACTTCGCTGCAAAATATGGTGCAACACGAGCTGAAAAATATGAACCATTTCTGGTCTATTTTAGAGATTCAGATAAGACAGCGGCTTATGGAGATAAGCTCAAACCGTATTTACAGAGTTCATCTTTAAAAATTCTTGAGGAATATCTTGATGATTATTCGTCACCAGCCTTGGCAGCCAGTTGGGCTGATACCAATACCTATTTGCCGGACGATATTTTGGTTAAGGTGGATGTGGCCAGTATGGCGCACAGCCTGGAAGTCAGAGCGCCTTTTCTGGACCATAAAATGATGGAATGGGCCGCGGACCTGCCAGTAGAATGGAAATATAACGGGTTGGAAACAAAAAGGTTGGTAAAAAAAGCATTAGAACCATGGTTGCCTAACGAAGTGCTTTACAGGCCAAAAATGGGGTTTGGCGTGCCGATTGAAAACTGGTTTAGAAATGAATTGAAGGATATGTTATATGATACTCTTTTGTCTCAAAAGGCCATAGAAAGAGGCCTGTTCAATATAAAATTTGTGGAACACATCATTAACGAGCATGTGAATGGAGTACAAATGCACCAGACCCGTTTATGGGCCATGTTAATGCTTGAACTCTGGTTTCAGATGTGGATCGATAACAATCCTGCCTGAGTTAAAATAAGTTTGATATTTAAGAGGGTCCTCAGTGAAAGAAGAGCTTATAAAAAACATGGATGATTTAATAAATTTTTGTTGGAAAAACGATCTTGAGAAAATTACTTTAGCCATACCGGAATCTATTTCTGAAAAGCAAATTAATGATCTACTAAAGCATAAAGAAATTGCTGCTTTGATTCTCTCTTCGGAAACTCAGCTTGAAGGATCAGAAATACCACAATCACAGTTAGGATGGTATAACCCCACAATGTCCAATTGGGAATTACCCGATATAACAACAAAAACTGTAGCTGTTTTCGGAACCCGTACCCAGGTTGGAACATTTATGATGATCAGAGCTTATAAGCTTGGTTTTCGCAAAACGGTGTATGCTTCGAATAGTCTGTTTATGTCGTGGGTGTCAGAAAGAATATCGCTGTTTATTCTCAAGCGAATCATAGAAAAAATTATATCGATAATCTCCCGCCTACTGAATAAACTTTCATATTCTCTATCGTTAACTACTAAAAATATACTGAATCTGTTACCGCTAAAAGTACAACCATATGTATATAAATTCCATTTTAATTTACTTGAGCATCTACATCTGAGACGTTTTGTCAAGACATTTTCCACTGGCATTTTTACGCGTAGCTGTTTTATTCCTGGCCGGGTCATCCTGGCTAATTGTGCATTGGCTCCCGGCGGGGCGGAACGACAGTTGGTTAACACGATTCGGGGGCTACATGAACATGGCATGCACGACATTTCATTGCTCTGTGAAACACTTCACTGCAGTGATGAACATCAGTTTTTTTTGCCCCACCTAGAAGAAATACCGGTCGAACACTTAAAACGATTTCCTAACTTTAAAGAAACAGGACTGGAACAGGAGCAAATTAATCAAATCACACAAGCTGTTGAACTTTTGCCTGACAGAATTCAGAAGGAAGTTATCCAATATGCGATTGAGTTTTTGATAAAACGCCCTTTTGTTGTTCATGCCTGGCAGGATATGACCAGTATATGCGCAGGTTTGGCTGCGATCATGGTGGGGGTTCCTAGAATTGTGTTGTCGGGAAGAAATATGCCCCCCTACAATTTTGCTTATTACCATGGTTTTATGGACATCGCATATCGTGCATTGGCGCAGTCCGACAGGGTAATTATGGTTAATAATAGTGAAGCAGGTGCCGAGGATTATCGGTTATGGTTAGGATTGGAAAAAAATCAAATTCGTGTTATTCGTAATGGACTGGCGGAGGATTTTATTCAACGTGTTGATAAAAAAGAGGTCGATAATTATCGAGCTCGTTTGGGTATACCGTTGGAAGCACCACTTGTAGGTGGAATCTTCCGTTTCTATAAGGAAAAAGACCCGTTATTATGGATGAAAACTGCCGCTCATATTCATAATCAACGACCCGATGTTTGGTTCTTGATAGTGGGGGCAGGCCCTATGGAGACAGCGATTAGGGACTTTGCCAAAAATAGCGGATTCTATAAGCAATTATGTCTTCCCGGAATCGACAAACAACCTGCGGTTCCACTTTCAGCAATGGATGTGTTTTTATTGACATCTAAATTTGAGGGGACGCCCAATGTCTTAATTGAGGCTCAGTGGATTGGAGTTCCAGTCGTAGCAACAGTAGCTGGAGGGACAGCAGAAACAGTGGAGGATGGAGTAACCGGCTGGATAATTCAAAATAGAAATCCCGAAACTATAGCTGAAAAAGTACTGTCAATCCTCCAAGATGAGCACTGGAAAACACAGGCTATCAAAAGAGGTATTCAATTCTCACATAAACGCTTTGGACTTGAACGTATGATACAAGAAACAAAAGAGGTCTATGGGGATTTTTGTTAGCGATATAGCGTCTGATTTAAAGCCGACATAAAAAACCAACATTGGATAGCACTATCAATTCAACGTGCCAGTACTGCAGGCTTCATTGTTCTCAGCCAGTTTCCAGGCGGCGGCAACTAAAAAGAAAAACAGGAAATGAATCGGCGTGGCGAACAGGATCGCCCATTCGCCATTCTGCTGCGCCGCCATGCCCAGCAGCATGACGAACACGACGAAGGCGTAATGAAAACGCAGATCCTGTTGCTGCAGATGCTTCAGGATATATTGCCC
>Ga0114931_10009007_pt1 | contig 12002 bp, 8 predicted proteins | sample 2SBtaG_FD_89579 | JGI IMG/M metagenome (GOLD analysis project Ga0114931, IMG submission 89579) | Deep subsurface microbial communities from Kolumbo volcano to uncover new lineages of life (NeLLi) - 2SBTROV14_V59a metaG | ecosystem: Environmental > Aquatic > Marine > Volcanic | place: Kolumbo...
GAGCAACTACCGGGTGGTCGGCTTCACCGCATCGGTGGATCTTGCCGATCTCGTTCGTCTCGGCAGGGAGCACCACCTTCCGGTGGCGGTAGACCTGGGCAGCGGCGCACTCCTGGACGTCGGGGAGGCCGGAGTGCATCCGGAGCCCGTCGTGCGCGAGGTCCTCGCCGCAGGACCGGACCTGGTGACCTTTTCCGGGGACAAGATGCTCGGCGGTCCCCAGGCGGGAATCGTGGTGGGGAAGGCCTCGGCGATTGCCTCTCTCCGGCGCCACCCCCTGGCCCGGGCGGTTCGGATCGACAAGATCCTCCTCGCCGCCCTCCACGCGACCCTTCTCGCGTACCTCGAGCCGGATCGCGCCAGGGAGGAGATCCCGGTACTGAGAATGCTTTTCGAGCCTGCGTCGGCGGTGGAGGCGAGGGCGCGCTCCCTGGCGGCGGCCTCCGGAGCCCTCTTTCCTCCGGAGGGGGTCACCTTCGGGGTGGAAGCCGGGCCGGCCGCGGTGGGCGGCGGCAGTCTCCCCGGGGAAGGCATCCCGTCCTTCCAGGTGGTTGCGGCGTCGTCCGAGGTGGCCGTGTCGCGGTGGGAGCGTGAATTGCGGCGCGGCCGACCGGCAGTGCTCGCCCGAATCCGGGATGACCGCCTACTCCTGGACCCGCGCACCATCGCCCCTCCGGAGCAGGACCGGTTGCCCGGTCTACTCCTGGACGCCTGGCGGCGGGCCGGCGGGGCCGACGCATGATCATGATCGATATTCAGGGACGGTGCGACCGTCCCCTCGGAAGGAGATTCGAGGCGTGTTTGTCGAGAACTTGACCGTTTTCGGTTTCAAGTCGTTCAACCAGAAGATCACCCTGGACTTCGGTGCGGGAATCTCCGGAATCATCGGCCCCAACGGCTGCGGCAAGTCAAACATCGTCGATGCCATCCGCTGGGTGCTGGGGGAGCAGTCCACCAAGCAGCTTCGGGGCACGAAGATGGAAGACGTGATTTTCAACGGGTCCCGCAACGAGAAACCGATGAGCATCGCCCAAGTCGAGCTTACCCTCAACAACGAGCGGGGGCGCTTGCCGATCGACTATTCCACCGTCAAGGTGGGCCGGCGCCTCTACCGTTCCGGCGCCTCGGAATACACCATCAACAAGAACGTCGTTCGGCTCAAGGACGTGCGCGAGCTGTTCCTGGACACGGGGATGGGAAGCCATGCCTATTCGGTGATCGAACGTCAGATGGTGGACAACATCCTCAGCGACACTACCGGACACCGGCGGTTCCTCTTCGAGGAGGCGGCCGGGATCATGAAATACAAGACCCGCAAGAAGGAGGCGCTGAACAAACTCGACGCCACCCAGCGCGATCTTCTCCGGGTCAACGACATCATCAGCGAAGTGGAACGCCAGGTGAACTCGCTCAAGCGTCAGGTCGGCAAGGCCCGACGCTACCGGAGTCTCATGGAGGAGATCCGGGAACTCGATCTCAACCTTTCCCAGACCCGCCGGCTCGAGTGGCTCCAGGAGATTGCTGGCCTGGATGCGGAATTCGGTTCCACCCGGCGCGTCGCGGAAGAAGCGGAGACACACGTCGCCTCCCTGGAGGCCCGTCTCCAGGAGTTGCATGTGGAGGCGTTGGAAAAGGAACGCGTCCTCCAGGAAGCGCGGGAAGCGATGGCCCAGGTGGACGACGAGGCCGGCCGTGTCAACGGTCGGATCATGGTCTATCGGGAACGGCTGGAGACCACCCGGCGAAAGATCGTGGAGTCCGGTGAGCATCGGGTACGGATCGCCGATCGTCTGGATCGCAACCGGCTCTCCGACACCGAGACCGCCGAGCGGCTCGTCGCCCTGGAGGCGACCGAAGGGAAAGAACGGAGCACCCTGGACCGTCGGGAGAGCGAGCTTGCCGAGGCGGAAGAACTGGTCCGGAGTCTGAGGCGAGAGGACGATGCCGCTCGGCGGGAGGTGCGGGAGCGTTTCGAAGCCCGCGTGCGCGCTCAGAGCGCCGCCGAGGATTCGGAACGTCGGACCAAGGAACTTGAGAGTCGCGTTGCGTTGATGGATGCCCGGCGCGAGGCGCTCGAGACCGAACGTGCGGAGCGGACCGACGCCCTGGAGATTTCCCGGAAAAACGTGAGCGGCGCGCGGCAGCGCCTGGCGTCCCTCGAGTCCGACCTGGAAGCGTGGAATGCGACCTGGCGGGAGCACCAGGCCGCCACCGAGGCTCTCCGCCGGGAGCTCGGTGAGCGACGGGAGCAGGAAGCGGCGGTGCGTTCCCGTCTCGAAACCCTGGAGGGTTTGCGCGCCGCCTACGAGGGGTTCGCTCCCGGCGTGCGGGCCCTCATGACCGACGGCCTCAGGCCCGATGGGGTGCTCGGAACCCTCTCGGACCTCGTGCAGGTGCCCGCGGCCTGGGTGTCGGCGCTGGAGCCGGCCCTGAGTACGGCATGGCAGTACATCGTGACCGAGAATACCGCCACCGCCTCGCGCCTCATGGACCGTCTCCAGGAGGAATCCCTCGGTTTCGCCAACTTCCTTCCCCTGGACCGGGTCCCCGAGGGGCCGGCCGCCGGCGGGGAAGGACTGCGGGCTTCGGAGGTCGTCGAGACCGACGCTCGTACCCGTGCCCTGGTCCGTTATCTGCTCGGTGACCTGGTTCTCACCGAAACCTTGGAGGAGGCGCTGGATCTGGTGGCTCGCGGGGTCGCTCCCCGGGCGGCGACGCGGGACGGTCGCTACGTCGACGGTGCGGTGCTGGGGGGCGGCACCGGCGGACCCGAAGGGGGCGAACTGCTGGAGCGGGAAGAAGGCCTGGCTCGCTGTCGGAGCGAGATCGGCACCTTGGTGGAAGAACTCGCCGCCCTGACGGCTCGCGAAGAGGAAATCCGGAAGGAGGGAGAACGTCTCCAGCGGGACCGGGACGATCTGCTCGGCCGGATCGAGGAATCCCAGACGGTCCGTTCCTCCCTGGAAAAGGAGATGACCGAACTCGCCCTTCATCTCCGCCATGCGGAGGAGGCTCTCGGTGAGCTCGAACGGGCGCGAGCGGCTCTGATGACCGAACGGGGAGATCTCGACCGGCGTCGAGAAACCCTTTCGAAGGAACTCGACGAGGCGGGGCGAGCCGCGGAGGCCGCCCAGGCGGACCAGGACGACGTCGCGAAGCGGCTGCAGGAGGCCGAGGCCGAACGGGAGACGACCCTCGCCGCCGTGAACGAGCTTCGCGTGTCCTGGGCACGGCTCGAAGGGGACCTTCGGGACGTGCGCGCCGCCCGGGAGCGGTTGGCGCACGAACGGACCGACTTGGCCGAGGAACAGGAACGAACGCGGGTCGAAGAGGAGGACGCGGTCGCCCAACGTGCCGAGATCGAATCCGAACTGGAAACCCTGGCCGACCGGGTGCAGGAACTTCACGGCATCCGGGAGAAGCGCGCCGCGATCGTCGCCGAGCGGGAACGGGAAAAGGACGACGCCTCCGCGCGAGAGCAGCAGGAGTCGGAGTCCATCCGTGAGGAGCGGCGCAAGGCGGGCCGCGCCCGGGAGGCGGCCCACGGGGCGGAGGTCCGGCTGACCCAGCTGCGAACGGACCTGAAGCATCTTGAGGAACGGCTGATCGAGGAGTACGACCTGGGCGAGGACGATCTGCGAAACCACGTCGTCGGCGACATCCCGGACGACGCCCAGGAGCGCTTGGCCGCGTCCAAGGAAAAGCTTCGCCGGATCGGGCCGGTGAATCTGCTCGCGGTCGAGGAATACGAGGAGAAAAGCGAGCGTCTCGCGTTCATGACGACCCAGCGTGACGACTTGGTCGCGGCCAAGACCTCCCTGGTCCGGACCATCGAGGAGATCAACAAGAAGGCTTCGGGCATGTTCCTCGACACGTTCGGGGCCGTGCAGCAGAACTTCCAAAAGACCTTCCAGGTACTGTTCCAGGGCGGGCAGTGCGAACTGACCCTCAGCGGCGACGATCCCCTCGAGGCCGACATCATGGTGGTGGCGCGGCCGCGGGGGAAACGGCCTCAGGGCATCCATCAGCTTTCGAGCGGGGAGCGCGCCCTCACCGCCATCGCCCTTCTCTTCGCCATCTACCTCGTCAAGCCGTCCCCGTTCTGCATTCTCGACGAGGTGGACGCCCCGCTGGACGACGCCAACATCGACCGCTTCGTCGCCATGATCAAGGAGTTCTCCAAGCGTACCCAGTTCATCATGATCACCCATAGCAAGAAGACCATGGAAGCGGCGGATCGCCTTTACGGGGTGACCATGCAGCGGCCCGGGGTGTCCCAGATCCTGTCGGTGAAGCTCGACGGTCGCGAGGTGGAACTGAGCGCGGCGGACCGGGCCGCCACCGGACTGGGGGACGCACCGGTCGGGTCGGCCCTGGCCGGCGCCACGCTTGAACACGGCAACGGCAATCGAGCCGCCGCCGGGGAAGGGGACGACGAGCCCTTCTCCCCGGAGTCCTCCATCCCCCAGTAACCCCCGGACGGTCATGAAGAAGCTCTTCGGCAGACTCAAGCGGGGCCTGGACAAGACACGCCACGCGCTATCGGAAAACGTCCACCGGGTGCTCGGCCGGGGAACCGTCGACGAGGAGACCCTCGAGGCGCTGGAGGAGGCGCTCATCACCGGGGACGTAGGAGTCTCGACGACCGAGGATCTCATCGAGCGTCTCAGGACACGCCTCCGCGAGGAGCGCCTGGAGGACGGCGAGGCGGTGGAGCACGCCCTGGTCGAGGAAATCACCGCGGTGCTGAAACGTGGGGAGGCCGCCCCGCCCGCTCCGCTCGAGGGCCCGCGCGTGGTCTTGATGGTCGGCGTGAACGGTACCGGCAAGACCACGACCCTGGGAAAGCTTGCCCACTACCACCGATCCCTGGGACGCTCGGTCCTGGTCGCGGCGGCGGATACCTTCCGCGCCGCCGCCGTCGAGCAGCTTCGGGTCTGGGCGGACCGGGCCGGGGTGGAACTGGTGGCCAACCAGTCGGGCGCGGACCCGGCGGCGGTGGCCTTCGACGCGGTTCAGGCGGCCCGGGCGCGTCAAGTCGACATCGTCCTGGTGGACACCGCCGGTCGGCTACAGACCAAGGTGAACCTCATGGAGGAACTCCGCAAGATCGGCCGCGTGGTGGGCAAGGCCCTGCCCGGAGCTCCTCACGAGGTGCTTCTGGTGCTCGACGCCACCACCGGGCAGAACGCGGTTCTTCAGGCGCGACAATTCAGCGAAGTCGTGGACATCACGGGGTTGGTCCTGACCAAGGTCGACGGCACCGCCCGGGGAGGGGTGGTGGTCGCCATCTCGGACCAGCTGGGGATCCCGGTGCGTTTTCTCGGCCTGGGCGAGCGCATCGAGGACCTGGAGCGATTCGAAGCCGAGGCCTTCGCGGAAGCCCTGTTCGCGGTCGACCCGGCCTGATTGGGCGGGTCACGCCGGGTCGATTCGACGTCTATGCCGCCCGGCGGTCGGGCGCGGCCTCGACCGGATGTTTCGTGAACAGGGTGCGTCCCTTGCTTGCTTCGTCGTCCATGAGGGCGAAGAGGGCGTCGAGCACCTTGGGGTCGTGCTGCTTTCCCGCCACGCGCTGCAGCTCCCGTCGCGTCTTCTCGAGACTGCGTCCAGGCCGGTAAGGCCGGTCCTCGACCAGGGAAAGATACGTGTCGGCGACGGCGACGATTCGAGCCCCGAGAGGGATGTCCTTCCCGGCCAAGCCGCTCGGATACCCGGTGCCGTTGTACATCTCGTGATGGTGGAGCACGATCCCCCGCACCTCGTCGAAGCCGGGGAGTCCGGAAAGGATCTGGGCTCCCATCTCCGGGTGGCTCTTCATTACCTCGTACTCTTCCCGCGTCAGGCCGGCCGGTTTCAGGAGAATCTCGTCGCGGATTCCGATCTTGCCGACATCGTGGAGAAGCCCGCCCAAGTGAATCTCGTAGAGTCGGCGCTTGGAGATTCCCATCTGCTTTCCGATGCGCACCGCCAGTTTGGCGACGTTTCCCGAGTGGTTGCGGGTGTAGGGGTCGCGAGCCTCCAGGGCGGATACCAGGGAGGTGATGGTGGAAATGAACGCGTCCCGCTCGTTTCGGAACTGTCCTTCGAGGCGGGTCTGCAGGGATCGGGTCACGTTCTCCAGGTAGGAAACCACCGAGGAGGGATCGGAAAACCGCACCCGGGGTTGGTGGCCAAAGTATCGTCCGGTCCGTCGGGAGAGTTCGCGGGCCCAGGTTCCGAGACGGTTCGCGGTGATGCGGAACCCGGCGTAGACTCCCAGGGTGGACGTCAGGAGCACCAGGCCGGCTACGGGGAGAAACGATCGATTGTCCCGGGTCCAGAAAAAGTACATGACCGGAAGGACGATCAGACCGACCATGAGGCCCGCGACCAGCCGGGGGGGTCTCTGGGAAGCAATCGGCGCCGCCGGGGTCTCGTCCGGGGTCTCCTCGTCGCCGAGGAGGTCTTCACAGCGCAGAACGGCACTGTAGTGGCTCAGGGTGTGGGGTTGCCACTGCGGGCGGCGTTTGGGTTGAGGTTTCAGTTGCACGGGCCCCTCGCGGAAGAGGAAGATACCCATCGAGGCGGATCGTCGGCCCCGTCGCGCGGACGCCGGTCCGTGGCGATCGGCATGGATACCATAGTTTTCGGTCGGTTCTCCGATGTCCGTCCGGATGGCCGGAGAGGGCTCCTAACCGTTGGGTGAATTGCCCCAACCCCGCGGCCCGGCCGCCGGCCCCCAGGAAGGAACGAGCCACCCCATGATCCTCGACCACGCAACAATTTGGACCGGAGATCCACGGTGCCCCCGGGGGGAAACGATCCGGATCGCGGGGGGGCGGATCGTGGCGGTCGGCTCCCGCGAGGAGGTGGTTGCCGCTCCGGGCGAGGAGCGGCTCGACCTGCGCGGCGCCTTCCTCTGCCCGGGTCTCGTCGATGCCCACGCCCACGTGATGGAGTTTGGGCTGGCCCTGGAGCGCCCGGACCTGGCCGGGGCCGCCTCCCTCGAGGAAGCCCTGACGCGGGTGAAGACCGGGGGAGAAGAAAACACTCGTTCGGGGTCGCGATCCTGGATTCTCGGTCGGGGCTGGGACCAGAACCCCTGGCCCGGGGGCGCCTATCCACACCGCAAGGACCTGGATCGGATCACCGGCGACCGACCGGCGGCGTTGAACCGCGTGGACGGTCACGCCCTGTGGGTCAACAGCAGGGCATTGGAGGCGGCGGGGATCACCGCCGCCACGGCGGACCCCCCGGGCGGGAGGATCCTCAGGGACGAGAACGGGGAGCCGAGCGGGATCCTGATCGACAACGCCATGAACCCCGTGGACGCCGCGATCGGAGCCCCGGACGACGCCACACGATGCCGGGCGATCCGCGCCGCCGCCGATCGCATGGTCCGCGCGGGCCTGACCGGGGTGCACGACATGGGAATGGACGCGGCGGATCTCGCCGCCTATCGGGGTCTCGCCGCTTCCGCCGATCTCGGCGTACGGGTCTACGCGGCGATTGTCGCCGAGGACCCGGAGCTGGAACGGATCCTCGCCAGCGGGCCCGACCTCCTCGAAGCGGGGGGGTGGTTCCGTCTCGGCATGGTCAAGTTTTTTCTCGACGGCGCTCTCGGCTCGCGCGGGGCGGCGCTTCTCGAACCCTATGCCGACGCCCGGGAGACTCGTGGACTCCTGGTGACGCCTCCCCGGGACCTCGCCCGCGGGGTGGCCCGGACCGCGGCGGCCGGATTCCAGGCCGCCCTCCACGCGATCGGGGACCGGGCGAACCGTCTCGCTCTCGATACCTGGGATTTCCTGGCCCGTGAGCACCCCGCGTGGGCGACGGGGCGGGCAGTTCCCGCGGCTCCCGTCTCGGGGCTGGGGCCGCGTCCCCCGCGGGTGCCGCCGGTTCGGATCGAACACGCTCAGGTGATCCATCCCGGCGACCTGGACCGCTTCGCCGCCCTGGGCGCGGCGGCGGGGATGCAACCGGTTCAGTGCGCCGGCGACCTGCCCTGGATGGAAGCCCGTCTCGGGCCCTCGCGTCTGGCCGGCGCCTACGCCTGGGGAGACCTTCTCGATCGCGGGGTGGTGGTCGCCTCAGGCAGCGATTTTCCGGTGGAGAGCCACGATCCCCGGATCGGACTGGTCGCCGCGCTCACCCGGGCCCGTCCCGACGGGACCGGGGCGGGGACGCTTCCGGGGCGGCCCATGACCCGGTCCGAAGCTCTCGTGTCGTTCACCGCAGCCGGTGCCTATCTCTCCGGGGATCTTCACCGCCGAGGAACCCTCTCTCCAGGAAAGGACGCGGACCTCGCGGTGTTTGATCGCAATCTCCTGACCTGCCGTCCTTCGGAGATCCTGGAGGCGAAGACCTTGATGACGATGATCGGAGGAAGAATCGTGTGGCGCGACGCCGGCGTGGTGCCGGTCTCCATGTCGGGGGACCATCCATGAATTCCATCGTGATTTTTGAAGATGCGGGGTGGAGGAACCTCTATCCCCTGAGCCTCTCCCGTCCCGCCTTCGACTGCCGGGTGGGGGGGACCGGTCTCGGACGCCGCCTGGCGGCTCAGGCGGTCCGTGCGGGAGGGGCCCGGGTCGAATACCTCTGCCGCCCCCTCCTTCGTCCCCTGGTGGAGCGGGACTATCCCGGAAGCCCGGTCAACCAGGAGGGGAGCGGGGAAACCCTCTTTCTCAACGGACGGCTGCTCTGTCTCGGGGAGGGGTTCGCGGACATCCTCGCGCTCCTCGAGAAGCGCGCGGTGGTCCGAGGGGAAGACGAGATCCTGGCGGTTCGTCTCGCGGGCCCCGAGGCGGCTACCTATCGCCGGGTTCTTTCCGAGGCTCTGGAGGCGGGAGAACGTCCCCCCTTGCCGCGCGGAGGGACCGGTGTGGGGCCGCCGGAAGGGGTCCGCATCGTTCGGTATCCGTGGGATCTCGTGGGCTGGAACGCCGCCGTCCTCCGGGACGACTTTGCCTGGGCCAAAGAGCATCCTCACCCCGGGGAACCGACCCTCGCCGCGGGCGCGCAGATCATCGGGCGCGAGCGCATCCTCTTTCGCGGCGAGACCCGCCTGGAACCCGGGGCCATTCTGGACGCGCGTTCGGGTCCGATCATTCTTGGCGACGGGGTTCACATCCACCACCACGCGGTCGTCCTGGGGCCGGCCTATCTCGGGGCGGGAACCGAGATCAAGATGGGCGCTAGGCTCTACGACGGGGTGTCCCTGGGTCCGACCTGCAAGATGGGTGGGGAAGTGGAAGCGGTGATCGCCCAGGCCTACGCCAACAAGCAGCACGACGGGTTCCTCGGGCACGCCTACCTGGGGGCCTGGACAAACCTGGGGGCCGCCACCAACAACTCGGATCTCAAGAACAACTACTCCACCGTCCGGGTGTGGACTCCGGAGGGCGAGACCGACACCGGAGAGCAGTTCATCGGCCTGTTCCTGGGGGATCATTCGAAGACCGCGATCGGGACCCGGTTCAACACGGGGACCGCGGTCGGGTTCAGCTGCAACGTCTTCGGGGACGGATTTCCCGCCAAACACACCCGCTCCTTCTCCTGGGGGGACGGACGGTCCGGGGGGACCTACGATCTCGAGCGGGCGATGGAGGTGGCCCGCAAGGTGATGGCCCGCCGGAAGGTTGTGTTCGAAGCGGCCGACGAGGTTCTCTTTCGGACCCTCTACGCCGGCCGGGACGACGAGCGCTAGGCCGCCGGCGCCGCGAGGCGGCGCACCGGAGGGCCGCGGCGCGTTGACACGCCCCATATCTCGCGCCTAGCATGTTGGGTCCCCCCAGATCCTGGGTTGTCCATGGAACCATCGCGAAACGGCACCGGAGGAGATACATGCGCTGTCCCAACTGCGAGCATCTGGAGGATCGGGTCATCGATTCCCGAGCGACCCGGGAGAGCCGCGCCATACGCCGGCGCCGGGAGTGCATTCTCTGCGGTCATCGATTCACCACCTACGAGTACGTGGAAAGCGCGAGCGTGGTCGTGGTCAAGCGCAACGGGAAGCGCGAGCCCTACAGCCGGGAGAAGGTCATCGGGGGCATCTCCCGAGCCTGCGAGAAACGCCCGGTCTCGACGACCCAGATCGAGGAGATCGTGGATCGTCTCGAAACCGACATCCAGCGCCAGACCCCGGGGGAACTGACCAGTGCGTCAGTCGGTGAGCGGGTGATGGAGGCCCTCCAGGATCTAGACCAGGTGGCCTATGTCCGCTTCGCGTCGGTCTATCGCCAATTCAAGGACGTCAACCAGTTCCTGGACGAGATCCAGAGCCTGGATCGGGAGGACCCCCCGGTTGCTCCCCCCTCCGGACAGGACTCGTGACCGGGAGATCCGTCGAAGCCACGATGCCCTTCCTGGAACACCTGGAAGAGCTGCGTCGGACGCTCATCTATATTTTCGCCGCCGTTTTCGTCGGCGCGATGGTGTGCTGGGTTCTTTCGGACCGCGCTCTGACCTGGTTGATCGCCAACACGTCCGGCCAGGCGATCTTCATGAAGCCTCAAGGGGCGTTCATGGCGCGGCTCAAAGTGTCGCTCATTCTCGGCCTCCTCCTCATGTTGCCGTTCGTCTTCTACAAGGTCTGGGCTTTCGTCGGGCCGGGACTTCTCGATACCGAGCGGAAGGTCATCCTGCCCGGGGTGATCTTCAGCGTGTTGCTCTTCTATGCGGGGGTGACGTTCTCCTATTTCGCTCTCACCCCCCTCATGGTGAAGGTTCTCCTGGGGTTCGGGACCGCGAACCTGACGTCCAACATCGAGATCGGTTTTCTCCTGGATCTTGTCTTTTCCATCGGGCTGGCCTGCGGGCTGGTGTTCCAATTGCCGCTGGTGACGGCGTTCCTGACCGCGATCAACGTCGTGACTCCGCTGTTTCTGCGACACTACTGGCGCCACGCGGTCGTCCTGATCTTCGTCACCGCCGCGCTGCTGACTCCGGCGGATCCGTTGTCCCAGATCCTTCTCGCCGTCCCCCTGCTCTTCCTCTACGTCCTGAGCTACATCGTGTCGGTCGTGATCTACCGGGGGAAGAAGAAGCCGTCCGAGGAAGGGGAGACCGATGCTGCTGGCGATTGATGTCGGGAACTCGCAGACCGCGGTCGGGCTGTACGACGGGGATTCCCTGGTGGAGACCTGGCGATTGACCAGTTCCCGGGAACGCACCACCGACGAGTTGGGGATCCTCTACCGGGGACTGTTGGCGGGAATCGGCCGGGAAGGCGCCGCCGTGGACGGTCTGGCCCTCTGTTCGGTGGTTCCGCAATTGACCTCCGCCTACCGCACCCTGGGCCGGGATCGCTTCGATCGCGAGACCTTCGTGATCGACCATCGGACCATCCCGGATCTGCCGATCCTGAACCACGATCCGGCTACGGTCGGGGCCGATCGGCTGGTCAACGCGGTGGCGCTCCGCGAGCGTTACGGGGCTCCCGGGATCGTGGTGGACCTCGGGACGGCGACCACCCTCGACGTCGTGGATCGCGACGGCGCGTACGCGGGGGGCGTCATCGCTCCGGGGATCGCCACGTCTGCCGCCGCGCTCTTTCAGCGGGGGGCCCGGTTGGCCCGGGTGGAGATCCTGAAACCCGAGCGGGTCGTTGGCCGATCCACCGAGGAATCCATCCAGGCGGGTATCTTTTTCGGAGCGGTGGGGACGGTCGATTCCCTGGTGGGTGCGGTCCGGACCGAGATGGAGTTTCCGTCGGGGATCCCGGTGGTCGCAACCGGCGGCCTTGCTCCCGCGATCGCGGCGAGTTCCCGGGTCGTCACCGCCGTCGACGAGACGCTGACCCTCGAAGGCATCCGCCTGGTATGGGAGCGCTCGCGCGGGTAGAGACGCCCCTTCTGTCGGCCACCGCGGTGTTCGAGCCGTGTCCGGCCCCGGGCCCGCCGGGCCGGCGTCGCTGGAGTCGGGTCGAGGGGCTCATCGCCGGCGGAGAACGGTGACGCATTCGATGTGCGCGGTGTGGGGAAACATGTCCACCGGGAGGATGGGTTCCGGCCGGTAGC
>Ga0114931_10009008_pt1 | contig 12001 bp, 14 predicted proteins | sample 2SBtaG_FD_89579 | JGI IMG/M metagenome (GOLD analysis project Ga0114931, IMG submission 89579) | Deep subsurface microbial communities from Kolumbo volcano to uncover new lineages of life (NeLLi) - 2SBTROV14_V59a metaG | ecosystem: Environmental > Aquatic > Marine > Volcanic | place: Kolumbo...
GGCGTGCGGGTTCGACAGCATGGGCTGGCAGCCCGTGCCGCGCTCGAAGGCTTCGCCGACTGCCGATCACCGGCGCTACCTCGAGGAGGCGCGGGCGCTGGCGGAGACGCTCGAGGTGCCGGCGGGGGAACCCTCCGTGCCGGACGGCCTCGACCCGGCGCTGGTGAGCTTCCTGACGCCGTGAGCGAGCCCAACCGCTAGCATGGACCATGGAGAGAGCTGACGAGCCGACGGTCCCCGAGCCCGCCGACGACGTCCGGGAGGCGGACGTGTCGGGGCGTGCGGTGAACCCGAACCTGATCTACAACAATCCGGATAAGTGGCGCATCGGGCGTGAGGTGCTCGAGCGCTACACCGGCACGTTGCCCGAGCGCTTCCAGAAGCAGATCCTGCTCACCAACTTCGAGTACTACATGGAGCGCTTCTCCGTACTCTGCGACGATGCGGAGACCACCCGCGGTTCGGCCATGACGGTGAAGCACTCGGCCCGCATGGGCGTGTCGCTCGTGAACTTCTCGGTGGGCTCGCCGGTGGCCGCGCTCATCATCGAGGTGCTGGCGACGACCGAGCCCAAGGCCACCCTGTTCCTGGGGATGGCCGGGGGGCTGCACCGCTCGCTGGAGGTCGGCGACTTCATCCTTCCCACCGCGGCGATCCGGGACGAGGGCGCGTCGCGCCATTTCATGCCGCCCCAGGTGCCCGCGCTGCCGACGTTCAAGGTGCAGAAGTTCATCTCGCAGATCGTCGTCGAGCGCGGGCTCGACTACCGCACGGGCGTGGTGCACACCACCGACTACCGGTTCTGGGAGTTCGACGAGCGCTTCAAGCAGCAGCTCTACGACGAGCGGGCACTGGCCATCGACATGGAGACCGCGACGCTGTTCTCCGTGGGCTTCGCCAGCAAGGTCCCCATCGGCGCGCTGCTGCTGGTCTCCGACCTGCCGCTCAAGCGCGGCGGCATCAAGACCCGTGACTCGGCGCGTGCGGTGTTTCGCGACTTCACCGACCTGCACATCGAGGTCGGCATCGAGGCCATGAGCCAGATCGCGGAGCGGGGGGAGCACATCCGGCACTACCGCTGGTGAGTCGGCGATGATTCTTCGGCAGGTGGCCACCGCTTTGGTGAAGCGGCTCGTCACGGGCGGCGAGGCTTCGGTTCTGACGCGGCATAGCGGATCCGTGAACACATTCGGTTCACCCGATCCGGTGCGTTGGAGTCGAGGCTTGGACGAGACCGGTACGGTTCTACGCAACGGTCGACGAAGTGACGATCACGGATCGGCCTTGGCGTTTGGCTGCTGACCACGCAATGTGACACAGCACGTGCTACAATACGTGCTATGAAGGTTCATGTCACGGCGCGGTTGGACGAACGTCTGGCCAGCTTTCTGGACGCCTATCGGCGCGATCATCACCTCGGCTCCCGTAACGAGGCGTTGGAGGAGGCCGTGAGGGCGCTTCGAGACAAGGAGTTACAGCGGGAGTACGCTGCGGCCCTGTCCGAGTGGGAGGCGTCTGGGGGCGCAGAGGCGTGGGACGCGACCGCGGCCGACGGCCTGGCGACCGATGCGTCGGGGTGAGATCTACGTCGTGGATCTCGAGCCGGCTCGTGGCGGCGAGGCGAGCCGGTCGCGGCCGGTGGTCATCGTCAGTCACGATGCGCTGAATGCTGTCGTGGAGCGCTTGCGGCGTGGCGTGCTCACGGTAGTGCCCCTGACGAGCAACGCGGAGCGCGTGTTGGCCTTCCAGGTGTACCTCCCCGCCGAGGTTACGGGGCTGTCTCGCGACAGCAAGGCGCAGGCCGAGCAGGTGCTCGCGCTCGCCTTCGAGCGTTTCGCGCCCGAGCCGGTCGGCGTGCTCCCGGAGGGCTACATGCGGCAGCTCGAGGGGGCGCTGCGTTTGCACCTGGGGTTGGAATAGAGCCAGGGGCGGGCTTCGGGCTTTCTTCGGCGTGACGGCACGGATGCGGTATGGTCCGCGGAACGTGAGTACGAGGTCGAACGGGCTTCCTTGCCGCTGGCGCCTAGCCGGAAGACCGTTCGCATGAATGCCGTGCTGCAGGCAAGACCTGGGCAACTGGCACTACCGCTGGTAGCGATGATTCTCCGGTAGGTGGGCAACAGCGCTTTGCTGCTATGAGGGCTCGCTTCAGCGCGCTGTGGCGATGACCTCTTGGTCGAGCCGATCGCCGAGCCGGTCCTTGGCGACCTCGAGGTCGTAGCGTGCCTGGAGGTCGAGCCAGAAGCGTTCGCTGTTTCCGAAGTAGCGGGCGAGGCGGAGGGCGGTGTCTGCGGTGATGGCGCGCTCGCCGTGGACGATCTCGTTGATGCGGCGGGGTGGCACGGAGACGTCCTTGGCGAGGCGGTACTGGGTGATGTGCATGGGCTCGAGGAACTCTTCGAGCAGGATCTCGCCGGGGTGGATGGGTGGGTTGGTTGCCGGTTCGTGGGGCATGGCGTGTCTCCTAGTGGTAGTCCGTGATCTCGACGGCGTGGGCGTTGCCGCCCTTCCGCCGGAAGCAGATGCGCCACTGGTCGTTGAGGCGGATGCTGTGCTGACCGGCCCGGTCGCCGGTGAGCCTCTCGAGTCGGTTGCCTGGCGGGACGCGGAGGTCGGCGAGCGTCTCGGCGGCGTCGAGGATGAGGAGATTCCGGAGGGCGCGGCGTTGGAGATCGGGTGGCCATCGCCGGCCGGGGCGCCGTTCGAAGAGCTTCTCGGCGTCGCTGTTCCGGAAGCTCTTGATCACGTCCTAGCGTAACGCCAGGCGTTAATAACGTCAAACGTTATGGTGTCGGGTTCGTCGATCGAGGTCCGCATCACACGGACAAGGATTATCGAGGAAACTGCGTAGCGGAGGTTGGGGAGAGAACTCGCAATTGCGGCTGGGAGTCGCCTATTCGTTCTGACCGACGAGGAGCGTGCCGACGCCGGTGCATGTGCCGGGCATCAAGCGTGTTGAAAGGGGAGGCCGTCATCGGACGGCCTCCCCGTAGCGTTCGAGACTTGCGATGAGGAACCGGGCCTACTGGGTGAACCCCTCGAGCTTGTTCGCCTTGATGACGTATTCGTTGGTGTAGGTCGCGGCAAGGTCGATCTTCGCGTGAATCTTGCCGGCCTGCTTCTCGACGTCAAGAACGGTCTGGGGGCCATTGGCAGGCATCATCCCGTCGGGGAGGAACTGGCCCTTGTCCTGCGAGAGCGCGTTGATGTACTCCTGCTTCGTCGTGAGCGGGTTGGACACGAAGTCCTGGGGAAGCTTGGCAGCGATGTCTGCCGCGGAGTGGGTGTTGATCCAATGCATGGTCGCTACGAGCGCATCCACGACGCGTTGCGTCGCATCCTGATGCGACTTGACCCAGTCGGCCCGGGCGATGACGGAAGCGGTCGGCCAGAAGCCGCCCAGCCACTGTTTCACGCCTGCGGCCGTCGCGAGATCGAAGGCCGAGTACCCGATACCGAGTTTCTCGATGGCGTTGACGGTGGGCTGGGTCGTCATGCCGCACACGATCTTGCCGTGCTGCAGGGCGCTGATGAGCGTCTGCCCGGCGCCAACGGACACGCGGGTGAAGTCCTTGGAGGTCAACCCGTAGCGCGACGCCATGTAGAGCGTGAGATCGTCGGTGCCGGAGCCGATGTCGGTGACCCCGACGGCCTTGCCCTTCCAGTCGGCCGGTGTCTTGATATTGGATCCGGTCGCGCACATCTCGCGCTCGCCCGGGGCCCCGCTGAGCTGCACGATATCGATGACCTTCTTGCCGGCTTGCTGGAAGTCGATGGTGTGGACGTACCACGCGCCCGCCATGTCGACCTGTCCCGAAACCATCGCGGTTTCGGCGCCGACGCCGCCCGCTTGCTCGGTAGACAGTTCGACGTTGACGCCGTATTTCTCGTAGAATCCGAGGTTCTTGGCGAGCTGGTAGGGAAGGTAGATCTGCTTGTCGATGCCTCCGACCATCAGCCGGACGGTCGGCATCTTGGCGTTGGAGCTCTGCGCGGCGGCCGCTCCCACGAGCGTCAGCATGGCCAGCATCGCGGCGACGACCAGCAGTCTTGGGACGATGGTGTTGCGAGTCATATCCTGCCTCCCTTACCTTCCTTGGCATTCGCGGTGAACCTCATACGAGATTCCGATGGGATGGGTGCGCCGCTTACGTTGCCGGCGCGTTCGTGTCCGACGCGGATGGTGGCTGCCACTTCAACAAGCGGCGCTCGAGGACCGCCATCAGCGCCTCCCCGCCGAGCGCGAGGATCCCGATGATCAACATCGCGCCGAAGACGCCGTTGGCGTCGAAGGTGTTCTGCGCAGTTGCGATGACCAGCCCCAGCCCCTTCTGGGCGCCCAGGAACTCGCCGACGATGGCGCCGATGATGGAGAAGCCGAGGGCAACGTGCAGGCTGGCGATGATCCAGGTCATCGCGGACGGGAAGACCACGTGGCGCACCACCTGGAAGCGGCTGGCGCCGAGCATGCGGGCGTTGGAGACCAGGTTGCGATCGACGCTGCGCACCCCCTGGAAGGCGTTGAAGAACACCACGAAGAACACGAGGACCGCCGCCAGGAGTACCTTCGACGAGATCCCGAGCCCCAGCCACATGATGAAGATCGAGCCGAGGACGATGCGTGGGAGTGCATTCACGACCTTGATGTAGGGCCCGATGATGTCCGCGAGGAAGGCGACTTCGCCCAGCAGGACGCCGAGAACGACGCCGCCCGCGACCCCGAACAACAGGCCGAGGAGCGATTCCTCGATGGTGATCCAGATCTGCAGCCACAAGGAGCCATAGGCTGTGCCGTCGACCACCCAGTGGGCGAGACGCTGAACGATGCCACTCGGCGAACCGAAGAAGAAGGGATCGACGACGTTCCAATACGTCAGGAGTTGCCAGCTTCCGATGACCACGACGAGGGTGGCGACACGGCCGATCGTGACGAGGTTGCGTCTTCGCTGTGCGTTGCGCCGGGCGATGGTAGCGATGTTGCTGCTGGGCTCGGTTCGCGCCTGTACCTCGGCGGGGCGCGTAGCGGACGAGCGGCTCATGCGACGGCTCCCATCGTGTCGGGCGTGGCATTGGCCGTTCGCGCGTAGGCGCGTTCGACCTCGTCCCGGAGCGATTCCCAGATCTGTTGGTACAGCTCCAGGAACCTGGGCTCGAACCGGATGTCTTGCACCGTGCCGCGCGGCCTCGGCAAGTCGATGTCATAGACGGCCTTGACCGTGCCGGGCCCGGCTGTCATCACGACCACGCGGTCAGCGAGCGCGATGGCCTCCTCGAGGTCGTGAGTCACGAACATCACCGAAGGCGTGGTGCGTTCCCAAAGCGCGAGCAGCTCGTTGGACATGATCGAACGCGTCTGAACGTCCAAGGCCGAGAAGGGCTCGTCCATGAGCAGGATCGAAGGCTCGTTGATGAGGGCGGCGGCCAGGCTGGCCCGCTTCCTCATCCCGCCGGAGAGCTGGTGCGGGTAGTGGTCCTCGAACCCGCTGAGACCGACGAGGCGCAACCATTCTCGGGCCTTCTGGTGGGCCGCGGCCCTGGACTGGCCGTTGAAGATCGGCCCGAGGGCCACGTTGCCCACGACCGGCTTCCAGGGCATGAGGGCATCGGTCTGGAAGACGAAACTGGCGCCTTTCGTGATGCCAGATACCTCGTTGCCATTCACCCGGACTACGCCGGCGGTGGGAAGCTCGAGCCCCGCGACCAGCGTCAACGTTGTCGACTTGCCGCACCCGGTGGGTCCTACGATGGCACAGAATTGCCCGGGCGCGACCGTGAGGTCGACGTCGGTGAGTGCGGTCATGGCCGTCCCCGCGGGCGTGACGAATCGTTTCGTGACGCCCGACAGTTCGATCCCACTCCGGCCCGCAGCAGGCCTGGTCATGCACACCTCCGCTGGAAGTAGCTCTTGCCGCCACGGCGGCTAGCCCTCGAATGGCTCGTCTCCGGCAACCCTATGCGTCGTAAGCGATGCGGGTCAATCGCCTCGAAAGCGGGCCATCGGTCCCCCTCCGCGGCGGGTGGAGTTCTCATCATCGAGGTGCCGGCTCGTTGCCTGCGATCGTGTATGCGCCGACGCCCACGGTGCTGGTGGTGCCAGCGTAGGGGCACCCTACTCGTCTCGTGGTGCTCATGGAAATCTCATATGGTGTACAAGTATGCAAGGTATACACAGGTACAACGCTGACGCAGCTCGCTGGTGCCGTAGGCTGTAGCCATCCGTTCTTGGGCACCAGAGCTTGCCTAGACCATCACCGGACCGGAGAGTGAGCGATGGACGGGTGGCCATTCGAAGGAATCACGCATTCCAGTGGCCCGGTAGCCGGGGAGCGTCGGGGATTGCCGGACGCGCGTGCAATGCAGGACGCTGGGGCCTCGGCATGAGGTCCCGCGCTGGCCCCGTCTTGCCGTGTAGACAGGCTCCATGAGCCTCTTCTTGGCCTCACTCGGTTTCGGCATCGTCACGGCCGCGATCATCGCGGTTGCCGGCGTGGGGATGTCTCTACAGTTCGGCGTAACCAACTTCGTGAACTTTGCGTTCGGCGACTTCATGACCGTTGGCATGTATCTTGCTCTCGTGTTCGCCTCGGGACTGGGGCTCACCGTGTACCAGGTCGTGCCGCTCGTGGTCGTGACCACGGGACTGCTAGGCGTGGTGACCAATCGACTCGTCCTGGCGCCGTTCACCCGGCGGGAGGCCAGCCCCATCATCCTGCTGGTCGTGACGATCGGCGTCTCGATGGTCATCCAGAGCGGACTTCTCGCCGCATGGGGATCGCATTTCCAGCGTCTGCCCCGGGCGAGGGCACAGCCGCTCCATCTGGGACCCTTCCTGGTGACGCCGTGGCAACTCGGTGTCGTTGCGATCGCGGTCGTGGTGATGGTGTCCGTGCACGTCCTGCTCCGCTATTCGAGACTCGGCAAGGCCATGCGGGCGATGGCCGATCGGCGGTCGCTGGCACGCGTCGTCGGTCTTCGCACCGCGCGCTTGACCGACTGGGCGTGGTTCATCAGTACCGCCCTCGCGGGTCTGGCGGGAGTCGTCCTGGCAATCGATTCGACGACCTTCACGCCGTTCACGGGGTTCGGCTTCCTACTCGTCATCTTCGCCGCGGTCGTTGTCGGCGGGATCGGCAAGCCGTACGGGGCGATGCTCGGCGCCCTGATCGTCGGCATCGTCACGTCCCTCGCAGCTTCCTACTTGGATTCCGCCTACAAGGATGCGGTTGCGTTCGGTGTTCTCATCCTGGTCCTGATGCTTCGGACGGAAGGCATCTTCGCCTCCAGGGGGCGCGACTGATGGCGGGAGTAGCGTTCTACGCGACGTCGCTTGCGATCCTGGCGTGCATCTACGGCATCATCGTGACGGGCCTCAACGTCCAGTGGGGCTTCGCCGGTATCTTGAACTTCGGCGTGGCGGCTTTCGTTGCGATCGGCGCGTACACCTACGGGTTGGTGACGCTCGGGCCACCCCCTGCGGGAAGCAACGAGAGCTACATCCTTGGCCTCCAGGCGCCGTTCTTGATAGGGCTCCTGGCGGCGGCCGTCGCAGGCGGCGTTACCTCCTGGCTACTCGGGGCCGTTGCGCTACGCAGAGTGCGAAGCGACTACCTAGCGATCACGACGCTGGCGTTCTCCCAGATCGTGTGGGTCATCGCCGGCAACGAGACCTGGCTGGTCAACGGTTGGGACGGGCTTGCCGGTATCCCACGACCCTTCAACGAGGTTCTGGAGCTGTCCTACGGGACCTATGACCTGTTCTTCCTCGCGTTGTGCCTCGTGGTTCTCGCCGCTGTCACGGCCATGGCCGAAGTGATGCTGCGTGCGCCCTTCGGCCGGATCCTTCGCGGCGTTCGTGAGGATGCATTGATCGTGGCCAGCTTCGGGCGCAACGCCACTTCGCTGAGGCTACGCGCGTTCGTCACGGGTTCGGTCATGGCGTCGATCGGAGGCGCGCTTCTCGCGGCGTACGTCGGCGCGTTCAATCCGAGCGCCTTTCTGGCGGGAGAGACCTTCGTCGTGTGGACGGCGCTTCTCATCGGCGGACCCGGGAATACCCTGGGTGCGCTGTTGGGCGCCATCGTCGTTCCGGTCGTTCTGACCGAGGGGACCCGCTTTCTCCCCCACGTTACGACCAATTCGCAGTTCATCGAAGCGTTGCGCTATTTCACCATCGGTGTCGTCCTGATCTTGGTGTTGAGGTTCCGACCACAGGGCCTGCTTCCCGAACGGCCTCGTACGCACGAGCGGGCGCCATGGTCCTCGAGGTGGCGTGGTGGCGCTCGGAACGAGCGATCGGGCGGGAACCCTCCCCATGCTTGAGGTAAGGGGGATCAGCAAACGGTTCGGCGGCAACGTGGCCCTCGATCGATGCAGCTTCATGGTCGAAGAGCATGCCAGCGTCGGGTTGATCGGTCCCAATGGCGCTGGTAAGACCACGGCCGCCGATCTGATCAGCGGGATCCTCCCGGTCGACGACGGTCAGATCATCTTCAAGGGGAGACCGATCCAGAATCGACCGCTCTGGCGGGTCGCGAGACAGGGGGTCACCCGGACCTTCCAGGTGTCACGCGAGTTGAAGGCGCTCACGGTCATGGAGAACATGCTCGTCGGGTCGCAGCTCCAGTCGGTCGAAGGCGTCTGGCCGACGTTGTTCGCCGTCTCTCGCATCCGCGCGGCGGAGCGCACGGCGGTCCGAAGGGCCTTCGAGCTGCTGGAACTGTTCCAACTCGACCGTGTTGCGAACGAGCTTGCGGGCAACCTTAGTGTCGGGCAGAAACGTGTGCTCGAGCTTGCCCGCGCTCTCATGGCCGAACCGGGGCTCCTGATCCTGGACGAGCCGCTGGCAGGACTCAGCCCCACCACCTCGAGGAACATCGCCGACTTCGTGGAGTCGATGCGGGCGCGAGGCGTCACGCTCCTGATCATCGAGCACAACTTGACCATGATCGAGCGATTGTGCGAACGCGTCATCGTATTGGCGCAGGGCCGGGTGCTTGCCGAGGGCACCATGCGTGAGATCCGTGGCCTACCCGAGGTCATCGATGCCTACCTGGGGCCGGTGGCGTGAAGGGCCTCCTGTGCGTTCGCGGGTTGTCGACGGGATATGGGGGTACGACGGTCCTTGACGGGGTCTCGCTCTCGGTCGAGCCGGGCAAGATGGTGTGCGTCATCGGACCCAACGGTGCCGGAAAGTCGACATTGATGAAGGCGATCTTCGGTCTGCTACCCCTGTCGGCGGGGGAGGTCGTGTTCGATGGGCGTGACATCACGGGCTGGCCGCCGGAGCAGGTCGTTCGTCTTGGGTTGTGCTATGTGCCTCAGGTCGACAACACGTTTCCAAACCTCACGGTCGAGGAGAATCTGGAGATCGGTGCAGCTACGGTCCCGGAGCGCTTCTCCCGACATCGTGACCGGGTCTATGCTATGTTCCCCGATCTGGCGGCGTCCCGCAACAAGGCGGCGGGCAACCTCTCGGGGGGGCAGCAGCGGATGCTCGCACTGGGGCTGTCCCTGATGCTCAGCCCTCGCCTGGTGCTCCTCGACGAGCCGACGTCCGGATTGGCTCCCAAGCTCGCGGAGGCTGTCCTGGGGTACGTGCGCCGGTTGCGCGATCGGGGCATCTCCGTCCTGCTGGTCGAACAGAACGCAAGGAAGGCTCTTCAGATGTCCGACCGTGGCTACGTCCTGTCGAACGGCAAGAATCGACTCTCCGATACCGGAGCCGCTCTGCTGAGCAATCCCGAGGTCGGCAGCCTCTACCTGGGGAAGTGATGGATCTCGAGTCGACGCTCGCCGCGATGTTCGCCGCCCAGCAGCGCGAGGATCCCAGCGCTTCCCTCGGCGAGCTTGCGCTCCAGACGTTGCGCGAAACGATCCTGCGAGGTCACGTGCGCCCCGACGACAAGCTGAGCGAGAATCAGCTCGCAGTCGCTATGGGGGTGAGTCGCACGCCCGTCCGACAGGCCATCCACATGCTGGAGACCGAGGGGCTCGTCGCTACACGGCGTCGTCAGATCACGATCAGCGGCTTCAGGCAGGAAGAGCTGGAGGAAGTGTTCCTGGTCCGGCGGGCGCTCGAGGGCCTGGCGACGGAGTTGGCGGCGATCAACCTCACCGATGACGAGCTGCGTGAGCTCGAGGAGGTGGTGGACCTGATGGAGTTCTACCTGGAGCGCGGGAACGACAGTGCGTTGAAACAGACGGGTCGCGAGTTCCATCAGCGGATCTACAACGCGTCGAGGAACAAGATGTTGATCACGATGCTTGCCAACGTATGGGACTACATCGTGACTGCCCGAGTGGGAACGCCCGCGTCGGGAGGGGCGGCACCAGATCCGCCAACGAGCCACCGCATCATCCTCCGTGCCCTGCAGGACCGGGATCCACTCCTGGCTCGTCGTCTTGCTGAAGGACACGTCATGGCCGTCAAGGAGAGGGCGCTCGAGGTGACCGAGGATGGCTAGATCCGCATGGAGCCGCCAAGTGCGCTTTCGTCGACGGTCGAGGGGGTTCGTGACCGGACCGGGCGTCAGGGTCACCCAGCGGGACTCGAGAGTGCCACCGGACTCCGGTCTCACGACATGGCGGCGCTCCGTACCGGCCGTCCTCCTGGTGGCTCTCATGGTCGGCACGGCCGCATACGCGAAGGCGCCGCTGACGGTCGCCGTTGTCGGCCCGTTCAGTGGGTTCGAGTCGTTCATCGGGCCCAACACGTTGGCGGGAGTGCAGGTGGCCGTAGACCTCATCAACGCCGATGGCGGCGTGCTGGACCGGGAAGTGCGGGTTGCGACGGGGGACACCTCGGGCGATGCGCTGGAAGTCGTGCCCGCCCTGCAGAAGGCCGTTCGCGTCGATCACGCGAGCGGAGTCATCGGGCCGACGTCCGTTACGCTGCAAGCAGCCCTCCCGTACATCGCGAGTCTCGACATCGTGGCGGTGCTTTCGGGTGGAACGACGTTCGTCGACCGCAACCCGCTGCCGAACCTGTTCCGGACGACGCCCTCGGATACCCTGATGGGGGTCGCCATGGCCTATTACGCCTATACCGAGGGCCATCGGCGGGCCGCCCTCGTCTTCGGCACGAACGCATCGGCACAGACCTTGACCTCTCCCGTTGCGGACACGTTCGCCGCACTCGGAGGCAAGGTCGTCGCGCGCGTGGGGTTGTCGCCAGGCCAGGCTTCGTACCGAAGTGAGGTCCTAAAGATCTACTCCGCGCATCCAGACGTGATCTTCTTCCAACTCGACCCAACGACCGGCGGTACGTACTTCGACGAGGTATCGCAGCTCGAGGGCCCGTTCGTTCCCTACGTTGGCACGGACGTCACGGCGTCCGCCGACTTCATCCGTGCCGTTGGCGTCAAGACGGCGAGCTCGATGATCGTGTCGATCCAGGGACGATCGGTGGGAGGAGCCGGCGCCAACGCCTTCGCCGCCGCTTACCGGCGCGTGATCGGCGGCGATCCCTTGGTATTGGCGAACTATGGATACGACGCCATGAACGTCCTCGCTCTTGCCTGGACGAAGGCTCGAGCCACCCATGGCGACCTGGTCTTCCAGGCGATGCACGAGGTCGCGGCGCCGCCGGGAACGCCATGTAACACCTATGCCTCGTGCAAGGCCCTGTTGCTGGCGGGCAAGGATATCAACTATGAGGGCGCAAGCGGGTCCGTGGACTTCAACCGCTATGGCAACGTGGCATCGGAGTTTGAAGCCGTGAAGGCGGGTCCTCACGGTGAACCTCAGGTGGTGAGCACCATCGACGCGAAGGCAATCGCGCCCTTCGTGAAGTAGCGCGTCCAGGCGTGGTTGGATCCGTGCCGTCCGTCGTCCATGCCCGGAGATGGCGCGGTGGAGTCTCGCACCGGGTGGTCTCCGACCGGCGTTGAACAGTTGATGGGCACATCGGCAGACCCCGTTTCGCGTGGGACGGGGTCTTTCGGGTTGATGGTTGCTTGCAGGCGATTTTGCATGGGTACAACATTTGTGGATAACCTCTTTA
>Ga0114931_10009009_pt1 | contig 11998 bp, 18 predicted proteins | sample 2SBtaG_FD_89579 | JGI IMG/M metagenome (GOLD analysis project Ga0114931, IMG submission 89579) | Deep subsurface microbial communities from Kolumbo volcano to uncover new lineages of life (NeLLi) - 2SBTROV14_V59a metaG | ecosystem: Environmental > Aquatic > Marine > Volcanic | place: Kolumbo...
TAACTATGTAAATAATTCAGGCGGTTGCTGTTTAAAGTTTATACTAAGCACAGTTTTTGTCGGCTGTTCAGCACATTAAACGCTATACCTAACAATCCGCCCGAAATCATTTACTATTCAGTTGTGTTGCATTAAAACGACCGTTTAGCCTAAGCGTTGTGGTGCATTTAAGACCAACTCTTTGGCTCTGCAAATACTTCTAATTGAAATAACTCAAACTCATTTTTGTTTTGATTGTGTCTATTCATAAATTCAATACCAAATTTTTACAAAAAATATAGCTATTTTAGTTTGCAATGGAAAGTAAAATTCTTTTTCGGCGCTACAAAATATAGATGCCGATTGCGGTCCTGTTAAAACTTTGTATTGTAAACCCACATACCAACTAAAAAAAACGGGTTTAATTAAAACCGACTCATTATTCCATTTAAATTTTGCTTTTAGTTTCATTAGTTTTTTTATTTTGAAGGTGTACCTCTCCAAATTCTCTTTATGTTTTTTGAAATATCAAATGTTTTATCGTCTTTTAAGGCTTGATGTTCTTTTTGATTTATCTCTACGGCTATATTGCAACGTTCTTCAAAGTATTCTCTAAAAAATGTTAGTACTTGCGTAATTGATAATCTTTCGTAAAATTTACCATAATATCCTGCTAATATGCGTTTGAATAAAAATGTTAAATCGCTAAAATTTAAACTGTAAAATTCTTCAACAATCATTGTTGAGCACAAGTCTATCTGATCTTCACTCATTGGATTATTCAAACTTAAAATATGGTCTAAATAAATTAACCATCCAGCTATTAAACCCTCTGTAAATTTTCTTGATTTTTCTCTATGAACACAACCAATACTGGGTGCTTTAGAATTCATAGCATCATTGATTGTTTTTATTTTTCCAACATATTTAAAACAGTTTTTAGGACTATATTTTTTTAATAATACCTGATTTGAATAGTTAGAAATATTTGTTTTTCTTACTGTTAGTTTATTTTCCATTTCTAAACTGTTTTTAATTTTTGTTCTAATCTTTGTAAAAATTCGGGGCTGTATTGTGGTGCTTTTTTGCCATTTTTCCCATTAATTTTTAATTCAAAAAAGCCTTTCCAACCTTCTGAGATTGATTGATGTATTATTGCTATGGCTGTTTTTTCGTTGTTGTTAGATAATTCTCCTAGCTTTTTTAAAGCAGCCTGTTCTGATATTTCCGATTTGTAATTAAAACAATATTCTTTGCTTTTGTAAGATTTCCATAACTGCCATTGGGCTTTAAAATTTTCTGTGTTGAAAGGGAAAATAAGTTTATTAATTTTTGTTTTTTCTCCCATACCCTCTTTTTCATTTATATCTTTATTTATATCTTTATTTTTAATTGTATCTTTATTTGTATATATGTTTAAGCTATGCTTAAGCAACCCTTTAAGGGTATTATTTAAAGAATTAATAAAATTTTCTTTATTACTATAATCTACTGATAAACATATATTTAAAATATCATTTTTAGAAACATCTTTTAATTGTTTTTGTAATTTTAAAAAGTCTTTTTTTGTTAAAAGTCTTTTTGAACGTTTAAAAAACTGTCCTATTTTGCCATTAATTGATTGCTTTTTACTATAGTTTTCCCTATCGTTTACTACGTTTTTTAGTCTTTCGTTATACCAACCCTTTTCGCATTGCTTAAACTTCGCTTTAAGGGTCGCTTTAAGGGTCGCTTCATTAATGCCAGAACAATACATTTTTATTCTTTTTATATCATTTGGTATAATACCGTTTTGATGTTGAAAAATTAATAAATCAATATAACAAGCCCTTTCTTCTGGCAACATTAATCTTGTACCTTCGTAAAAAAGTGCTGAATAAAATAAAAACGCGGGGTCTTTCATAATCTTATATGTTAAAAAAAGCCTACTCATAAAGGTCGTAACAACTAACATTAAAAGGGAAGTTCTTTACTTTCGGCTTTAATTATTTTTTATCTATCATCGAATTGAATAATATTATTGTTGCGACATATAATTAGTACCAAAAATATAAATATATAATATAAAATACAAATTATTCATATTTTATTTTATAATTTTTTTCAAGTAGATGTTTTTCAACATATTCAATTTCTTTTTTTAGTCTGATATAGTCTTTAGCTAGCAAAGTGTCTATTTCACTTTCAATAAACAATAAAAGACTGTCTCTATAATTTCTAAAATATATATAATCAGCTATAATCATAGATTTAGGAGCTTTTTAAACTTCCTTTCTGCATTTTTTTTGTTTATAGCCCAAAGCATTTTATGTTTAGGGTTTACAAAAGCTCTTTTATAACTTGCGTCTTTCCTTTTAAAATTAATAGTTTTCCTCTTTTGAATATCCAATTTATATACCTCTTTTTTATCAGGATCGTAAGCAAAAATAAACATTCCTCTCTTATTTATAGTTCTTCCAATAATTTTAAATTCCTGCTTCTTTTCTACAGAAACTTTATGCTCTATCTTAATATCTTTTATTGGGTCTAGTTTCATAGCTAAAAAGGTAAATCGTCAGGTTCATCATCATTAATGGCTTTGTTGTATATCTTATCAGGCATATTATCTAAAGGTGTTTCTGAAGTCCCTACAGCTTCAATTCTCCACCCATTAATAGAAGTGAAGTATTTAATATCACCCTGTGGGCTCACCCATTCTTTTCCTAGAATATTAATGCTAATATTTACTTTTTGACCTACTGCATAATTATCTAAAAGAGAGCATCTAGCCTTTGTAAATTCTATTAAAATAGGTTGTGGGTATTTATCTCCGGTTGTTAAAACCATTTCCCTCTTTGTAAATCCATTTGATCCAAATTCTTTTGTTTCAAAAATTTCTTTAATTGTTCCTTCTAAGTTCATTTTATTAATTTTTTAAAGTTTGTAATTTTTTCTAATTCTACGCGTTCTTTTTCCATAAGGTAAACCCTACACATATCTACACGTCTTTTTATGTTTTTAATATCCTCTGGCATTAATTCTACTTGAAATTTCTTCACTCGGCATATTGCAGGCATATCAAAATCTAAAATAGTATTTTCAAACTCATAACCAGGATAGTCAAGTTTAAATTTAGGAATATCAAAAATCATATTACGTTCAATTTGCTGTGCTGCTTCAATCCACCTTTCATCATCATTATCCGGTGTTCCCATAGCATACCAAACACGCTGTTTCTCATTTACAATTTGATGTAAAGGATTATTTACTAAACAGTAGTCTAATTCTCCTTTAGTCTTTTTATCTAACCAACAGTAGCCTTTAATCTGCCATTGGTAAATATTAGATAATTCCGCTTTATCAAAAGATTCCATATCCCAATTAGATTTAGTATCTCTTATAATACCTTGGTTATTATCAGGAGTGCCTTTTATCCAATCATTTTCTAATAATTTATCATTTTTCTTATAAAAACTACCGTCAACTAAAGATAAAACGCCTAAAGAATCCTCCTCACATAGATTTCCTTTGTCTAAAAACTTATTGTGAAGTAATCGGGTTCTTTTCCAAAATATTGACCTAAAAACATCGTCTAAATGGGTTTTTATACCACTAGACAATTCGTCTGGAGCATCACGTTTAGTTTTTAGGTCATTTAATTTATTTTTTTTAGCATCAGTCCATTTTACTGTATTCCCATTTGCATTAACACCTTTATCACGTTCATCTTCTAAAGATTTGATATTAGCATTAATCCTCTCAATTTCTTCTTTAGTGTTTAAGTTAGTCATTATATGCCCTAATCCAGAGCATCGTTCTTTCCAATCTTTAAATAAGCTCTCCATCTTTAGGTTTTCTAGGTTTTTGTAATTCTTTTAATTTAGCATTATACAGTTCTTGTTGGTCCATATCTTTAATAAATTCATTTATTTGTTTTAAACTTTTAATGGTTTTAGCATTGTTGATATGGTCTGTAACCCTTTGGTATTCCTTTTCTTCGGAAACTTCCTTGGGGTCTAGTTTTGGTTTTGGATTATCAACATAGTCAGTTTCTACTTCAATAGTATTTTCGTCTGACGGGTCAAAGTTTTTAATAACAGACTGGTCTGCAAGAGTAGCTCTTTGCATTTCTATAGAAAGAGGAGCATTTTTGCTTAAATTCAATTTAGTTACCGTTTTAAGTGCCATTTTATCTCTATCAGTTTGCCATAGTCCATATTTAAAAGTCTTTGAATATTTAGCTCCGTGTATTTCAATTTCTTTAGAAGTCATATAAAACGTGCTTTCATATCCGTTATTCAATTTGAAATAAGAAACATATCCTATAACTTTATCACTAATTTTAGCATCCCAGTCAAATTCAAAACCTTTCAATGGGTTTTGTGATATTAATTGACCTTCGTAAACAACTGCTTCCGTTATTAATTTAAACTGACCGGAGCGTATGGCTAGTTGCTTAAATCCTTTCGAGGATATTTGAAATTGTGCCTTTTGTACCCACCTATCCGGTTGTCCGTTTTTTCCTTTAATTTTTGTGTTATAAGGAATAATAAAGGCGTGTCCTAAATTGGAGTTTACAGGTAAATCTAAAGATGCGGCCATCATAGCTGCCATATAGATAGAGTTTTGTTCTGCATTTTTAAGCAATTCATTAGAATTAACCGCAGATAAGACAGATGCTAAAAATCCATTTGCTTTATTACCTAGTATTTCAGTAAATTTTTGTTTTACGTTGTCTTGATTTAAAAAGGACGACAATCCTTTAATTCCTGTTTTTACTACTTCTGTACTCATTGTGTAATTATTTTTTAGGTTTATTTTGTTTCAAGTCTTGTATTTCTGTTAGATAAGAGCTTACAACTCCCTTAATATCTGCTAAAAATGCAGCAAGTAATTTTTTTACGTTTACGTCTTTAATATTTTCAATTTCTGTAGTATCAAATTCATAAAAATTAATAATATCAACCGCTTTATCTAAATCCGGTTGCATTGCTTTTAAACGTTTAGCTTCTGCTCTTTCTCGTTTAATACGTTCCTTTTTTTCTTTCTCCAATCGTATTTTTTCTAACCTGTCATTTTCTATTTTTTCAAGGCGTTCTTTTTCCTCTTTTATTTTAGCATATTTTTCTTCTAATTCTTTGGCCTTTTTCTTATTTTCGGCATCAATCTTGGCTTGTTTCTTACGTTCAATTTCTCGTGCTTTGGCTTTTTCTGCCTCAAACTTTGCTTTTTCTTTTTCCAATTTAATAGTCTCTAGTCTTTGATTTTCCGAAATGGTTAAGGATGCCGCTTTTTCATTTAAAAGTTCGTCTAAACGTTCTATAGTCTTAAAAAAAGTTACTTCAAACTCATCAAACTGTTGGGTATCGGTTTGCTTTAAGTTCTTTTCCCAATCCGTTTTTAAAGCATCGATACCCTTAAAAGTTAAATTATCTACTTTTAATTTTTCAGTTCGATAAATTTGGTCAATTTGATTGTTAATATCTTCGATCCTTTTTTGTTCGATTAGGCGTTCTTCTTCAGCTTTTCGTTCGCGTTCTTTACGTTTTTCGTCAATTATAGCTTCGTAACGTTTAATTTCTTGCTGTTGTTTTTCGTAATGAGGTATTGTTATTTCTGCTAGATTTTGCAAAATAGATAAGGATCCGTTAAGAATCCTTTTTAGTGATGATCTAATGGCACCTTCTTGTCCATTTACGCCTAATAACGATGTTTTACCTTTAAGTAAAGCCGTTCTATTAGCTTTGGCTTGCTTATACGTTTCTGTATCGGTTATTTCGATAAAAGGATTGTCAATAACAATTTGCTTTTGAATTTTTTCCCATTTGTTTATTCCAATAATTTGTTTTGGGTCAATTTTTTTTAAATTGATTTGTTTCGGGGTTTTCGTTTGATTTTCCATTTTTTAATTTACTTTTTTAAATATTTGATTAAACTTTTTGTTATATATCTTTCTCATTTCGGATATTAACTGCGCGTAACTTGTAATATATCCCATATCAATAGCAAAAGACAATTTTGTTTGTAATTGACTTAATTCTTTTAATTGTTGTTGTGTTGCAGTCTGGCGAAGGTTTTTACCTTTCTTTCCAAAAATTATGTATTGCATAGCAATTGCCACTTCTTTAAAGTTATATCCTTTAAGTTTAACACCGCTTGAAGATAGTAGAATATAGTTATCTCCGGCGTTATTCCTTTGCTTTATCAGTTCGTCGTAAACAAACTTTATAACTTCTAACTTAAATTTAGGATTAATCCATAAAGAAAAATCAATAAATAAATAAGGGTGCATCCAAGTACCTGCATTAATACCGCGTGAAGCTCTTGATTTTACATACACGGAATTACGTGCATGTAAAAATTCACTATCTTCTACAATAGCGTCAATAAATTCCTGTGTAGCCTTATTATCAAAATAATGGTCAAGTTTTTTATTTGTGTTTTTCAACTTATTCCATTGTTTAAGCAAAGAAGTAGCATTAAACATACCGTCTTTAGTACGCTGTAACACGTTAAAGCTACCCATTTTCCTAATCATAGTAACGGATGTTTTCATTTGTTGTCTTGATTTCTTATCCAATTTTGAAGTAGTCTTACCATATCTTTTTGATATTTCTCAGGAATAGCCCAAAATACCCCTAACCAATGGTTATTAAGGGTTGAAGGTGCTTTGTTAAAATACGATGCAGCAAAGATTTTAAACTTTGTTTTACCTTTTACTTGTGCGTACAATGACTTTATGTTGTTTATCATAATTGATAGGTTTTAAAAAAATAGGGTTAATATCTGCTTTTACTTCTATACGGCCACCTTGTGAAGATTGCGTTATAGGTTTTCCTTTTATTGTAGTGGTTACTTTTACCATATTATTAAGGATTAATGTTGTTAATTGGTAGCAATATTACAGCATTAAACACTAAAAAACAAGTAAATATTAAATTATTTTTAAATAAATGTTGTTAGTTGGTATATATGTGCTATATTTGTGCATCAAACGTGAATAAAATGACTGTAAATTATTTAATCAAAGGGAGTAAAAATCCGTCAAAATTATATTGCAGATTTACTAATTCTAGGGTTATTGATATTTTTAAACCTCTTAGCATTATGGTAAATCCCGACTATTGGGACCAAAAAGGACAAAAGATAAGAAATGTATCAGCAGTAAGTAACCGTAATTTGATTAACAAAAATTTATCCCTTCTTAAATTACACCTTTTAGATAAGTATAACGAAGCTTATATGGAGGGTGAAATAATTGACAGGGAATGGTTAGAAACGGCTATTAACACTTTTTTTAACAGGCCTACATTAGATACTAAAAGTAGAAACAGCATGCGTAGAATCTATTTAAATGACTTTGCTAAATGGTGGCTAGAGGAAAAGTCGGCAACTTGGTCAACTAAAAGCAATAGTTCTATGAGTAAAACAGATTTAGCCCAATACCGGTTATTCTTAAAATATTTGACTGAATTTGAGAAAATTGAAAGAAATAAAATTAAGTTTAAAAGTTTGAATAATGAAATTATCGTTAAATTTAGCAGATTTTTAATAGATAAAAATTTTAGAAGCCAAAATGTAAAAAGGATTATCGGCAGGTTAAAGTTCTTTTGTTTTAGAGCGGAAGAGGACAATATAAAGGTTAACAAAAACTTTAGGCAAAGGATATTTATTCCAAAAGATGAAGAGGTTAAGGAGCCTTTTTTAAATATAGATGAAATTGAAAGGATTTACAATTATAAATTTAGCGATAGACTTGATAATGTAAGGGATAATTTAATAATTTCGGTATGGACAGGTTTAAGGGTTTCTGATTTTTTAGGAAGGTTAAAAGTTGCTAATTTTATTGACGGTTTTATTGAGATCACAACACAGAAAACAAAAACACCGGTAACTATACCTATACATCCAATGGTAAGGGATATTTTAATTAAAAGAAATGGGCAATTGCCTAGAAAAATATCTGTTATTAAATATAACCTATATGTAAAGGAGGTTTGTAAATTAGCCGGTTTGACTAATATAATGAGAGGTTATCTATTTGACAAAGAAAGAAAACACAAAGTAATAGGCAATTATCCTAAATACAAGTTAATTTCTAGTCATATTGGACGCAGGAGCTTTGCCACTAATCATTTTGGTAAGATTTCAAACCAGGTTATAATGAAAGTTTGCGGTTGGAGTAAAGAAGAAATGATGCTAAAGTACATTAAGAAAAGCAATAGAGAATTTGCTTTAGAATTACAAGAATATTGGGAAACAGTGAACTAAATATTTCTTACTTTTGTTAGATTGTGAGTTGTTTAGAAGCATAGGTAGCCCTAAAACTACCTAAATACTTTATACTTACTTCCGTTGAGTCGTTGAGCGTATAAAGCCCGTTTTTTATCGCATTTAAAACGGTTGGAGGCTTCACATCTTGCGAGACGTCCATACAATCTCCTCCTTTCGGTTAGATATTGTAGTTGTGTATGATTCCAGTTCTAACTACTTGTATTGGTTTTTTGCCGAACTGTGATGAAATAGACATATAAACAAAAAACCCTCATTCTACTAACTATTCAGGCTAGTTTTCGAATAAGGGTTTAAAATTGTAACCGTTAAGTACTGATTAGCCTGAATAATCATTGCAAATATATAACTTTTATTTTAATTAAAAAATATTAAGAAAAAAAAACCTGCATTTTATGTAATGCAGGTTTTGTGTCATTGTTAATAATTGTAAAAAAACCAAACTTGTTATGAAGAACTTTGTTTAATGTTAGGTAAAGATATAAAAAATTATTTACCAAAAGACATTTTTGCAAAAAAAATATAAATCGTTGTCTTTTAATTGGCCCAAAAACACGTTAAAAAAGTGATTTTATCACTTAATTGTTTTTGTTTTTTTCCAACCTTCTGACAAAAGTTTAGCAACTTTACTAGGGTGTACTTGTCTGCTAGTCTTTTCTTTTTTTAGCCATACAAAGCCTTGCGAGATCCTTTCAGATTCTACTTCGCGCCCTCTTTTTAGGGTTTTAGCAGCCATTTTTTGCCTAAGCTTAGTTAATGTACTTCCAATTAGATTACCTTCCTTGTTCACCATATTTTAATATTCAATAAATTCGATATCACAATTTAGTTTTGTAAGAATTTTATCTAATGTTTCTAAAGATATCCCCCGGCCTTTCTCTATTTTGCTTACCCATTTATTCTTTTTTTTATCACCAAAAACGATTTCTGCAAATTCTACTTGATTTAATCCTAAAGCTTTTCTTTTTTCTATTATAAAATTTTGGGCTCTTTTTTTTAATGAATTATCTTCCATCGCTAAAATTATAAAATTATTTTTGATTAGAACAATTTTTTCAAAGCTTTATTAAAAACGCTGTTTGCATTTTCATCTTCGCCGTGTCTTATTTTAAAAAATCGTTTATTCTTTTAATATCATTTTCATTATTAAAAAAAATATTACCGTTGTTTTTTATAAAATATTTTAAACCATTTGAATATAAGAGCTTACGTTTATATTTATTTGATTTTAAATAGATATAAGTGTTGCCATTTTTAGTATTATATGCAATATCGTTAATTAATTCTTTTGTATTTTTAAATTTTGTTTCCATAATATAGTTGTCTTTAAAATAGTTGTACTTGGCCACTTTCTGCGACCAATATTTCTTTTTTTTCTTCCTGTTCTTTTATTTTGTCCTCTCCGGCTTCAATCATTAGGACATCGTTTTCTTCTTCTTTTGGATGTTCTCTTTTGTATCTTTCTTGACGTCGTTTTCTTTTTTCTTCCTCCCATGCTGTTCGCTCATTATCTGGCAACCAATTTTTACCTGCGCATGCTGTCTTATTAAACAAACTCCAAAGCTTCTCGTCTTTAAATTCTAAGTGTACGGTACCTTTTTTAAAGAATTTGATTTTAAAATAGGCACTTTCGCATGTGTTTTTAAATTTCTCTCCAGGATAAATATTACCAAGTTTTTCAAAATGTGATTTTAAAACATAAGAGACTTTATTATATTCTTGTAAAGTATGCCCCATTAAATAAGCCATAACCTTATCAATATCATTGTATTTTTCAGTGTCTCTATAATCTATTTCAAATTTTACTCCGTAACGTTTTAAATAATCTCTATCCATATAAGAAGTATCCCATGCGCACCAATTAGGCAAAATAAGCTTTCTATTAACCATAAATTTGTCATTTGTTCGCCAACCTTCAATATAATTCCGGTTGTCTTTGTAATAGCTTGTAAGCATATCAAAAACATCTAAAACGGCTTGATCCCATATATTAACGCGATTGTTCATTATCATTTGAAAAAATGAAGCAACATTGTCTTTAGTAAATGCCATTTTTGACTGCTGTTTAATAAAAGCGTTAAAATTAGATTTTACTTTTGCGCTCATATATTTTTCTACATCGAGCTCGTCAATAACTTTACGCCACATGTGCGCTTTCATTTGATTAGATAAATGGTTATATCGCTCCTGTGGGGTGCCGTCTTTTAGCTCAAAATCAAATCTTTCACCTTCTAAAAATAAGCCCAAAAAATGCCTGTATTTAGCTTCAGCTTCTAAATACTCTGTATAGACTTTTCTTACTTCGGTGTATCTTATATTAAGGTTTCCAATAAGGTCTTTTCTTGCGACATCATTATTAACCACGTCAAAATTAAAATCAATTTTATCAGTCTCGAAGTCTTTGAAGTCAAATTCAAATCTTTTACTTTCGTCTTTAAGTTTTAAGCGAATTAAAGCAATTTCTACTTTTGTTTTTCTTTCTGACTGGGTAAACTCGTCTTTTAGATATTCAAAGGACCCGAATTTCTCTATTTTGCTTAAAAGTAGTTTCCTGGTCTTGGTGTAAGGATTCTTTAAAGTCTCTGCATTAAGTATGCAAATGATATCAGTATTTTTGGCTATTTCAATAGCGTGCAATAAATGTTCGTCTCCATTTTTAAAGGGCGGGTTCATTATAATTAAATCGAAATACTGATCATCTTTATATGTAAGAAAATCCGAAGCGATAAGGGGGTAATTTTTGTCTCTTAAAATTGCTTGTAAATCCGGGTTATTTTCGATAACCGATATATTTTTTTCTTCAACACTACAATTTTTGGTTAAAAAATTAGCAATATTGCCTTTCCCTGCGCTTGGTTCTAAGATATTTAATTTTCTAAGGCCTTCGTATTTATAATTATAATAACTATTAAACCTTGAATTTTCTAATTTATCTTTTCTTTCTTGACTAATTTCATAAGGTTTTAACATCTTTTTAATTAGCTTTTCGGGTGTTGGGTAAAAATCTTTTGTAAACATAATCGTTGTCTTAAAATTTAATTTTTAAACTGCTTTTTGAATAGGCTAATTCTTTGTCTTAAACATTTCCATACATTTTATTCGTTTACCCAATTAATCGTTTTATCCATTTGTATAAATGGACATGACTTGTAAACATACCAGTTACCATTATCGCCAATTTCTATAATAATTCTGCCTTTCTTTGTCTGCCACGTTTCAAACGTGGTTTTTGAAAATTTATCTTTGGCTACTAAAATGCAATAACCAATACATACTTGTTTTTTAAACTCTTGTAAATTCATAGGAATAATTTCTTTTGTTACTTTTGTTTTCATGGTTTTGTTTTTTATAATTCTCTAAAATGATTTAATGCTTTTTGACTTTTAAATTTCCAACCTGAATAGTACTCTGTCATATTGTAAGATTTACCATAAGAAGAAAACCAGCCATATTTACCGTTCATTTCTTTGTCTGTTTCATAGAAGTATTTAGGAGGATCTATAACTCTATCAATGTAAGTAGCCATTTTCTTTAAATAGCTTAATCTTACTTTTTGTCGTTTTCTTTCCTTTTCGGCTTCAATCCTTGCAGCCTCTTTTTTTAGTTCTAGTTGTTTTTTGTAGTCTTCAAAATTTTCTGCAATTTTTACAATTTCGCCGGAATTTAAAAAGTATGTTTTCTTCATCCCACCGCCATAAGCCTTTGGCAATTTTCCTGCATGGTGCCATTCCATATTAGGAACAGCATA
>Ga0114931_10009010_pt1 | contig 11997 bp, 6 predicted proteins | sample 2SBtaG_FD_89579 | JGI IMG/M metagenome (GOLD analysis project Ga0114931, IMG submission 89579) | Deep subsurface microbial communities from Kolumbo volcano to uncover new lineages of life (NeLLi) - 2SBTROV14_V59a metaG | ecosystem: Environmental > Aquatic > Marine > Volcanic | place: Kolumbo...
CCCCATAGCTCGTTGGGCTACAAGACCCCGGAGAAATTCCACGCCGAGTGGGTGACCAAGCACGGAGACGATCGGGTCTCCATCAACCCCGGACTGTCATAGAGCGTGGTATGAAAATCGGGGGCGGGTCACTCAGGCTCGCGATCACACGAAAACTCTCGCAGCGAGATGGCGACCAGGCCGCTTCTGCCAGCCCTGCTCGCGCGCACGCCTAGCAGCTACAGCGACAGCTCGGCAGCCAACTACCCAAACCGGCAAGCCCATTTGTGCTCCGCGTTTACGGGCGTGCATCGATCCGGCCCCTTCTGTCGCCTACATGCGGGAACGAGACGGCAACTTTCTCGACACTATCCTCTGCACGACCGCCTCTGTTTCCGACTCGCACTCCCAGATTTTCACGACCGTGAAACCCATATTGCGCGACTGGCGCTCGGCCCGACGATCTCTACGTCGGTTCGCCTCGAATTTCTCGAGCCAGAACTCCGCGTTCCTCTTTGGCGTCGTCGTCCGGCGGCAGCCGGGATGACGGTGCCAGAAGCATCCGTGCACAAACACGACCCATTTGTGGCTTCGGTTCGCGATGTCGGGCGATCCAGGCAGGTCGCGGTTTCGCACGCGATAGTGGTGCCCCATCTGCGTCAATACTCTACGAACGGCTCTCTCCGGCTTGGTGTCTTTCTGCCGTATCCGCCCGAGCCTGGCGGAAGTCTCGGCGTCGGTCTGGAGTCGGGGGGTGGACGACGCGGTTGCCATACCTAGAATGCTCGCGCACCTCGGAGCCGAATCCATCCCACCCCAAGGAAAGCACCGCCACGCTCGGCGGGATTTGGCGCAGGAGCACACCTACGACTCCGCGAGGTGGGCCTCCAGCGCCGGTATCAATCCGTCTCGGTAGTTCCCGACGCGCCGCAGCGAGCTGTCGAGGAATCGAGCGTGAAATCCCGCAGTGGCCCGCACCGAGAGATCCGAGGGCTCCTTCACGAATGAATCGAGATCACGGCTCCTCCGCCGGACGGGCCAGCTCGTCTCGAAGGACTCGTGACGCGTGCTCTTTCGATAATCCATGTTCCACGCGGCCGACGGCCATCGCGCCCCCGCTGCGATGCGCTTCGCCTCTCCGGAATCGTAAGATCCGGGATCTAGCAGCCGCGCACCGATCCACTCGGCGACGTCCACTGTCACTGCGTTCCCCACGAGTCGCCATCGTGCGGATCGCGCCGCGCCGGGAGCCCCCTCGGCCGCGGCAGTCCAATCCCTGTCGAATCCCTGCAGCCTCTCGGCATCCGTAATGCCCGGCTTCACCAACCGCCCATCCTTCAGCCAGATGGCGGGGGGGGACGGAATGCCTAGCCCAGAGCCCCCCTTGAGCGTTGGGATGACGTTCACGCCCCATCCGAGGCCCCGATTGCCCTCGGTCCAATAGAAGCCACACGCGGGCCTGCTGCCGTTGAAATCCTGGTACTTCGGCCCTCGGTCGTCCCCGAGCAGCACAGTCCGCGGGTCGTGCTTGCGCGAGGCCAGCAGGAAGACACGCTCCCGACGTTGAGGCAGGCCGAACGCTCGCGTGTCGACGATTCGATAGGCCCAGCGGTACTTCAAGCGCTCCAGCTCCCGGACGATCACCTCGAGCGCCGCGCCACGTCCAAGCCGGAGCATGAATGGGACATTCTCGATCAGAACCCATTCGACGGGCTGCCTCCGAGAATTGGCCTCCTTCAGGAGGCGAAAGACGTGGCGAACGAGGGACGACTTCGATCCACCGAGACCCACACCGGTTCCGACTTGGCTCAGATCCTGGCAGGGGAATCCGGCGGTCAGCAGCTGGGGACGCCCAGTCAGGTGATCGATCTCGCGAATGTCCTTCTTGGGACGGCGGTTCGGGAAGTGGTCGCGCAAGACGGCGAGAGCCGCGGGGTCCTTCTCACACAGAAGAATGGTGGCGTGGCCCGATCTTCTGAGCCCTTCCTCGAACCCCCCTATGCCAGCGAACAATCCCGCTACACGAAGCGTCGTGCCGATCGAGCTAGCCAATTTCACGACTCCCATGTTCCACTCGAGGAAAGCGAGAGCGTCGACGGCATCGTGAACGCGACAGTCGCTCCCACCCTGGCTGAAATCTATCAAATCGGGCTCTGGGTCTCGAGCATCTTGTATTCGGGTCCCCCAAATGGGTCTGCCGAGAGACGCATCCAATCATTTTTACAGTTCCCCAGACGAAGGATGCCCCCGAAGTGGCGGGAATTGCTAGCATTGTCGGGAATCGACCCGAGCAAATGAGTTCGGGCTGCTGCGAGGGGGTGTCTGAGGCACAGCGAGAATGGAGTGGGGATTGACCAGATGTCCCTGAGCACGGCCCCCCAGGCCGGTGAACTCGTACGGGTTCGAAGTAGGAGCTTCGTCGTTTCTGACGTGACAGCCTCTCGCCTGGCCCCAGACCCCATTCGCACCCCCACCACCCACGCGCAGCATCTCGTCCAGCTCTCCTCTGTGGACGATGACGCATACGGCGAAGAGCTCAGCGTCATCTGGGAGCTCGAACCGGGGGCGGAGATCCTGGAGAATGCCCTCCTCCCCACACCCAGTTCGTTCGATCCCCCAAAGCGACTCGACGCCTTCCTGGACGCGGTGAGGTGGGGGGCCATCGAGTCGGCCGATTCCCGCGCCCTACAGGCGCCCTTTCGCAGCGGGATCAAGATCGAGGACGAACAGCTCGACCCAGTCGCCCGCGCGATCGAGATGCCCCGCGTCAACCTTCTCATCGCCGACGACGTGGGCTTCGGCAAGACGATCGAGGCCGGTCTCGTCGCCCAGGAGCTGATCCTCCGCCACAAGGCGCGCCGAATTCTGATCGTCTGCCCAGCCTCTCTCCAAATCAAATGGCGCGACGAGATGCACCAGAAGTTCGGGCTCGATTTTCGGATCGTCGACACCGAGCTCATGCGCGAGCTGCGGCGCAAGCGCGGAATCCGCATCAATCCCTGGAATCACTTCCCCCGCCTGATCACCTCGATCGACTACTTGAAGCGATCCCGGCCGCTCCAGCGCTTTCGCGAGTGCCTGCCCGCGCGGGGTGAGCCCGCCTATCCCCGCCGCTTCGATCTCATGATCCTCGACGAGGCTCACAACGTGGCGCCGTCGGGGTCGGGCCATTACGCGAAGGACTCGTTGCGCACTCATGCGATCCGCACGCTGACCCCGCACTTCGAGCACAAGCTCTTTCTGACAGCCACGCCTCACAACGGTTACAAGGAGAGCTTCTCGGCTCTGCTCGAACTTCTCGACGATCAACGCTTCGCTCGCGACGTCGATCCCGACCCCGTCCAGCTCGAAGCCGTGATGGTCCACCGTCTCAAATCCGAGATCAAGAACTGGGACGGCACCGACCGGTTCAAGCCACGCGAGATCGTGACAATCGAACTCGACCACTCGCCCGAAGAGAAGGAAATGCACGCCAAGCTCGCCCGCTACGGCGAGCTCCTACGCCGCGACGCAGCCGATGCTGGCGTCGCGAACGTGGCAGCGGACTTCGTTTTGAAGCTGCTCAAGAAGCGGCTCTTCTCGAGCCCTCTGGCGTTTCTTCAGACCCTCGAGAAGCACGAGCGTACGTTGCGAGGCTTGGGAAGGAAGAAGAAGACACCCGCGCCCGGCAAGACCAGCATCCTGGCGCGACGTCTGGATGAGATCGATGTCAGAGACTGGGCCGACGACTCCGCGTACGAGGATGCGCTCGACGAAGGACTCGACACCGCTGGCGCCGTCTTCGAATCGTTGGGCGAAGAGGCGAAGAAGCTGCTTCGCGAGCTGAAGGACTGGGCGACCCAGACGAGCGCCCGGGCAGACGCCAAGGCGCGCGAGCTGATGGCTTGGCTCGGGGCGACATGTCGCCCCGACGGTAAATGGAACGACGAAAGGGTGATCGTCTTCGCCGAGTACCGGACGACGCAGAAGTGGCTGCAGGAGAGGTTCGCTGCCGAGGGGCTGGCAGCCGACGAACGGCTCGGTGTGATTCACGGCGGAATGGACCAGGAGGAGAGGGAGGCGATCAAGGCTGCCTTCCAGACTTCGCCTGACCAGGCCCAGATCCGCATCCTGCTCGCCACGGACTCGGCCTCCGAGGGCATCGACCTCCAGAATCACTGCCACCGCCTGCTTCACTACGACATCCCGTGGAACCCGAACCGGCTCGAACAGCGAAACGGCCGGATCGACCGCTATGGGCAGAAGAAATCACCCCAGATCTTCCACTTCGTCAGCCGGGGCTGGAACAAAGCGGCAGGCGACGCTGATCTCGCGGCGGGCGATCTCGAAGGCGACCTCGAGTTCCTCGCCCACATCGTCCGCAAGGTGAATCAGATCCGCGAAGACCTCGGCAAGGTTGGCCCTGTGATCGCTTCCCAAGTGGAGTCCGCCATGCTGGGCCGGAGAAAGGCGCTCGATACGGCCCGGGCGGAGCGAGATGCCAGGCCGATCCGAGAACAATTGCGATTTCGCAAGGATCTCACCGAACGCATCCGGCAGCTACACGATCACCTGGCAGAATCGAGGCGCGAGCTACACGTCTCACCCGAGAATGTTCGCGCTGTGGTGGAGATTGGGCTCGAGTTGGCGGGGCAACCCCCGCTGCTTCCGGCTTCCTTGCCCATCGAAGGGGCCGAGGGCCGCGTCTTTCAAATGCCACCGCTGCATGGCAGCTGGGCAGACTGTTCGGCAGGTCTCGAACACCCGCACACCGGCGAGCTCCGGCCGATCACCTTCGATCATGCCGTCGCCGAAGATCGAGACGACATCGTGCTGGTTCATCTGGGGCACCGCCTCGTACAGATGGCCCAGCGGCTGCTCCGTGCCGAGGTCTGGGCCACGAGCGGCCGAAGCAAGTTGGCGCGGGTGACGGCTCGCACTGCGCCCGAAGAGGCCGTGAGTGCGCCGGCCGTCGTCGCTCATGCCCGGATCCTGGTGCTGGGCGGCAACGACCATCGCCTCCACGAGGAGATCATCACCGCGGGGGGGACGCTCGAAAGCGGCCGCTTCCGCCGGCTGAACGTCGGCCAGACCCGAGCGGCCATCGACGCCGCGACCGACCGGCCGGCCTCGAAAGAAGACCAGGCCTCATTCCAGGAGCTCTGGCCCAAGATCGAAGACTCGGTGCGTGATGCGCTCGACGCCCGCATGCGTGACCGCACGGCGGGGCTTCAGCGCAGGATCGAAGAGCGCTGCAAGAAGGACGTCGAGCGCATGCGGGCCGTGATGAACGAGCTCGCCTCGAGCATTCGCGGGCAGCTCGATTCCAAGCCACCCGAACAGCTCGACCTGTGGAAGTCGGATGAGGTCGAGCAGCGCGAACGCAACCGCGAGAGCCTCCAGGCCCGCCTCGAGGCGATCCCAGCGGAGATTGAACGCGAAGCGGCCGAGATCACGCGGCGCTACGCCGACCCGACGCCACGCGTCTTCCCCGTATCGATCACGTTTCTGGTACCCGAGAGCATGTCTTGACGAATCCGTGATTCCCACGCCTCACGGCCGGAATTTGCCAATGGAGCCACCAGCGAGGAGCACCTCCGCACCCCATGCCCGCCCGGAAGTCCCGCAGCAAGAAGAAGACCAGCGCAAGGCGAGGCCGACGCACGAGCCAGGCAGGGAGCGTGGAGGCTCACCATCGCGAGTGGCTGAACCTGATCGAGATCGAAGGCCCCTTCCTCTCGATCCCGGTGCTGAAAAAGGCATTCCCGAACGGCCTCGATGACCCCGCGGACACCCAGGACAAGGCCGCCGCCATCCGTGCCGCTCTCGAGGAATGGGAACTCGGACTCGAGACAGGCGAGCGAGCGACGATCCACCAAGACTGGGCTCGCTTCGTCCTCCGATACGTCCTCGAACTCGACGACGAGGTGCTGCGCGAGTCACCCGACGTACCTTCCGAGGCCGTCATAGCGATCCCCGAGCACGGTGAGACCCTGGCTCCCGACTACGTCGTGGTTCAACCCAAAGGGGAGAAAGACGAGGGCGCTCCCCGCCTCCTCGTACAGGTAGTCCCGCCGGAGCAGCACCTCGACGCGCCCATGCTGGGCAAGCGCTGGAAGGCTTCACCCGCAGACCGCATGGCCGAACTGCTTCGCGGAGCGGGCAAGACCGGCGTTCCCCTCGGTCTGCTCACGAACGGCTCGCGGTGGATGCTCGTCCACGCACCCCGTGGTGAAACGGTCGGTCGAGCCACCTGGGACGCAGTGCTGTGGGTCGAAGAGCGCATCACGCTGCGCGCCTTTCGTAGCCTGCTCGGACTGAGCCGCTTTTTCAATGTCGGGCCCGACGACACGCTGGTGGCGCTCCTCACCAGGAGCGCCGAAGACCAGCAGGACCTCACGAACCAACTCGGTTACCAGGTCCGGCGGGCCGTCGAGGTGATCGTCCAAGGCTTCGACCGCCTCGATCGCGATTCGGGTCGCAAGCTCCTCGGAAGCGCAGACCCCCGCGTCCTGTACGAGGCCAGCGTCACCTTGATGATGCGCATGGTCTTCCTCCTATACGCAGAAGAGCAGGGCCTTCTCCCACTTGAGGATCCGTTCTATTCCGCGAACTACTCCGCCTCGAAACTCCTCGACCAACTCCAGGAAGAAGCCGACCATCAAGGCCCAGGGGTCCTCGAACGCCGCCACTCCGCCTGGAGCCGCCTGCTCGCCACCTTCCGCGCCGTCCACGGCGGCGTCGAGCACGAAGCCATGCGCCTGCCCGCGTATGGGGGGAGCCTCTTCGACCCCGATCGCTATCCCTTCCTCGAGGGCCGGGCCGAGGGCACGAGCTGGCGCAATACGCCGGCCCAACCGCTCGCCATCGACGACCACACCGTGCTCCAAATCCTGGGCCTGCTGCAGTATCTCGGCAGCAAGAGCTTCGACGGTCGGGGCACCCAGGCCATGCGCCTCTCCTTCAAGGGCCTCGGCGTCGAGCAGATCGGCCACGTCTACGAGGGGCTGCTCGATCACACGGCCGTCCGCGCCACACAGCCGGTGCTCGGCCTGCTGGGCAAGGCCGGGCAAGAGCCCGAGATCCCCATCCCCGATCTGGACCAGGAGCGAGGCCGGGGCGAAGAACACTTCCTCGGCTACCTGAAGGACACGACGCAGAAGACCGAGAAGAGCCTCGAGAAGGCCCTCGCCTACGAGATCTCGTCGGACGACCCGCGCTGGCTCGTGGCCTGCGACAACGACTCGGATCTCCTCGCCCAGGTCGAACCCTACACGGGCGTCGTGCGCGACGACCCTTCGGGCCACCCCGTGGTGATCCCCGAAGGCAGCATCTACGTCACCCAGGGATCCGACCGCCGCAGCACCGGCGCCCACTACACCCCGCCGAGCCTCACCGAGCCCATCGCGAAGCACACGCTCGAGCCCTTGGTCTACGAGGGCCCGGCCGAGGGCAAGCCCGAAGAGGAGTGGAAGCTCCGCTCGCCCCGCGAGATCCTGGCGCTGCGCCTCTGCGACCTCGCCATGGGATCCGGCGCCTTCCTGGTGGCCGCCTGCCGCTATCTCGCCGAGCGGCTCGTCGAAGCCTGGGAGGAGTGCGAGAAGGCACGACCAGGCCAGATCCTCGTCACTCCCGAGGGCGATCTCTCCGAGGGCGAACCGCGTGAAGCGCTGGTCCCCGCCGACGCGACCGAGCGCCTCGCCGCCGCGCGCCGATTCGTGGCCGACCGCTGCCTCTACGGCGTCGACAAGGACCCGATGGCGGTGGAGATGGGCAAGCTATCGCTCTGGCTCGTCACGCTGCAGAAGGGGAAGCCGTTCAGCTTTCTGGATCATGCGTTGAAGTGCGGGGATTCGTTGCTGGGAGTTTCGCGGCGGGAGCAACTTGAAGCTTTCGATCTCTTGACAGATGGGAAGGGCCAGCTCGATCTCTTCGGAAAGCTCGTCGGCGAGGCCATGGCTACTGCGCGAGAGAAGCGCGAGCGCCTTGAACGCATGGCCGTGAACGACGTGCGTGACGCCGAGGAGAAGGGAAGGCTACTCGCCGAGGCCGACGCTGCGGTGGTTCTGGTCTGCCAGGCGGGCGATCTCCTCACCGCGGTGGGTCTCTCGACCGCGAAAGAGATTGAGAGTGCCTACGAGAGTCGCCGCGGTGCGCTCGCCGAGGCCTTCAGCCAAGCGATCGCGGAAGGCCTGGACGAAGCCACGCGCCAAGATCGCCTAACAGCACTGGAAAGCCGGGCCCGGAAACTGCTCGATCAAGGCAAGCCCGCGACCGAACGCGCCCGCAAGCCCTTCCACTGGCCAATTGAGTTCCCCGAAGTCTTCGCGAACGGCGCCTTCGATGCGTTCGTTGGGAACCCGCTGTTTCTCGGCGGGCGGAAACTCCGACGCAGTCTGGGCGACGTCTACACTGAAAGCCTCCCCTTCTTCTATCCTGGGTTCAGCGGCAACGCGAACCTTGGTGCTCTCTTCTTTGTTCGGGCGCTTACGTTGGTTCTAGCGGGCGGCGTCACAGGCATGCTTTGCACAAATGCGATTGCTCAGGGGGACACCCGGACGTCCATCTTCGAGCCCCTGCTAGATCAGGGAAATGTCGTGTTTCGGGCCAACACTGATCTCAAATGGCCTGGCGCAGCGGCCGTGACGATTAGCATGATCTTCCTTTCTAGAGGGTCTTGGAGCGGCAAGGTAAGTCTCAATGACGAGGTAGTAGCGTCAATTGGCCCAGCCCTTTCAGACGATGGTGGATCAGCATCTGCAGTTGAATGCCTGGCAGCGCGCTCAGGGCAGATCTTTCAAGGTACTGTCCTGGCTGGCGACGGTTTCTTATTGAGTAAGCGCGAGGCCGATGAGATCCGGGACAAGCACCCGGAAGAATCCGATGTGGTCATGCCGTACCTTGGCGGTCGCGATCTTGGCAATTCCCCGACTCAGAAACCGTCGAGATGGGTGGTCAACTTCTTCGATCGGCCGCTTACAGAAGCCGAGAAGTATCCGATCTGTCTAGATCTGGTCCGCGAGCGAGTCCGCCCAAAGAGACTAGGGGTCCGCCGAAAAGTTCATCGCGAACGATGGTGGCAGTTTGGCGACAAGAGACCCGAGCTTTACGGGCAGCTCGAAGGGCTTACCCGAGCGCTCGCATGTCCAGAGGTGACGATTCATCTGATCTTCTCTTGGGTACCGTGCAATATCGTGCTTTCTCAACAGCTCCGTATCGTCACCGCTGATCGCGCGGCGTGGTTTTCCGTACTGCAGTCATCGATTCACGCTGTTTGGGCCCGCCGCGAGGGCGTAGCCAAGCTCGGTGCGGGCGCCGTCCCGCGGTACGTTCCGTCCTTCTCGTTCGAATCCTTCGCATTGCCTCAGTTTGATTCAAACCTAGACGCTATTGCAGACGCTTACTGGGACTCGCGAAGTAGGATTCAGCTATCGCGAAGCGAAGGCCTCACCAAGATCTACAATCTCTTCCACGATCCCGACCAATCATCCGAGGACATCGCCGAACTCCGTCATTTGCACCGCAAGATGGACGAGGCTGTTGCCGCTGCCTACGGGTGGGGGAAACTCGACCTTGGCCATGAATTCCGCGAGACGGGCGAGGGCACTCGCTACACCCTCAGCCCCCCTGCTCGCCGCGAAGTCCTCGATCGCCTCCTCGAACTCAACCACCAATACTACGCCGAAGAAGTCGCCCAAGGTCTCCACGCGAAAAAGAAGCCGAAGGCACTTCGCAAGTCCAAGGCAAACGCCGCCTCCACCGCGCAGCCCGGCCTATTCGACACGCTCACGGCGGCCAAGCCGAACACCGCCGGTGCGCCTAGCAGCGACACGCAGGCCATAGCCAGCGCCCTCGGACAAGCAGACCACCCCCTCTCCAAATCCGAACTCCTCGAGGCAACCGGCATCTCAGAGAACCAATGGAACCGCGCCATCAAGCCCGCACTCGATTCCGGCGCAGTCACCAAGACGGGTGAACGACGCGGAACCCGCTACTCGATCCCACCGGAGTGACATCGATGAATGATGACTCCTCTGACGGGAGCCCGTTTCACGACGTCGGCAGCATCTTCCCAGGCGACATCGATCTGGTCTCGGTCGAACCCTCGACCACGGTCGCCGAGGCCCTTCGGCTCATGGCTCCGAACCGATACTCCCAGGTCCCGGTCATCGGAGACGGCCGCGTGCGGGGGGTGTTCTCACTCTGGTCGCTGGCCCACCACCTCATGGACGCCCCGAACGTCTCGCCCCACGACCTGTTCGTGGAAGACGTCATGGAACAGATCCCCGACGTCACCGTGGACGACCCGCTGGATCGCGTGCTCGAACACCTGAACCGCCACGACGCAGTCCTGGTGAAGTCTCCCCACGGCGTCCAAGCGATCACGACCGGAACGGGGCAAGTGAGCGATACGATCGTTTCAATGAAGGTGGACGCGAATGGCTGACGAAAAACCCTACAAGATGACCCTGACGCTCGACATCCTCGACCATCTGGGATTGAACTTGTACAGCAACATTCCCGCAGTCCTTGCGGAGGCCGTGGCGAATTCATGGGATGCTGACGCAACTCGCGTCGAGATCACTCTCAATGCCGCGGAAGGTGTCGTGACGATTTCGGACGATGGCTGCGGAATGACGAAGGACGAGATCAACGCTCGATACCTGACCGTTGGTTACAAACGTCGTGAGCATCATCCAGTCGAGACACTGAAGTTCGGCCGACATGTAATGGGCCGCAAGGGGATCGGGAAGCTCTCACTCTTCTCTATTGCTGACGACATCGAAGTCCAGTCGGCCAAGGAAGAAGATGGAAAGCTGGAGCGCAGCGCGTTCCAGATGCTGACCCACGAGATTCGGGCGCAGATGAAGGCGAAAGATGGCACCTATTATCCCGGCGCCATCGACCCAGATCCAGCTCTAGGGCCGGGAACTCGGATCGGGCTTGGCAAACTGAAGAAGAAGGTTACGGCCGCGACGGGAAAGGCGCTGCGACGCAGGCTGGCCAGAAGATTCGCCGTCATTGGGCCGGCCAATGACTTCGAGGTCGTCATCGACGGAGATCCGATCGGGCCTGGCGACAGGGATTACTTTTCCAAGGTCGAGTACCTATGGTCGATCGGCGAAGTAGGGAGCACTTACAAGGACCTCTGCGTGAACGCCAAGGCTGTTCATTCGCTTGGCGGGGATGTCGATCCAGACCAGGGTTTTCAGATTAAAGGCTGGGTTGGGACCTTCGACGAACAGAAGAATATTGAAGACGAGAACAATTCACTCGCAGTTCTTGCCTGGGGCAAGCTGGTGCAGGAGGACATCCTTCGCGACGTCCGAGAGGGTGGGCTCTTCACCAAGTACCTGATTGGCGAGATCAATGCGGATTTCCTCGACCTCGACGAAGAGGTAGACATTGCTACCAGCGACCGGCAGCGTCTAAAGGAAGACGACTCGCGCGTGGAACTGCTCAGAGGGTTTGTAAAGGAAAGCCTACTAAAGCCAATCGGTAGTGCATGGCGGGATCTCCGAAATCAGAACGCCCTCGACAAGGCGATGACCAACCCCGCGGTCAAGGAGTGGTTCAAGTCTCTCGATGGAGACACGAAGAAGCAGGCGAAGAAGCTATTTGGCCGGATCGGATCTCTGGGAGTGTAAGAAGAAGAGTCGAGGCGTGAGCTCTACCGCCATGCGGTTCTCGCCTTCGAGAAACTCCGGTTTCAAGACGCCCTGAGCGTGATCGACCAACTCGGAGAAGCGCCCGATTTCACGGTGCTTGAAAAGGCCTTCGTTCAGATCGACGAACTGGAGGCAGCTCAATTTCACCAGATCGCGCGCGGTCGCCTCGAAGTAATCGAACACTTCGCGAATATCGCGGAAGAAGAGAAAGAGAAGGTCATTCAACAGTACCTTTTCAAACACCTCTGGCTTCTCGACCCTTCTTGGGAACGCGTGCCAACAAGTGCGAAGATGGAGGAAGCAGTAAAGAAGGAGTTCGAGGGTATCGACGCGAAGCTTTCGAAGGAAGAGAAGGCCGGCCGAGTAGACA
>Ga0114931_10009011_pt1 | contig 11997 bp, 7 predicted proteins | sample 2SBtaG_FD_89579 | JGI IMG/M metagenome (GOLD analysis project Ga0114931, IMG submission 89579) | Deep subsurface microbial communities from Kolumbo volcano to uncover new lineages of life (NeLLi) - 2SBTROV14_V59a metaG | ecosystem: Environmental > Aquatic > Marine > Volcanic | place: Kolumbo...
GCGGCCGATCGGGTAGTCGTTGCCGACCGAGCCATAGCCGAAGAGGATCTTGTCGACCAGTTCCTGGCGATTGATGGCGTATTTCAGCGCCTGGCGCACGTTGTTGTCGCTGAAGGGGGCCTGGCGGGTGTCCATGGCGAAGGTGAAGTGCTGGTTGCCCGCGACCGAGTTGATCTGAATGTCGGGCTTGCGCGCCAGCAGCGCCACGGTTTTCAGGTCCAGCTTGTCGATGACATCGACATCGCCCGAAACCAGCGCGGTGGTGCGGGCGTTCTGGTCGAGCAGCGCCAGAACCTCGGCGCTGTCGAAGAAGCCGACATCGTCGCGCCAGTGGTTGGGGTTGCGTTCGAGCGCCATCGACACGCCGGCCTTGAACTCCTTGAGAACATAGCTGCCGCAGCCATCGCCCGATTCCCAGTCGATGCTGTCGCCCTTGGCGGGGCAGATCACCAGGTGGTAGTCGCTGAGGATGAAGGGGAAGTCGGCATTGCCGCCATCGAGGGTGAAGACCACCGTGTCGCCGCCCTCGGCCTTGATGTCCTTGATCGGCGCCACGATCGGCCCGGCGGCCGAGGTCGAGTTCTCGCCGCGGTGGAAGTTGATCGAGGCGATCACGTCTTCGGTCGTCAGGGCCTTGCCGGAATGGAAGGTCACGCCCTTGCGAATCTTCAAGCGCCATTCGCTGGCATCGGCGCTGGCCTCCCAGCTTTCAGCCAGTTCGGGCTTGAGCGAGCCGTCGGCGGCGACCTCGGTCAGGTGGCCATAGACGGAATAGCTCAGGCATGCGGTGAAGCTGTTGGAATAGGTGCCGGGGTTGAGCGTGTCGGTGGTCTGGCCATTGCCGAGCCCGACGCGCAGATGCCCGCCACGTTTGGGTGCGGCCATCGCCCCGCCCATCGGCAGCGCCGCCATGGCGGCAGTGGCCGCGGTGGTTTTCAGAAATCCGCGGCGGTCCAGAAACCCGCCCTTGATGAGTGTCATTGTCTTCTCTCCCTGAGTTTCAGTCATTTGCAATCTCAACGCCTCCGCCGGCTTTCGGCGGCGGGCCGCTTGCCCGTTACGTGCCGCGACAGCGCCTCTGTCTTTGCGCGGCGCGGTGGCAACCGTTACCGGTATCGAATGCTACTATGACGCCGCGATGACACGCAACGGTTATGTCTTGTGTCTGCGGCGTTCCGGCGGTCGTTTCTCCTTTTGCGGTTCGGCATGTCGGTTATTGATTGACGAGTCAATTAAACAAAATTATGTCGCTCGTGCAAGAGGGGAGAATGGGCAGATGCCAAAGCTCGGAATGCCGCCCCGCCGCCGCTCGGAGCTGGTCGAGGCGACCATTCACGAGATCGGCGCGCGTGGCACGCTGGATGTGACGGTCAGCCAGATCGCCCGCCGCGCCGGCATGTCCTCGGCGCTGGCGCATCACTATTTCGGCTCCAAGGAGGCGATCTTCGCCGCCGCGATGCGCCATATCCTGGCCCTCTACGGGGCCGAGGTGCGCGGCGCGCTGGCGATGGCCAGAACCCCGCGCCAGCGCATCGAGGCGATCGTGCGCGCCAGTTTCGGCCCCCGCCAGTTTCACCCCGAAACCGTCTCCGCCTGGCTCAATTTCTATGTTCAGGCCCAGCGTTCGGAAGCGGCGCGCAGACTTCTGCACATCTACCAGCGGCGCCTGCGCTCCAATCTCCACCACGCCTTTCGCCAGCTTGCGCCGGATCGCGCGCGCATCCTCACCCGCGGCACCGCGGCGATGATCGACGGGCTCTATCTGCGCCAGTCGCTGGGCGAAGGCGGCATCGCGCCGCAAACCGCGATCGACGTGGTCCTGCATTATCTCGACACCAGCCTCGCCAGGGAGCCGAAATGAGAGCGCCCAACATCCTGATCTTCATGGTCGATCAGCTCAATGGCACGCTTTTCCCCGATGGTCCGGCGGAATGGCTGCACATGCCCAACCTGCGCCGGCTGGCCGCGCGCTCGACCCGCTTTGCCAATGCCTATACCGCCAGCCCCTTGTGCGCGCCGGGGCGGGCGAGCTTCATGTCCGGCCTCCTGCCCTCGCGCTCGCGCGTTTATGACAACGCCGCCGAGTTCACCGCCTACCTGCCGACCTTCGCCCATCATCTGCGGCGCGCGGGCTATCAGACCTGCCTGAGCGGAAAGATGCATTTCGTCGGCCCCGATCAGTTGCACGGGTTCGAGCAACGCCTGACCACCGATGTTTATCCGGCCGATTTCGGCTGGACCCCCGATTACCGCCGCCCCGGCGAGCGGATCGACTGGTGGTATCACAATCTCGGCAGCGTCACCGGCGCGGGGGTGGCCGAGATCACCAACCAGCTCGAATATGACGACGAGGTCGCCTATCACGCCTGCGCCAGGGTCCGCGATCTCGCGCGCGGGCACGATCCGCGGCCGTGGTGCCTGACAGTGAGCTTCACCCACCCGCACGACCCTTACGTGGCGCGGCGCAAATACTGGGACCTCTACGAGGATTGCGACCATCTGCTGCCCGAAGTGCCGGCGATGGGCTACGCCGATCACGACCCGCACAGCAGGCGCATTTTTGACGCCAACGACTGGCGCTCTTACGAGATCACGCAAGAGAATATCCATCGCGCGCGCCGCGCCTGTTTCGCCAATATCTCTTACCTTGACGACAAGATCGGCGAGGTGATGGCGGCGCTCGAGGCCACAAGGCAGGAGGCGGTGATCCTCTTTCTTTCCGATCACGGCGACATGCTGGGCGAGCGCGGATTGTGGTTCAAGATGTCCTTTTACGAGGGCTCGGCCCGGGTGCCGCTGATGATTGCCGCGCCCGGGATGGCGCCGGGGCTGGTGAGCGATCCGGTCAGCACCATCGATGTCTGCCCGACGCTGTGCGATCTCGCCGGCGTGGAGCTTGACGCGATTTTGCCCTGGGTTCAGGGCAAGACGCTTGTCCCCCTTGGGCAGGGGGCCGCGCGGCAAGAGCCGGTGGCGATGGAATACGCCGCCGAAGCCTCGATCGCGCCGATGGTCTCGCTGCGTCATGGCAAGTGGAAATTCAACCACTGCATGGCCGATCCCGATCAGCTTTTCGACCTCGAGGCCGACCCGCACGAGCTGACGGACCTGGCCGGCGATCCGGCCCATGCCGAAACCCTCGCGCAGTTGCGGGCCGAAACGCAGGCGCGCTGGGATCTCGATGCCTTCGATGCCCAGGTGCGCGAAAGCCAGGCCCGGCGGCTTGTCGTCTACGAGGCGCTCCGGCAGGGCGGCTATTACCCCTGGGATTACCAGCCGCTGCAACGCGCCAGCGAGCGCTACATGCGCAACCATCTCGATCTCAACGTGCTTGAAGAAAACCAGCGTTTCCCGAGGGGCGAATGATGGCTTCACCGTTCCATAAATACTCATGTTCCTGCGCCCGAAACGGAGGACACCGCTGATGGAAGCCGATTACATCATCGTCGGTGCCGGAAGTGCCGGTTGCGCCCTGGCTTACCGGCTCAGCGAGGCCGGCAAGTCGGTGCTGGTCATCGAACATGGCGGCTCCGACGCCGGCCCGCTGATCCAGATGCCCGGCGCGCTGAGCTATCCGATGAACATGCCCCTCTATGACTGGGGCTACCAGACCGAGCCCGAGCCACAGCTCGACAACCGCCGCCTCGCGGCGCCGCGCGGCAAGGTGATCGGCGGCTCCAGTTCGATCAACGGCATGGTCTATGTGTGCGGTCACGCGCTCGATTTCGACCATTGGCGCGAGGCGGGCTGCGAGGGCTGGGGCTTTGCCGACGTGCTGCCCTATTTCAAGCGCATGGAGTGCTGGCATGATGGCGGCCATGGCGGCGATCCGGCCTGGCGCGGGCATGAGGGGCCGCTGCATGTCAGCCGCGGGCGGATGGCCAACCCGCTGACCCGCGCCTTCATAAAGGCGGGCATCGAGGCTGGGTATGAGGCGACCAGCGACTATAACGGCGAAAAGCAGGAAGTCTTCGGCCCCTTCGAGATGACGGTCTGGAAGGGGCGGCGCTGGTCGGCGGCCAATGCCTATCTGCGCCCGGCGCTCAAGCGCCCCAATTGCCGGCTGATGCGCGCCCTGGTGCAGAAGGTGGTCCTTGACGAGGGCCGCGCGACGGGGGTGGAGGTCGTCGCCCGCGGCGGCCGCCTCGAGGTGGTGCGCGCGCGCGCGGAAGTGATCCTTGCGGCTTCGGCCTTCAATTCGCCCAAGCTCCTGATGCTTTCCGGCATCGGCCCCGGCGCGCATCTCGCCGAACATGGCATTCCGGTGATCGCCGAGCGCCCCGGCGTCGGCGCCAACCTTCAGGATCATCTGGAGCTTTACGTCCAGATGGCGGCCAGTCAGCCGGTCAGCCTCTACAAGTACTGGAACCTTTTCGGCAAGGCCTGGGTCGGCCTCAGGTGGCTTCTGGGCAAGCGCGGCCCCGGCGCCAGCAACCAGTTCGAAAGCTGCGGCTTCATTCGCTCCGAGGCGGGGATCGCCTATCCCGACATCCAGTTCCATTTCCTGCCCATCGCGGTGCGCTATGACGGGCGCGCGGCCGCCGAGGGGCACGGCTTTCAGGCCCATGTCGGGCCGATGCGCAGCCCCTCGCGCGGGGCGGTCAGCTTGCGTTCGGCCGATCCCGCGGCGCCGCCGGTGATCCGCTTCAACTACATGAGCACGGCGCGCGACTGGCAGGAGTTCCGCCGCTGCATCCGCCTCACGCGCGAGATTTTCGCCCAGCCGGCCTTCGCACCCTTCGTCAAGCACGAGATCCAGCCAGGCGCCGAGGTCCAGAGCGATGAGGCGCTCGACGCTTTCATCCGCGCCCATGCCGAAAGCGCCTATCACCCCTGCGGAAGCTGCCGGATGGGGCGCGCCGATGACCCGGATGCGGTGGTCGATCCGGAGGCCCGGGTGATCGGGGTCGAGCGCCTGCGGGTGGCCGACTCGAGCATCTTCCCGCGCATCCCCAACGGCAACATCAATGCGCCCTCGATCATGGTTGGCGAGAAGATCAGCGATCACATCCTTGGCCGCCCCCCGCTGCCTCCGGACAATTCCCGGCCGTGGATCCATCCCCGCTGGCAGACGGCGCAGCGCTGAGGCGCGGGCGGGCGCAAACCTGCGTCGCGACGAGTCGCTTTCAGGGGCCGCTGCTCTTACTCCACCCGGTAGGGCAGGATCCCGCGCTCATCGGGCTCGACCCTGAGACGCCGCTCGAGCGGCGGAACCGAGCGCTGGTGGCACTCGGTGCGCTCGCAGATGCGGCAGGAAATGCCGATCGGCTCGAAGGCGCGGGCGTTGGTGACATCGAGACCGTCGGCATAGACCAGCGCATCGGCATGTCTCACCTCGCAGCCCAGCGCGAGCGCATAGCGGCGCACCGGGGCGCCAAAGCTGCCACCGGGCTTGGAGACATCGCGCGCGAGGCTGATATAGCGCACCCCGTCCGGCGTCTCGGCCAGTTGCCGCAGGAAGCGCCCCGGCGTCTCGAAGGCGCGATGCACGTTCCACAGCGGGCAGGCACCGCCGAATCGCGCGAATTGCAGCCGCGTGGCCGAGTGGCGCTTGGTGATCGTGCCGGCCTGATCGACGCGGACGAAAAAGAACGGCACCCCCTTGGCGCCGGGCCGTTGCAACGTCGACAGGCGATGACAGACCTGCTCGATCGAGGCGCCAAAACCGTTGGAGAGGATTTCAAGATCGTGCCGGTGCGTGCGCGCGGCCTCGAGGAAGGCGTCATAGGGCATCATCGCGGCGCCGGCGAAGTAATTGGCCAGCCCGATCTTGGCGATGGCGCGCGCCGCCTCGGACTGAAACCGCGCCAGATCGAGTGTCGCCTCGAGAAGCGCATCCTGGGTCAGAAGCGCCACCTGCAGAAGCATCTGGAAGGTGCGGGTTTGCGGCCCCGCCCGGTTCGACAGCGTCAGCCTGCGCGTGGAGCGGTCGAAATGGCGCAGGGTGCTGCTGTCGCTGCCGGCCACGGTGATATCCATCGCCGCGAGGCGGGCCTCGGCGATGGCGCTCACCGGGCGCGCCCGATCGCTGCCGGAAAAGCGTTCGGCCGCACGATCGACGGCATCGATATAGTTGTCGCAATAATGAAAGAAGTCGCGCACCTCGTCCCACGGGCTGGGCTGCATCCGGCTGTCCTCGCGGCCCAGCGCCTCGTCGAGGCTGGCCAGCCGTTCATGGGTCTGGCGATAGCTGCGATGCAGTTCGAGAAAGGCGCGCGCGAAGGCCGGTGCGTTGGAGGCCACCAGCCGCAGATCGCGCAGCGGCGGCGGGGCGTCGGCAAAGACCGGATCGGCCAGCGCCTCGCGCATGTCGGCGATCATCCGCTCGGCATCGCCGGTCGACAACTCGGTCACGTCAAAGCCGAATTCCTGCGCCAGCGCCAGAACCACGGTTGTCGAGACCGGGCGGTTGTTGTTTTCCATCTGGTTGAGATAGGGCAGCGAGACGCCCAGCCGGGCGGCGAAATCCTTTTGCGTCAGCCCGAGCTTCTGGCGCGTCTCGCGCAGCTTGTCCCCGGCATAGAGTTTCTGGGTCGCCATGGCGGTCCTTTGCATATTTACGCGGCCCCCGCAGCGTAGATTTGCAAAGCGCCCCGTGCAAGCGCTTCATCGTTCCGGCAAATACTCCGGGGGAGTCGAGAAAATTCGCGAATTTTCTCGACGGGGGCAGCGCCCCCTAGCGTCCCGCCCGCCGGATGACCAGCGCGATGGCGAGCGTTGCGCCGAGCGCGGTGACCACCATGATCCACAAAAGCGGCAACGCGACGGACCCGGGCGTGAGCAGCGCGCCGGCCAGCGCCGAGAGCGCCGCCCCCATCCCGATCATCAGCGCCCCCGACAGCCCGGCGGCGGTGCCGGCAAGTTGCGGGCGCACCGACAGCGCCCCGGCGGTGGCATTGGGGATCACCATGCCGTTGCCGAGGCCGACGCAGCTCATCAGCCCGAAGAAACTCTCGGGGGTCCCGAGGCCGAGGGAAAAGAGCCCCAGGTTGAGTGCCACGCCGCCGGCACTGATCAGCGTGCCGACAAGCACCATGCGGTTGACGCCGAAGCGCACCGAGAACCGGCCGGAGATGAAATTGCCAAGGAAATACCCGACCGCCGGGGCGCCGAAAAACAACCCGAAAACTTCCGGCGGCATTGCAAAGACCTGATCGCCGACATAGGGCGCGCCGCCGAGATAGGCAAAAAAGGCCCCCGACGACAGCCCCAGCGTCACCGAGTAGCCCCAGAAGCGCGGTGAAGAGAGCAACTCCGGCCAGCCGCGCATCTGCGCGCCGAAGCCGCCGCCGCCCTGCGGTGCGGTTTCGCCCAGATCCGCCCAGGTCAGGATCAGCACCAGCGCCCCCATGGCGAAAAGCACCACGAAGCTTGCCTGCCAGCCGAAGGCGGCGTCGAGCGCACCGCCGATCGCCGGGCCGATCATCGGCGCCACCGCCATGCCCATGGTGACATAGCCGATCATCGACGCCGCCTCGCGCTCGGGCACCATGTCGCGCACCACCGCGCGCGACAGCGCCATGCCGGCGACGATGGTTGCCTGCATCATCCGAAAGCCCAGAAACACCCAGACATTGCCGGCAACGAGACAGCCGAGCGTGGCGACGAGAAAGAGCGCGACCCCGCCGAGCAGCACCGGGCGGCGCCCGAAGCGGTCCGAAATCGCGCCGATGAAAAGCTGCAGGAGCGCGTTGACGCCCAGGTAAAGCGCGACCGAAAGCTGCATCAAGCGGTAGTCGGTGTCGAACCAGGCCGTCATCCCCGGAAGCGAGGGCAGGAAGATATTCATCGTCAGCGCCGCCAGTGCCGAGAGCGCGATCAACGTGACGACATGCGGCGGGCTGCGGCGATCGAGAAACCGCCGCGGCGGCCGGGCGGGGGTGATATCCGACATCCGCCACATTTAGGCGCCCGAGAGTTTGCTGTCCATCGCCGCCTCCGGCGCAGAAGCCTGCGCACGAACGCACCCCGGAAAAGCCGGCGACCCGCGGGGTTGGCAGGATGATTTGCAAATTTTCATTTTGGTGAGAGTTCCCTGCTAAAGATTTGCAAATTTGCGCAATTCCGCTTTGTCTTGTCGTTCGCAACCTTTACTTTCGATCCGGACCGGCGCGCAGTGGGGGCGGGTCCAGGAAAGGGGAGGATCATGAAGGATATTCTTCAGGAGCTTGAAAACCGCCGGGTCGAGGCCCGTCTGGGCGGGGGGCAAAAGCGCATCGATGCCCAGCACGCCAAGGGCAAGCTGACCGCGCGCGAGCGTATCGAGTTGTTGCTCGACGAGGGCAGCTTTGAAGAATTCGACATGTTCAAGACCCATCGCTGCACCGATTTCGGGATGGAAAAGCAGAAACTTTACGGCGATGGCGTGGTCACTGGCTGGGGCACGATCAATGGCAGACAGGTCTATGTCTTTGCCCAGGATTTCACCGTCTTCGGTGGCAGCCTGAGCGAAACCCATGCCGAGAAGATCTGCAAGATCATGGATATGGCGGTGCAAAACGGTGCGCCGGTGATCGGGCTCAACGATTCGGGCGGGGCGCGCATCCAGGAAGGGGTCGACAGTCTCGCGGGCTATGCGGAGGTCTTTCAGCGCAATATCGAAGCCTCCGGCGTGGTGCCGCAGATCTCCGTCATCATGGGCCCCTGCGCGGGCGGCGCGGTCTATTCGCCGTCGATGACCGATTTCATCCTCATGGTGCGAGATACGTCGTATATGTTCGTCACCGGCCCGGATGTCGTCAAGACGGTGACCAATGAAAAGGTCACCGCCGAGGAACTGGGCGGCGCGGGCACCCACACGCGCAAGTCAAGCGTTGCCGATGCGGCCTTTGACAATGATGTCGAAGCGCTGTCCGAGGTCCGCCGGCTGGTTGATTTCCTGCCGCTCAACAACCGCGAAAAGCCGCCCGTGCGGCCGTTTTTTGATCGGCCGGAGCGGACCGAGCCGAGTCTGGATACGCTGGTGCCGGACAATCCCAACACCCCCTACGACATGAAGGAACTGATCGTGAAACTCGCCGATGAGGGCAGTTTCTACGAGATTCAGGCCGATTTCGCGCGCAACATCGTCACCGGCTTTATTCGGCTCGAGGGGCGAACCGTGGGAGTGGTCGCCAACCAGCCGATGGTGCTGGCGGGCTGCTTGGACATCGACAGTTCGCGCAAGGCGGCGCGGTTCGTGCGCTTTTGCGACTGTTTCGAGATCCCGATTCTGACGCTCGTGGATGTGCCCGGCTTCCTGCCCGGCACGGCGCAGGAATATGGCGGGGTGATCAAGCATGGGGCCAAGCTTCTCTTTGCCTTCGGCGAGGCGACGGTGCCGAAGGTGACGGTGATCACCCGCAAGGCCTATGGCGGGGCCTATGACGTGATGTCGTCAAAACACCTGCGCGGCGATTTCAACTATGCCTGGCCGACCGCCGAAATCGCGGTGATGGGGGCCAGGGGGGCGACCGAAATCCTCTATCGTTCGGAGCTCGGGGACGCCGAAAGGATTGCCCGGCGGACGAAGGACTACGAGACCCGTTTCGCCAATCCCTTTGTCGCCGCCGAGCGCGGCTTCATCGACGAGGTGATCCAGCCGCACAACACCCGGCTCAGGGTCTGTCGTGCCTTTGCCAGCCTGCGCAACAAAGCGCACAAGGCGCCGTGGAAGAAGCATGACAACATTCCGCTCTGAGCGGCGCGGGCGCGGTGGGGGCCAGCCCCCACACCCCCGGAGTATTTGAGGAACGATGAAGTACAAGGGATGTGATCAGAGGATGCGCGGGCCAGGGCGGCATATGGCCATAGGGCGAGGGGGCGCGTGGGGCGTGGAGTGCGCCCCATGCTGAAGCATCGCGGCTTTCCGGGGCGCCTGCCCGGCACCGATTTCCAGTTCACCATCCGCCGTGCCAACCCCAGGGGGGCGACGGCGATCATCCGGCGCGAGCGCTACCGCGACCGCCGCCCGGCCGAGCGCCGCGCCGATGCCGCATTCCTGCGCGCGCTCTGGGAGCATTTCGGCGACCGGCCTTTCGAGCGCGGAAATCTCGATGCCGGGCGGCTGAGCTGGCTCTTCGGACGGGAGGTGAAGCCGGCGGACGAGAGTTTCGATCCGACCGATTACGCGGCGCGGCTGGTGCTCGATCTGGCGGTGGTGCGGGCGGAGTTTCCCGAGGTTTTCGACGATGCGGAGGGACGGTGATGAGGCGCACGCGGGGAGCGGCGCCGGTGATGGGCGGGATCGTGCCGAAGGGGGGGCAGATTGCGCGGTTTGCCGCCGATTTCCCTGCCGCTGCGCGCCGCCGCTTGGCAGCGGACAGGGCAATGCGGCAAGCTTGGGGATGTAGTGGCGGCCCTTCCCCAGGGGCCCGGGGCGGGCATGTCGCCCCATCCGTTACCCTTCCCCTGATGGGCGGTGTTGCGCCTCGAATGCGCACACCGCCCCCTTTTTTCTGGCCAGGCCGGCCTCCTGTCGGCCGGCGCGGGAGAGACATGTCGCCGGAGGTCATGCGGCGGCAGGCAAACGCAATGAGGGACAACAGATGTTCGAGAAAATCCTGATCGCCAACCGCGGCGAGATCGCCTGCCGCGTGATCAAGACCGCGCGCAGGATGGGGCTGGCGACAGTGGCGCTCCATTCGGAGGCCGACAAGAACGCGCTGCATGTGGCGATGGCCGACGAGGCGGTGCATATTGGTCCGGCGCCTGCCTCCGAGAGCTATATCGTCATCGACAAGGTGATGCGCGCGGTGCGCGACACCGGCGCGCAGGCGGTGCATCCCGGCTATGGGTTCCTCAGCGAGAACCCGCGCTTTGCCGAGGCGCTGGAGGCCGAGGGTGTGGCCTTCATCGGCCCGCCCCGGCGCGCGATCGAGGCGATGGGCGACAAGATCACCTCCAAGAAGCTCGCGCAGGAGGCGGGCGTGAGCACGGTGCCCGGCGTGATGGGGCTGATCGAGGATGCCGAAGAGGCGGTGAAGATTGCCCGCGAGATCGGCTATCCGGTGATGATCAAGGCCTCGGCCGGCGGTGGCGGCAAGGGGATGCGCATCGCGTGGAATGACGAGGAGGCGCGCGAGGGGTTTCAGAGCTCGAAGAACGAGGCGGCGGCGAGCTTTGGCGACGACCGCATCTTCATCGAGAAATTCATCACCCAGCCGCGCCATATCGAAATCCAGGTGCTGTGCGACAGTCACGGCAACGGGGTTTACCTTGGCGAACGGGAATGTTCGATCCAGCGGCGCAACCAGAAGGTGATCGAGGAGGCGCCGTCATCCTTCATCGACGCCACGACCCGCAAGGCGATGGGCGAGCAGGCGCTGGCGCTGGCGCACGCGGTGGATTACGCCAGCGTCGGCACGGTGGAATTCATCGTCGATGCGGCGCGCAATTTCTATTTCCTGGAAATGAACACCCGCCTTCAGGTCGAGCACCCGGTCACCGAACTGGTTACCGGCGTCGATCTTGTCGAGGAGATGATCCGGGTTGCGGCGGGCGAGAAGCTGGGATTCACGCAAAAGGACGTCACGCTGACCGGTTGGGCGATCGAGAGCCGGCTTTATGCCGAGGACCCCTATCGCAATTTCCTGCCCTCGATCGGACGGCTGAGCCGCTACCGCCCGCCGCGCGAGGTGGCCGCGGGGCCGCTTGCCGAGAATGGCAAATGGCTCGATGACGCCGCTGCGGGCGAGTGCGCGGTGCGCAATGATACCGGCGTCTCGGAGGGCGGCGAGATCAGCATGTATTACGATCCGATGATCGCCAAGCTGTGCACCTGGGCACCCGACCGCGCGCAGGCGATCGACTCGATGCGGGTGGCGCTCGACAGTTTCGAGGTCGAGGGGATCGGCCACAACCTGCCGTTTCTGAGCGCGGTGATGGACCATACCAGATTCGTCTCAGGCGACATCACGACCGCCTTCATCGCCGAGGAATACGCGGGCGGCTTCGAGGGCGTAGAGCTCGATGACCATGCGCTGCGCCGGATCGCGGCGAGCTGTGCGGCGATGCACC
>Ga0114931_10009012_pt1 | contig 11997 bp, 8 predicted proteins | sample 2SBtaG_FD_89579 | JGI IMG/M metagenome (GOLD analysis project Ga0114931, IMG submission 89579) | Deep subsurface microbial communities from Kolumbo volcano to uncover new lineages of life (NeLLi) - 2SBTROV14_V59a metaG | ecosystem: Environmental > Aquatic > Marine > Volcanic | place: Kolumbo...
AAGTTCGTCAAGCAGATCGAGCGAAACGCGAAGCAGCTGCGCAAGGACGTCAAGCGGTTCTCGAAGAACACGGACCTGCCGCACAATCTGGACGAGCTCGCCGGGGAGTTGAGGCGCGGCGCGGCGACCCTCGCATCCGAGATCGAGCACTATCTCCACGAGGTTCGCAGCGGCCTGCAGCAACCCCGGGACAAGGCTGGCAAGAAAACCGCGAAGAAAGCCACCGCGTCTCGCAAAAAGAAAACTACCAAGCGAGCGACCGGTGCGCGGAAGAAGGCAAGTAATACCAAGAAGACGGTGCGCGGCGCGAAGAAGAGAGCTAGTAGCACGCGGGCGAAGAAAGCGACCCGCAAGCGTGCGGCCCGAGCGCGTACCTAGAGGTTTCGACGATCGGACCAACCAATGCCCTACGAGAACGCCGAACGCCTGTCGGCCCTCGATGCCATGTTCCTCGGCATCGAGGCGCCCGAGGTCCACATGCATACCGGCTCACTGCTGGTATTCGAGGCCGGCGCGTTGCGCGCCGAGGACGGCGGTCTCGAGATCGACCGGATCGAGCAGGCCCTCCAAAGCTCGATTTCTTACATTCCGCGCCTGCATCAGCGGATCGACCACGTTCCCCTCATCGGCCATCCGGTCTGGATCGATGACGACCGATTCAACTTGCGCTTCCATGTCCGTCACCTGAGCCTGCCGAGGCCCGGCAACCTCAGGCAGCTCAAGCGGATGGCCGGCCGCATCCTGTCGCAGCCGCTCGACCGCGGCAAACCTCTCTGGGAGATGTGGTTCATCGACGGTCTCGAGGGCGGCCGATTCGCCCAGATCTGCAAGGTTCACCACTGCATGGTGGACGGAGCCTCGGGTGTCGACCTGATGACCGCACTGCTCGCAACATCACCGGACGCTACCCCGAAACCAGCGCGGCGCTGGGTCACCAGCACCAAGCCTGGATCCCTGCGACTATTGGTCGACGAGCTCAAGCACCGCGCGGGCTTTCCACTCGCCGCGGTGCGCGCGGGGCGCGCCCTGATGCGAGATCCGCAGCGAACTCTGGCGACGCTGCAGCAGACCCTCGCCGGGGTCGGTGAGTTCCTTCTCAACGGGGTAGTTCCAGCGTCGGACACGCCCCTCAACCTACAAATCGGCCCCTACCGCCGCTTCGATTGGATGGACGTCGACCTCGATCGAATCAAGCTCATCAAGCGACGCCTCGGCGGCACCATCAACGATGTCATTCTCACCTGCGTCGCCGGCGCGATGCGGACCTTTCTGAGCTCGCGCGGGGTGCGCGTCACCGAGCTCGACTTTCGCGCAGCGACCCCAGTCAACTCGAGGAAGAGCGGTACGCGCGCAGCCGGCAACCACGTCTCGTCACTGATCATCGAGCTGCCGGTCGGAGAAGCCGATCCGCGGGAACGCCTGCGGCGCGTCATCGAAGCGACCGGCCACGCGAAGTCGACGCATCAGGAAGTAAGCACCCAGGTCTTCGAAGATCTCAGCGACCGGACGTTCCCCGGTCTTCTCGTCCAGATGGGGCAAGCCGTTTCCTGGCTACGCCCGTGCAATACGATCGTCACCAACGTCCCCGGCCCGAGCTTTCCTCTCTACATGCTCGGCGCCAGGCTGCTCGAGGTGTACCCCTACGTCCCCCTCCTCGGCAATACCGGAGTGGCAATCGCCCTGTTCAGTTACGACGGCCATATGTTCTGGGGATTCAACGGTGAGTGGGACGAGTTCCCCGACCTGCACGACCTGGTCGAAGCCGTAGCAACCGAAATCGAAACCCTGTTCACGGTGGCTGACTGCCACACTCCACCGGCTGCGGCGTCGAAGCGAAAGCCGACCTCTGCGACCGCGCGTCGCAAGCGCAAAGACCCACTCCGCAAGGGCACCAAGGGCTCGAACGACCGATCGGCACAAACTGCCGGCTGATCCCCTCCGCACTGCGCTACCGCCGACGATCGTTCCACCTTCCGCCCCCAACGGCGGAGTTTCGGCCCTGCGATGATCCGCGCGCGGCCCCCTTGTGCGGCATACTTGCAGACCATGGTCGCGCGGCATACTTGCAGACTCCGGGCAAAGCGAACTATCAGCGGGGTACACTGAATGCCTGCGGCTATCCTCGGCAACACCGGCGACGCGCCCCATCGCCGAGGCGTAATCGCCTCCGGCACGGAAAGGAGGCTCACTGTGAATGATTGGAAAATATTCGGCGACGTCGGTGTCGCGATCGGCGACGAGTTGGTCGCGACGGCGGAAATCCGCCGACCACCCCACAATTATTTCGATCTATCGCTGATCGAGGATCTGGCGAGCACCTTCGAGGCACTCGACGCCGAGCCGCGTTGCCGGGCGATCGTGCTCTGCTCTGCCGGCAAGAACTTCTGCGCCGGTGCCCAGCTCGGTGGCCCGCGCCCTTCGCTACAACAGGCCGCGATCGTCGGCGAAGCATCCAGCCCCGGCGGCCCACCGAGACATCTGTACGACGAGGCGGTGCGCTTGTTCCGCACCAAGACACCGGTGGTCGCGGCAATCCAAGGGGCGGCGATCGGCGGCGGCCTCGGGCTGGCGCTGATGGCCGACTTTCGAATCGCCGCCCACGAGGCTCGCTTCGCGGCCAACTTCGCACGCCTGGGATTTCACCACGGCTTCGGCCTCTCCGTCACCTTACCCGATCTCGTCGGTCGGCAGCGGGCGATGGAATTGCTCTATACCGGCAAACGAATCCGCGCCGAAGATGCTCTCGACATCGGTTTGTGCGACCGACTGGCGCCGCTCGACGATCTGCGCCAACAGGCGACCGCCTTCGCCCACGAAATCGCGATCTCTGCTCCGCTCGCGGTGAGGTCGATTCGCGAAACACTGCGCGGCGATCTGGCGGAGAGGATCCGCGCGGCAACCGATCGCGAAAAAGCCGAACAGGAACGACTACAAACCACCAGAGACTTTCGCGAGGGTGTGCGCGCAATGGCCGAACGTCGCACTCCCGAGTTCAGCGGAACTTGATCGAACGATGTCCAGCTTCGAAGTGGCCGCGGCCGCCGAGCCGACGCGGTCGGCTGACGCGAGTCGCCGCGCGGCAGATCCCCCACAGCGCGGCTGGCGACCGTCCGAACGCGCTAGGTAGCCATGGCGGCCGACCACCCCACAATCGCGTACTCCCCCGCCCTGGACGGCGTGCGCGCCATCTGCTTGACCGGCGTACTCCTGTTCCACGCTCCGTTCTCCTGGATGGGCGGCGGCTTCCTCGGGGTCTCGACCTTTTTCACGCTGTCGGGGTACCTGATCACGACACTACTGATCCGCGAGGCGACCAGCTCGGGCACGATCGGTTTGCGCGCCTTCTGGGATCGGAGAATGCGGCGACTGGGACCGGCGCTGTGGCTCGGCGTGACTGGCGTGTTGCTGTCCGGGCCCTACTGGCTGCGCGCCGATGTACGCGAGCGACTCCTGCCCGACGCCCTCTCCACACTGCTCTACGTCTCGAACTGGCGTTTCCAGTCGCCACAGTACGCCTACGAGCGGCTATTCGCGGCACCGTCTCCACTACAACACTCCTGGTCGCTCTCGATCGAAGCCCAATACTACTTGGTATTTCCCGTACTCCTGGCGCTGTCCTTCCGGTTGGGCCTGCGCGCGCTCCAGGTCGGCGGCGTACTACTGGCAGCACTCGCCGTCTCGCTCACCGCTGCGGTGGTCGATCCCACCGATTCGGCCACCATCAACCACGTGTACTACGGCACCTTGCCACGGCTGGCCGAGCCGTTGATGGGCGGCGTGCTGGCCCTGGCGCTGGCGACACCGCGCGGTGCCGCGCTCGTCGACAAGCGGGCACAGCGCGGGCACCTGCTCGCCCTCACCGGCTTCCTGGTCGCTGCTGCGATGGGAGCCCTGTGGTCGCAAACCGAGGTTTCGTCGGCCTGGCTCTATCGCGGTGGCTTCGCCTTCCACGCACTTCTCTCGGCAATCGTGATCGGTATTACCGTTGGCCCAAGCACAGCATTCACCAGGCTCCTATCGCTGCCGCCGCTTCCCTGGCTCGGACGATTGTCGTATGGCGCCTACGTCTACCATTGGCCGATTTTCGTGGGGCTGTCGCCGGAGCGAACCGGTCTCGATGCAATCCCGCTGTTCGGCCTGCGCGTCGCAGCTACCGTCGGCTGCGCCTGGTTGTCCTACCGCTTCGTCGAACAACCAGTTCGCAAACGTCGTGTGCTGGCAAACTTTCCCAGAATCGCAAGAGCTTCCCTGCTACTTCCGGCCTGGGTCGCTGCCACCATCTCGTGGCAGCACTTCGCCGAGCAGCGACGCTTGGAGCACGTCCGCACGTCGGTAGCAGAGATCGCCGCGCGCGTGCCGATCGATCCGCGACTGCGCGTAGGATCCTTCGGCGACTCCACGGCATTCCTTCTGGCCCAGCCACTCGAACAATGGCTGGCCGGCGTCGGATTCCAGCAGCACAAGGGGCGCTGCGCCCTGGGCTGCTCGTTCGTCAGCTACGGCGAGATATTCCATTGGAATCGTTGGACCCGGGAGCCCCGCTACTGCGGAGAAAGGCTGAGCGCGTGGCAGCAGCGACTCCACTCCGTCGATCTGGACCTGGTCATCGTCACGGTTGGGCCGTGGGACGTCCTGACGCGACGGCGCCTGCCGCACTCGACGCCGCGCGCATTCGGCGATCCAATCTTCGACGAGACCTTTGCCAGCACCCTGGACGAGGCGATGGCGATGTTCCGCGACGCCGGCACCGCCGTCATCTGGATCGCCCCGCCGCCCGTTCGGTTCGGCGCGGAGCACTGGCCCGACGCCGACCGTCTGGCGGAGGCCAACGACCCCAAGCGCATGGCGCGTCTCCGCCAGCTGGTGCGCGAAGCCGCCGAGCGATGGCCGGCCACCCTGCGCGTCGTGGACCTCAACGCCTACCTCGAGGAGCGCACCGGGGGGAACGTCTTCGACCCCGAGCTACGCCCCGACGGAGTACATTTCACCGCATCCGCGATGACGGATATCGTCGCCGATTGGCTCGGTCCCGCCGTTCTCTTCGCAGCGGACGAGTTGCTGTTGTCGACCGGCCCGCCATCCGCGCGCCCCGAGTAGCACGAGCGGATGTTGGCTAGAACGGCTCAGCAGCGTAGGCTTGGCGGAATCGCAGCCTTACACCGCGGGCTCGACAACCCGCCAACGCACCAGGAGCCAACGAGATGAAGACATTCACAGGCAAGCTCGCCGTCGTCACCGGCGGTGGCACCGGGATGGGCCGCGAGCTGGCAATCCAGTTGGCGTCGCAAGGCTGCGCCGTGGCGATCTGCGATATCGCCGCCGAGCGCATGACCGAGACACGCAAGCTCTGCATCGAAGCAGGCACCGCGGAAACGCGGGTCACGATTCACGAATGCGACGTTGCCGACGAGAGGCAGGTGATCGCCTTCCGCGATGCGGTCGCCGCGCAGCACCAGACCGACCACCTGAATCTGCTGTTCAACAATGCCGGCGTCGGCGGCGGAGGTAGCTTCGTCAACGGTGACCGAGGCGAATGGGAACGCACCTTCGGCATCTGTTGGGGCGGCGTCTACAACTGTACCCGCGCGTTCCTGCCGATGGCCGTCGCCAGCGAGGAAGCCGTGATCGTCAACACCAGCAGCGTCAACGGTTTCTGGGCATCGATCGGGCCAGCGACTCCGCACACCGCCTACAGCGCCGCCAAGTTCGCCGTCAAGGGGTTCACCGAAGCGCTGATGACCGACCTCAAGGTCAACGCACCGCACGTAAAGGCCGCTTTGGTAATGCCCGGACACGTCGGCACCGAGATCGTCGCCAACTCATTTCGCATGCACGGCGGGAGCGACCCACTCGAGATGTCGAGTGAGGAAGTCGCGCAGCTGCGCGACCGCATCCAGCAGATGGGAATGGACACCGCCAATCTAGACGACGACGTCATCCGCCAGTTCGTGCACCAGCAAGCGACCGACTTTCGCGACAAAGCTCCCCTGTCCGCCGCGGCTGCCGCCACCGTCATTCTCGAGGGAGTCCGCGACGGGCATTGGCGCATCCTGGTCGGCAAAGACGCGGCGGCGCTCGATCAGTTGGTACGCTCGGATCCGGAGTCCGCCTACGAGGAGAGCTTCTTCGCTCGCCTCCTGAAAGAAGGACACTTCGGGCCCGCCGCCGGTGGCCAGTAACCGGGCCACGCCTGCCACAGCCCGATTGGCTGAAAGCGGAGGGCGGAACGCCCAAGCTGAGTGCAAGGATATTCGGCGTCCGCCGTCACACCGCGTCGATGCAGTCGCCACAGAGCCAGGCGCGTTTGCGCCCGGCCTTGTCGCTCAACCCCGAATACGCACGCTCCCCCTTGCCGATGCGCTTACCGCAGCGCAGGCACGTAGCGGCGCGTTGCAGCACGACCTCGTTCCAACCGTAGATATCCTCGACCGACTTTTCCCAACCCGGACGCAAATCCCTCTCGGGCTCCTGCGTCGCGGATGCGATTCGCTGCGCGTTGCGCCGCACGTTGCGGGCAAGATCGACCGACCCGGAAACCACCCGGTCGAAATCGCTGACCACGTCGTCGACCAGATGGAAGCTGTCCTCGAGGACACTGCGGATCAGATGCGACACCGTCTGCCGCCGCCGGGCCGCCTCCTGCTTCAACGTCGATTCGAGATCTTCGGGCACTCGCGTCTGGATCAGCCGATCCTTGCGCTGAGCGCGCGGCTCTCGACTTTTGTTCTTGTGACCACCCGATGGCATTCGATGACAATGTCATGCAATCGATCGCAACGCCAGACCTACCGAAAACAGATTTTTCTCAGATGATTCACCCATTTATTAAACATCGCAAATTTTCCCCCCACCCCACTTGCACGACGATGTCCTATTTTGTATTACAAAGTCATCGCACGGCGCCGCATGCCGAGATTTCCAACAACCACGCAAAGGAGAAAGTCATGAACCGTAAAAAGAGCACCGGGAACATCGTCGGCAGCAGCTTCGAAGAGGGAACACGAGCTGCCGAGGACATCCACCGGACGATCTCGGACCTGCCGTTCCAGATCCTCGAAAACCTCGGGATCATGAGCGAGTCGACCCGCGAGGTAAAGAAGATTCACGACGAGTCAGTGGCCGCCGTCTACAACACGGTGCGCGAAGTCGGCCACCGGGTCGCCCACTTCGCCGAGGACACGGGAAAAGATCTCTCGCGCGCAGTCAAATCCGAGAACCCCACGCCACAGCGCAAGACACCCAAGCGCAAGACCGCCCACCGCAAGACGGGCGTCAGGGCAGCATAAATCGCGTTCGGTCGCGAGAGCGGGCTTTGCGCCAGCCCGCTCTCGCGGATGACGGCACCGTGCCCGGTCAATCAGCTCCGTGCTGTCGCCACTGCGCCAGCACCTTCACATAGTTCGCCCGGGTAAAAGCACTGGGATCCGGGCAGCGGCTCATGTTCATACTGCCGGTCATCTGCTCCAGGGATTCGTACTCGTGTTCCTCGAGCCACTCGGCGGTAGCGCGCCGCACATCGCCGAGGTAGTTCGGGCCCTTTTGCAGCAGCGCCGAAACCATCTGCACCACCTTCGCGCCGGTCATCAGAGCCTTGACGGCATCGAGGGCCGTGTGCACTCCCCCGCTCACCGCCAGGTCGGCGTTCAACTGTCCCGACAGAATGCCCAACCATGTCAAACGCAGAAGCAGCTCGGAGGAATCGCTCAGGTTCAAAGTGCGCTCTGCCTCGAGATCTTCGACGTCGATATCGGCCTGGTAAAACCGATTGAAGAGAATCATGCCCTGAACCCCAACAGCGTCGAGCTGGGCGGCAAAATGGGACAGGGATGAGTAAAATGGCGAGAGCTTCACCGCGACCGGAACATCCAGCTCGGCGACGACCTCGCGAACCATCTCCCAGTTGCGCGCCTCCAGTTCGCGGCCACTCACCGCGGGATCTGCGGCAACCTGATACAGGTTGAGCTCGATAGCGTCGGCGCCCGCCTCGACGATCAGCTTCGCATACTCCAGCCACCCGCCCGGCGTGGTGCCGTTCAGAGATCCGAAGACGGGAACCCGCACCACCTGCTTGATCCTGCGCAGCTGCTCCAGGTACTCGTGCGGCCCCAGGCGATACTCCTCGGGAATCGGCATGTACGTCATCGCCTCGCCGGACGAGTGCGCCGGTCCTTCGAGGAATCGGTATGCGGAAAGCTCCTCACCGACCAGTTGCTCCTCGAAGAGCGAGTGCATTGTGATCGCCGCCGCACCGGCATCTTCGAGACGCCGCACCATGTCCAAATCGTCGACCATCGGCGAGGCCCCCGGCATGAAGGGATGGGGTAGGTCAAATCCAAGATAGCGCGTCGAAAGGTCCATGGTCGATCCTCCGCTCAGTCAGAAATCGAGCCGCCTGCAGGTTCAGGGTCTTCTTCACCCGCCAGTGGAACCGTGAGACCCGCCAGCTGTTGATACACCGCGAACCGCTGCTCGAGCTCACGCTCCGCTGCCCGCATCAGATCTTTGAAACGCGCGGGGTCCGTTTTCTCGACCATCAGAAAGCGCCCCTCGTTGCGCATGTATGCACTCAACGGCACTTTCGGCGCGCCACTGTCCAACTCGAGGGGCGGCTTGCCCTCGCCAACCCGACGCGGATCGAAGCGATACAGCGGCCAGGTACCACAGTCGACGGCCAGCTTCTGCTGCGACGCGCCCAGGCTCATGTCGTAGCCGTGCGCGATACAGTGGCTGTAGGCGATGATCAGAGAAGGCCCGGGATACGAATCCGCCTCGCTGAAGGCGTGCACGACCTGGTTCACCTTGGCACCCATGGCGACGCGCGCCACGTAGACGTGGCCGTAGCTCATCGCCAGCATCCCCAAATCCTTCTTGGCGACCGACTTGCCGGCAATTGCGAACTTGGCGGCAGCACCGAGCGGGGTGGCCTTGGACTGTTGTCCGCCGGTGTTCGAGTACACCTCCGTGTCGAGCACCAGAACATTGACGTCGCGGTCCTGGGCTAGGACGTGGTCGAGGCCCCCGTAACCGATGTCGTACGCCCATCCGTCGCCGCCGACCAGCCAGATGCTCTTGCGCACCAGATAGTCGGCCAGGGCATCGAGCGCTTTCAGCTCCGGCGCGTCGCCACCCGCGATCTTCTCGCGCAGGGCGACGACCCGCCGTCGCTGTGCCTCGATCTCAGCCTCGCTGCGCTGCTCGGCCTCGAGCAATTCCGTCACCAGGGTGTCGCCGATCCGCCCGGCTAGCGAACGCACCAGCTCACGGGCCACTTCGGAATGCTGGTCGACCGCCAGGCGCATACCGAAACCGAACTCCGCGTTGTCCTCGAAGAGCGAGTTGGACCACGCCGGGCCACGCCCCGCGCGGTTGGTCGTGAACGGCGTGGTCGGCAGATTGCCGCCGTAAATCGACGAGCAACCGGTGGCGTTCGCAACCAGCGAGCGATCGCCAAAGAGCTGCGTCAGCAACTTGATATACGGGGTCTCTCCACAACCCGCGCAGGCACCCGAGTACTCGAACAACGGCTCGAGAAACTGCGACCCCTTGGCGTCGAGGCGACCGACCTGGCTGCGCTCGAGCTCGGGAAGCGACAGGAAGAAATCGAAGCTCGCCCGCTCCCGCTCCCGCACCGGCAGCAGCGGCGCCATGTTAATCGCCTTGCGCCGCGGATTCGCCTTGTCTTTGGCCGGGCACATCATCACACACAGGTGGCAGCCGGTGCAGTCGTCGGGCGCCACCTGGACCGTATAACTGCTCCCCTTGCGGTCGGGAGCTCGGTAGTCGACGTGCTGAAAATCGCGCGGCGCCACCGACAGGCTCTGCGGTTCGTACACCTTGGTGCGAATCGCCGCGTGCGGGCAAATCAGGGCACACTGATTGCACTGGATACAGATGTCCGGATTCCACAATGGGACTTCGGCGGCGATCGAGCGCTTTTCCCACTTCGAAGTTCCCACCGGCCAGGTGCCGTCGACCGGGAATGCACTCACCGGCAAATGGTCTCCCTTCTGCGCCATCAGCACGGCGGTAATCCTTCGAACGAAATCTGGAGCCGCCGCCGGCACCAGCGGCGGACGATGCCGCTCGGTGGTCGCCTGCGACGGGACCGCGACCTGGCGCAAATGCGAGACGGCAGAGTCGACGGCGGCGAAGTTCTGCCGCACCACCACCGACCCGCGCTTGCTATAGGTCGCTTGGATCGAATCCTTGATTTTGCCAATGGCGACATCGTCGGCAATGACGTCGGAGAGAGCGAAGAAGCAGGTTTGCATGATCGTGTTGATGCGCACGCCAAGTCCGCTCTCGCGGGCGACCGCCTGCGCGTCAATGACGTAGAAGCGCAGCTGCTTCTCGACGATCGTCTCCTGAACCTCGCGCGGCAGGAGATCCCAGACTGCGTCCGGGCCATACGGAGCGTTCAGCAAGAACACCCCACCCGGGGCCGCGACCTCGAGCACGTCGAGCCGGTCGAGGAAGCCAAAGTGGTGACAGGCGACGAAAACCGCCTTCTTGATGAGATAGGCTGAGCGAATCTTGTGCGGCCCGAATCGCAGGTGGGAAATGGTCATCGCTCCGGACTTCTTCGAGTCGTAGACGAAGTAGCCCTGCGCCCAGCTCGCTTCTTCGGCAATGATCTTGATCGAGTTCTTGTTGGCACCGACCGTTCCATCCGAACCGAGCCCGTAAAACACCGCACGGGCGACATCCGCGCTCTCGATGTCGAGCGACTCGTCGACGGCCAGCGAACGATGTGTGACGTCGTCGACGATGCCGACGGTAAAATGAGGCTTCGGGGCGTCGACGGCCAGCTCTTCGAAGACGGCCTTGACCTGAGCCGGAGTGAACTCCTTGGACGACAGACCGTAGCGACCACCGATCACGCGAGGCTGAGCCTCGAAATTCGCCGAGCCGTCAGCGCTCGCCTCGGCGAGCGCTGCAACCACATCCTGGTAGAGGGGCTCACCGACCGCTCCGGGCTCCTTGGTGCGATCGAGAACCGCGATGCTGCGCACCGTCGGCGGCAGGGCGGAGACGAATCCCTCTATCGAGAAAGGACGGTACAGGCGAACCTTCAGCACCCCGACCGGTTCTCCGCGCCCGACCAGCCAGTCCACGGTTTCATGCGCGGTTTCGGCACCCGACCCCATCATCACGATCACGCGCCGAGCCTCCGGGTGCCCCTCGTACTCGAACAGGTCGTAGTGGCGCCCACTGAGCTGGGCGAATTTCTGCATCGTCTCACGCACTATGTGCGGCGCGGCATCGTAGAAGGAATTGCAAGCCTCGCGCGCCTGAAAGAAAACGTCGGGATTCTGGGCCGTGCCCCGCAGCACCGGCCGATCCGGAGTCAACGCGCGACGCCGGTGCTCTCGGATCAACTCATCGTCGAGCATGGCGTGCAGAATCTCGTCGCTCAACACATCCACCTTCGCGATCTCGTGGGAAGTCCGGAAACCGTCGAAGAAGTGCAGGAACGGCACCCGCGACTGCAAAGTCGCCGCCTGACCGATACAGGCGAAGTCGTGCGCCTCCTGAACCGATCCAGACGCGAGCATCGCGAATCCCGTCTGGCGCGCTGCCATGACGTCGGAGTGGTCTCCGAATATCGATAGCGCGTGCGTCGCCACCGTACGCGCAGCCACATGCATGCAGAACGAGGTCAGCTCCCCAGCGATCTTGTAAAGATTCGGGATCATCAGGAGAAGCCCCTGCGAGCCGGTGAACGTGGTTGTCAACGCACCCGCCTGTAGCGCGCCATGAACCGCACCCGAAGCCCCGCCCTCCGACTGCATTTCGACGACGTCCGGTATGGCTCCCCAGAGGTTCCTCCGTCCGGCAGCCGACCACGCATCGGCAAACTCGCCGATCGGCGAGGACGGCGTAATCGGATAGATCGCGATCACCTCGTTGACACGGTGCGCTACCGAGGCAACCGCCTCATTGCCGTCCATCGCCTTCATCGTCTACTTCCCTTCACCATCGCGGCGCTGCATCGCC
>Ga0114931_10009013_pt1 | contig 11997 bp, 11 predicted proteins | sample 2SBtaG_FD_89579 | JGI IMG/M metagenome (GOLD analysis project Ga0114931, IMG submission 89579) | Deep subsurface microbial communities from Kolumbo volcano to uncover new lineages of life (NeLLi) - 2SBTROV14_V59a metaG | ecosystem: Environmental > Aquatic > Marine > Volcanic | place: Kolumbo...
TATTACAACGGCGCAAATGATAATATTAAGGGAGTTGCAACTCTTTATGGAAGTGATATTGTCAACCATAAAACAGCTATTCTTTGGGGATCTGTTACAACTGCCTTCGGTTCGGTATTTGCTTTGGTTTTGGCACAAAAACTAATATTAAATTTTTCGGGCAAGGGATTACTTCCTATGGAAATGTTAAATACACTACCGATAAATATTCCAATTGCTCTCGGCGCAGGTTTTACAATTTTAATTGCTACTAAAACAGGATTTCCTATTTCAACGACTCATAGTATTGTTGGAGCTTTAATCGGAACAGGAATTGCAGCTGCGGCTAGTGCAGTAAATTATACAAGATTGTTTTCTGTTTTTTTGATACCTTTGATTTTGGGCCCATTTTTTGCATCCTTTTTAAGTTTTGTTCTCTACAAATTTTTTGTAAAAATAAGATTAAAATTGGACATTGATGAAGAATCATGTGTCTGTGCCGGGGAAAAAACATTTACACTTGCAATGCCGTCAAATTCATCACCTCAAATACTTCTGCAAGAAATAAGAAAGATTGATGCATCCGTAGATAAAATTACAAGCTGCAAAAAACAATACGGAGGAAGTTTATTTGGAATTAGTATCGGAGCACTATTAAATTCCGCACATTTTATAAGTGGTGGTTTTGTCAGTTTTGCTCGCGGACTAAATGATACACCAAAACTTCTCGGTTTGTTTGTATTTTTTAATTTCCTCGATCCAAAATTGAGCTTAATTGCAGTAACTGTAGCGATGTTTGCAGGCGGTTTAATTAGTTCTAAAAAAGTTTCTGAAAAGATGAGTAAAGATATTACCAAATTAAATGACGGACAAGGTTTTACTGCAAACTTTGCAACGGGATTATCGGTGCTCACCGGAAGTTTATTCGGATTGCCGTTATCTACAACACATGTTTCAGTAGGTTCAATTTTTGGAATCGGAGCAAATAATAATGAAATGAACAAAAAGGTAATAAAAGAGATAGTAGCATCTTGGGTTTTAACATTACCGATAGCGGCAATTTTAGGAGCATCTTTTCATTTGTTGATTGTTTTGTTCTTATAATGAACTAAACATCGTTGTAAATAAAGTAAAGCAAATAGAGCAGTTATTGTGAACGATTTGTATGATTGAAGCAATCTGTAGCATTCTTTTGCTGTCGAGAAATTATGTTTAAAAAACGGTAAAATAATTATAGTACCTAAAAAACTAAAATAGAAACATGAAAAGTGACGTAAGATGCTTAAATTTAATTAGTTATAAAAAAAATATTTAGCAAACAAACACCACTTTTCAGATGAACAAAAATACAAAATATTTTGGATATGAGATTCAAATAATCACACATTCTTGCACCGGAGGCAGACTAAAACAATTCGCCGGATTAACAGGGGTAATTAAACAGACTGAAAAGAATAATGAACTTTTCCAATGATTCATTAGTTCAACTTCTACTGAGGTTAAAGAAAGGATTTCATAGAAACCAAGAGCAAAAAGCAGGCAGCTACAAAGTAACTTTTAATGCTTCCGGATTCGCTAGCGGAATTTATTTTTACAAATTATCTGCCGGTACAGGATTTGTGCAAACTAAGAAAATGATCTTATTAAGATAGCAATAATATTTTTTATTGTCGGGAAATGGTCTTGGACAAAGGTTGAATTCACTTACCAAACCATTGGAATATAGCCTTGCTTGATTAAATTGGATATTGGTTCACCGACATATTCAACACTTACGCCAATATCGGTAAGTTGTTTATCTGCTTTGTCTTTTTCAGCAATAAATTTGCAGGCAACCGGTTTTTCATCAAGAGCATTAAATTCTTCCACAATTTGCTGAAGCTCTTCATCATTTAAGAGTAATGTTTCAGCAGGGCCAAAGAAAAATAGTTTTACTTCTGTCATCCAATTATTGCGTAAAGCATTTACTGCATACATTGCACCTGTATGTGCTTTTCCCACATCCGAAGAACTAATTATCACCAATATTTTGTTATTCATATACCTACCGATTCATAATTAATGTTGTTACACACAATTTTATAAAATTACATCGGAATCATTCCAAGGAAATTCTATCCCCAATTTTTCCAATTTTTCTTCAAATTCAAACCGCTCAAGACTTTTAACCAGCTTCCCTTCTTTTCTTCTAAGCCATCCGGATTCTTCGGCAATTTTAATAGCTTCTTTTTTGTCACCCCGGTATAACTTTTTCAAAACTTCCATTTCTTTTAATGAAAAATTTGTTGAGTTCATTGAAAAATCCATAAAAGCTTCCCAAGTAATCGGCACCCACCTTTGTACAATTTCATTCCCGATTATTTCGGCATACTTCCTAATTTCCAACTGTGCGTTTTTCTCCATTCTTAATCTTAAAAAATGAAGTAGATTATGGAGGTCAACTTTCCAATAAGCCTCCGTGTATGTAGAAAGCGGTAAATCTTTACGAGCTTGTTCCCGGGCAATTCCGGCATCAATTCGTTTATTATAAGTACTCCTTGCAAGCGTGTGAAGTTTTTTTTCATCTTGCGTCATTTCTTTTCCAAGTACTTCATCAGCAAAACCTGATGAACCTTGTCTGTTGGCAGTTGATTGCAAACGCCACTCACCCGGGAGTGTTGTTTGTGTTGCATCGATTGCAATTGAATATCTTGTGGAATATTCATTTACGTTTGCTGTTCTGTGCCTAATCCATTGCCTCCAAGCGTCCATAGGTATTCGCAGATGTAATTTAATTTCGCACATTTCAAAAGGTGTTGTGTGCTTATGCCTCATCAAATAGCGAATCAATCCCCTGTCTTGTATTATCACTTTTGTCCCTTTCCCGTAAGAAACGCGGGCAGCTTGAACTACTGCACCATCATTTCCCATATAATCAATAACTCTAATAAAACCATCATTCAATACTTTAAACGGTTTCCCTAATATTTCGTCCAATTCCGGAACGGAAATTGAATATAATTTTTCAAACTTTTCAATCATAATTTTATATCATTATTCTTTAATATTTAATTCATTTTGTAAACGTTTTTTAATATCCAACAAGTCCTGAGATATCACTTTAACTTTTCCGATTGAAGTCATAAAATTTGTATCACCTTCCCAGCGTGGGACAATATGAAAATGAAGATGCGTATCAATTCCGGCACCTGCAGCCCTGCCGATATTTGCACCAACATTAAAACCTTGCGGTGCCATAATCCTTTTCAATGCTTCGGTTACACTTTGAATTTGCAATGTAATTTCCGCGAACTCTTCTCTATTCAAGTCATTCAAGTCGCAAATATGTCTGTTGGGAACAACCATTATGTGCCCGCCGTTGTAGGGATAAAGATTCATAATAATAAATGAATTATTACCCTTTTGTACAACAAGAGAATCATCACTGTTTTCATCTTGTTTTACCGCATCACAAAACACACAGCTTTCTTTACCTGTTTTATTTTTAAATGAATCAATATAATGCGAACGCCACGTTGACCATAATTTTTCCATAACTTCCTCTATAATAAAAAAGCGGGAGTCATCCCGCTATTAAGGGGGTGGAATAGAATAATTCATTTATAATGTTGAAATAAGTAAATGTTATCAAAAACTTTACGATTTATAAATAGATGACCTATTATATTCCACCCCCTAAATAAGAATTAAAACAATTATTCTTCTTCTTTTTCTTTTTGGTAGTTAGCAATAATTTTTGCTTCAACATCCTTGGGAACTACTTCGTAATGAGAAAATTGTCTTGTATGAATTCCCCGACCTGATGTTAAACTACGCAAATGTGTCGAATATTTGTATAGCTCTGCTAACGGGATTTTACACTTAATAACTTGGAAAGGTCCTTCGGTATCCATACCCGATATTTTCCCTCTCCTGCTTGAAACATCACCCATCACATCGCCCATAAATTCTTCAGGGACACGAATTTCAATATCATAAATTGGCTCTAGTATAACAGGCTTTGCTTCTAAGAAGCCTTTTTTAAATGCGTGGGAAGCTGCAATTTTAAAAGAAACTTCATCAGAATCTACATTATGAAATGTTCCGTCAAATAAAGTTACTTTAACATCAACAACTTTATTTCCGGTCAATATTCCTTGTGACATTATTTCCTTTAAACCTTTTTCCACAGCAGGAATAAATCTACCGGGGATAACTCCTCCCACAATTGCATCAACAAATTCAAACCCTTCACCACGAGGCAATGGTTCTAATTTCAAATGAACATGCCCGTATTGTCCTCTTCCTCCGGATTGTTTCTTATGTTTATATTCTGCATCTTCAGCAACTCCGCGAATTGTTTCGCGATAAGGAATTTTCGGTTCGACCAATTCAACATCAACGTTGTATCGGTCTTTTAACATCTTAACAGCAAGTGAAAGTTGTAATTCACCTTGTCCGGAGATAATAGTTTGCCCTAATTCAGGTTCAAATTGAGCATTCATCGTATTATCTTCTTCGTGAACCGTATGAAGACCGGCTGATATTTTATCTTCATCACCTTTGGATTTTGAACGAATTGCAGCTCTGATAACCGCTTTCGGAAAATCAATTTTCGGTAATTCAACGGTGAAATTTTTTGATGTAAGCGTATCACCGGTATGTGAATCTTTCAGCTTAACAACCGAACCAATATCACCTGCATGAATATTTTTAACCTCTACTCTGTTTTTACCATTAAGAATATATATCTGTCCCAATCTTTCCGATTTATCTCTTGTTGTATTTATCATGTCCAATCCGGAAGTAACAGCTCCGGAATAAACCTTAAAAATAGATAATTCTCCAACATGAGATTCTGACATTGATTTAAATATTTGAAATGCCGACTCCCCATTTTCATCATAAGTTAGTTCTACTTCCTGATCAGTTCCTTTCATAACTGCTTTAATCGGTGGTCTTTCATTTGGAGCAGGAAAATAATCTGTTGCAAAATCCAAAAAACTTTCCAGTCCGTAACCGAGTGTAGCTGATACTGCAAATGCAGGAACAACAGTACGATTTACAATCGCAGATTTTAATCCTGCTTTCAAATCTTCATCGGAAAGAGTCCCTTCTTCAAAAAACTTTTCCAATAGTTCTTCATTAGATTCTGCAACTTTCTCAATTAATTCTTCGTGCATTTTTTCAGCATTTTCTTTTAAGTTATCCGGAATTTCTTCCAAGGAAAACTTTTTACTCCCCGGTTCGGCATATTTAACCATTTTCATTTTTACAATATCTATGATTGAATTAAAACCTGTACCTTCGGAAACAGGATAAGTAATGATGGTCATATCGTTGCTTAATCTGTCCTTTGCCATTGCAAAAGTTTCGCTAAACTTTGAATGTTCATTATCAACTTTATTGATAATAACGGCTGCCGGCAAATTGTTTTTATTTACATATTTCCAAGTTGTTTCCGTCCCGACTTCTATTCCGTCCGCACTTTTAACAACTGAAACCGCAATATCGGCGGCGTGTAAACTACTAACCACTTGCCCGATAAAATCGGAATATCCCGGTGTATCTAAAATATTTACTTTTGTGTTTTTCCACTCAAGGTGTAAAATTGTAGAACCAATTGAAACTTTTCTTTCAATTTCGTTTGGTCTAAAATCTGATGTTGTGTTTCCTTCTTCAATAGTTCCAATTCTGTTAATTTCGCCGGCAGTAAATAAAAGATATTCAGTGATGGAAGTTTTACCACTGCCGCCATGCCCAATGAAGGCAATATTTCGTATAGTATCCGCATTGTGTTCTTTCAATTTTCACTCCAAGTTTATTACTATCAATTAATTGTTATAAATGTTTTAAAAATGCTCCGATTCCTTTTGAGATTGCTCTTAGATTAACAAATAAGCCTTGACCCGGAAAGTTCTTTTTGGTTTCCAAATCATTTTGTTTGCCTTTCAACCATGAAAATTTGTCAAAAAGATTGTTTATCACTCTTAAAAAATCATTTACATATTTTTCTGCCTCAAGAGAAATTGTGGAAGCTGTTTCTGATGTTTGTGTTAAATTATCGATTAGCGGTATTACCCTATCGTGCAAATCTTTTATATCATTATTAATTGAATCAACTATTTTTCCGATTTTATTCAACCAAATAATGAGATAAATAATTAATGATATAGTTGCAAGAATCAGTAAGCTGATAAGAATATCATTAAGAGGCATAATATTTATGCCTCTTCAGTTTCTTTTTTTTTCGATTCGGCTTTAAACGTGTCCAAACCGGCTTTAACGGCATTTTTCACTTTTGAACTTTTCTCTTCAATTTTTGTTTTACTCTCTTGTACATATTTATCTGTTTTTTTTCGGGCATCTTGTAATATCTTTTGAGCTTCGTCTAACAGAGCATCAGCTTTTTCTTTAGCATCAATAATTAATTTTTCCGATTTATCCTTGCCATCGTTAATTAAATCATTTGCTCGTAATTTTGCCTTTTCAATATAATTTTCTGTATCAGTTATAATATCATCTGATTTTTCTTTTAAATCTCCTCGTAATTCTTTGCCGGATTTAGGTGCATATAATAATGCAATTGCAGAACCTACTATTGAACCGGTTAAAAAACCAACCAATAATCCTCTCCCGAGTCCATTATCATCAGCCATTTTTTACCTCCATATTATTTATTTTATTAGAATTTTTAACTTACTAACAGGTCTATCTAAAATCAAGAAACATTAACATTAAATATCTATTTGACAAATTTTCAGTTTAATGTTTTTACAGCTTAATAAATAATTTCAAATTTTTATGTATTCTATTAGTATAGAAATTTATACAAAACATTAAAAACTTAGTTTCAAAATTAGGTAGAATAATACAAATTCCAAAACAATAAAAAAGACTTCAAAATATTTCGAGAATAACATCTAAATCTCACCATAAAAACAAACATCGTAATAATGATAAAAGTATTGCCATAATATTATAATATTAATTCGGCTATTAAAATATGTACATTGTGTTGGAATTTATTTCATTGAAAAACATCTTTTCAGAATGTTTTCCGTGACGGACATGGGAAATATAACAAACATACTACCGTAGGACTGCCTTCCGCATCCCAAAATAACCGAAGTATTGTATTCTCAAACAATGAGAGTGGAGTTAATATAAAAAAGAGCTGAAAAATAATTTATTATGATAGTTATACTATGAACAGTTATTTACCTGACGAAATATAAAACGACATTCAATAGCTTAATAATCATATTTACTTAGTTATTTTAATTAATGAATTATAAACTTTTGAAAGAGGCAACCCCATAACATTGTAGAAACAGCCGTTTATTTTTTTTACAAATACAGCGCCAAAGTCTTGTATTCCATAAGCTCCGGCTTTATCCATTGGGCTTCCCATTTTAACGTAATCTGCTATTTCCCGTTTCGAAAGTTCGTTAAACGTAACAGATGTTTTTTCGTAATCAACAATGATATTATTATTATTTTGATTTTTAATTGCAAAGCCGGTATAAACGAAATGGGTTCTTCCACTCAATTTCCCTAAAATTTCCTTTGCTTCCTTTTTACTTTTAGGCTTCACAATAATTCTTTTATCTAATACTACAATAGTATCGGCAGTAATTATTAATCCATTAGTTATTTTATTTTCAGCTAATTCTAATTTCTCACGTACAAGTCTTTTAACAGTTTTGATCGGATGGTCTCTATCAAATATTTCTTCTGTTAAATCAACTGATATTGTTTTGAATTTTATATTTAACAGTTTCAATAATTGCTTACGGCGTGGAGATTGAGATGCTAAATAAACAGGATAATGTAAATCAATCATAATAACTTACTTACGAATTTTTGAATAATTTGTGAAAAGAAGTTGCAAAAGGTAAACAGAAATATCATCTAAATAAAGCTTTAATACTTCCCCAAGTTCTGCGTACACTTGAAACAGAATGGCTGACTGATACGGTTCCCGAATGAGAAATTTTATTATCTTTATCAACTATTTTTAATTGGTAAACAAATAAAAAGTCAGTTGACTTAAAAGCATTTTCATCAATAAATTCATAAGATGAATTATTCCCCTTAGCTGCTATTGGTTGCGATACTGCTGCAAAATTACCATTAACCGACTTTCTTTCAACTACAAAATAGGACATGTTAGTTTCATCCGATGTTGTCCAGCGGATAATAATATTACTATCATCGCTTCGGCAGTAAAGTTTATTATATGTGCACCTGCCCACAAAGTAGATACGAATAGAAAAGAAATAAATAGGATTATGAAATTTTTCTTATTCATACATAAAATATATTTGTTATTTAACAGATAATCAAGAAATTTGATAAAAATTTAACAAAAAATATTTTTAGATTTAATGATGAAAATCACATATTCTGCCAAACTTTATTAATACATATTTTTGTCACTGAGCGCTTCAGCTTTTAAAAATACTCATTAAATATTTTTTAACTCTTCAGTCAAAGAATTTATTGATTTAACCAAATCATTTTTAATCTTAATTGTCGCAACTTTTCTATTATTGTCAAGTAGGGCTTTTCTATCACCGAGCAATTGAGCTTTTATTAAAGTACCAAAGCTAAAAGAAGAGTTTTTGCTTCCCGGCTTATCCGGTACATTCAAATCAGTTTCCGGCTCATCAATAAACTGAATAAATATTCCCTTCCCTGCATCGCCTTTGTGCAGTTGTCCTGTAGAATGAAGAAAACACGGACCAAAACCAAAAGTTGTTGCCACATTATATTTTTGCAGAATAACACTTCGCAAATTGTGAAAAGCAATGTGTTCCTTTTCGTTTGGCATAACAAATGCTTGTAATGTAATGTAACTTCGTCCGACACACCATTCGGTTTTATTTACATTACTGACAATAAATCTATTAATAGATTCTGCTACTGTTTCACCGTAGATATTGCCGGAAAAACCAATTCCATTTTCCGATACTTGGAAATCAATATCCGGCAAAATTCCTTGAGCAGAATATTCAGCCATCATTGAGCGGGCTGCAATTTTTGCAGACTCAACATTCGGCTGATCGAAAGGTTGTATGTTTAAAATATTTCCGGCAATAACCGTTGCCATTTCCCAACGAAATATTTCCGCACCGAGTTCATAATTATTATTCAAAACTATTTCAATTACAGGATATTTATTAGCTTTAAGTTCCGATATTCTCAAATTAAATGATTTATCATTTGATAATCTAATAAAGACAAAAACTCTGTCGCAATTATAGTGATTAACTTCCGCAACGGGTTCTAAATCAACCGGAAGAATTCCCATGCCGTCTTTCCCTGTACTTTCTGCAATCAGCTGTTCAGCCCATGCACCAAATTCTTCAATTTCATTTGAAAGATAAAAAGTTAGCTTATCCTTTCCTTCTTTTGCGTAATATCCGAGAATTGCACCGAGTGTAAGAGATGTATTTTCTTCACCATTCATTTTTGAATTTTCAATCATAGTTTGTGCAGTAGAAATGAAATCAACAATATCAACACCAACCAACGCTGCCGGAACCATTCCGAAAAATGAAAGTGCTGAATATCTTCCTCCGATATTTGCATCGTTCAAAAATATTTTTCTGAAATTCAATTCATGTGCAAGAGTTTCCAATTTACTTCCCGAATCGGTGATTGCAGTAAAATGTTTGCCCGCATTTTCTTTACCAAGTATGCTTGCGGCATTGTTAAAAAAATATTTCATAAAGGAAAGTGTTTCTACTGTCCCGCCTGACTTTGTTGAAACAATGTAGAGTGTTTCCGCCGCGTTAAGTCCGTCCGCATATTTTTTAACTGCCTGCGGATGTGTTGAATCCAATACATATAAATTAGGGAAGTCTTCTTTTTCGCCGAATACTTTACTGAACATTTCCGGAGCGAGAGAAGAACCTCCCATACCAAGCAGTAAAACATTTTTAATTCCATCGCCAATTACAGATTTCACAAATTCATTTATTTCTTTAATATTTGAATTTATAAAATCAGGACAATCCAACCAGCCGAGTCTGTTTGATATTTCATCCGGCTCATCCCGCCAAACCGTAAAATCCTTATTCCAGATTCGCTGAATTATTTTTTCTTTTTCTAATTTTTGATAAACATTTTCAATACCGGCAGATAGATTTCCGTTGGTAAAATATTTACCGTCGCTATTTAAAAATGTAATATTTGTGCTTCCTTCAAAATAATTTATCATTTTGATTCCTTTGTTATTAACTTAATTACAGTATAAATTTAATTAACAAGTTAAAAAATAACATTAAAATATTGAAACATAAATTCTTGTTCGTCAAAGCCGAATCTGCGATTTTTTTTTGTTGAGAAATTTTAATATTCGATTTAATAGTAATTTCATCGAATTATTATTTCAATTTTTGGAAAAAGATGTAAAAATTCTTTTCACTCGCTCACAGAGTTCTGTTCACGGAACTCTGCGAGCGATCAGAGTCCCGTGGACAGAATCTGCGATTCTCTTTTTATTTTGTTGCTTTGTGTAACTTTGTGCCTGCTTTGTGGTGCTTTGTGTAATTTCTTAAAAGCTGTAACACAAAGTTACAAAAAGAAGCACAGAGAACCACAAAGATTATAAAAATAGCTTTATCATATTATCACTCAAATATTTATTTTTTTCACAGATTCGTATCGAGGGTTCTGTCCACTCACAGAGTCCCGTGGACTGGACTCTGTGAGTGGACCTCCTTTGAAAAATTTATTCTTAAGTGCCAAGTCTTCGATTAGTCTAACTCGAATATTCAATTTTTTTTACAAAATTTACACATTTTTTGAACAACGAATATCGATTAACGATTTTAGATTTCAGATTTTTTTTACTTCTTAAATCAAAAATCGTTAATCCTTTTTCTTAAATCATTTTTTTATTGCATCTTGCTACGCTATGACAATACTATTTAAAATTATTACAGCCTTCCCCTTTTCCAATCCTCATCTTCATAAACGGGAAGTTCATTGGACTTATAATATTCATTATTCAAATCGGTTTTCGGTAATTCCCCAAAGGACAATACGTCAGTCGGACAATTAATAATACACGCCGAACAGCGAACGCATTCAACGTCGTTCATCGGCACTCCTTTGTTGGCATAGTTCATTACGTCAATTCCCATGTGGCATACCTTTGTACAAATATTGCACGAAATACATTTTTTCTTATCAGAAAATATTCTGTATTTTGAAAACCGCGAAACTATGTTCATCCAAGCTGCAAGCGGACATCCGTATCTGCACCAAATTCTTCCGCTCATAAAAAAGTAAACTCCGATTCCGAGTACACCGGCAAATATTACATCAATCGCGATATAATAAAAATTGTGAAGGAAATCTGCTGTATAGGAAAAACTTTCATTAATAATAGGAATTGGAATCTTGTATAATATCCCAACTAACTTTAGTAAAGTAACCAAAAATGCAGCAGCTAAAACATACTGCGAAATGACTTCCCACTTTTTTGCTTTTGCTCCGTGCGGTGCAAGTGTGCGGTAATCGTCTCCCAAAGTTTCAGCCAAACCGCCGCAGGAACAAATCCAGCCGCAATATGCACCTTTACCCCATTTGTAAACTATCAAAGGAATAATTACAAAAGTTTGTATCAAACTGAATACAAGCCAAAATGTTGTAATATCTCCGTTGTACAAATTGTAAAGATTCAGGGGCCACGCTAAAATAAATCCGTAACTTTTCCAATAGCTTTGATGGGGAAAAATTTGTGTCATTATAAAACTATCAGAACCACCCAAAGCTCCGATTTTACCGAGATACGGGAAAATATATTCGGGGAATAAAAATAAAGCAAAAACTTGAATTAAAATAAGGGTTGTTGTTTGAAGTTTAATATATTTTGTCGGGTGTTTTTTAATCCTATGAATTCCGAATATCAAAATTGTAACCGAATACATCGCCGTGTAATAAAATCCCTGAGATTTACCGCCGAGATACAAACCGAAATATTTTTGCCCGAAAAATACGATTAGAAAGAAAATAGCAACTACA
>Ga0114931_10009014_pt1 | contig 11996 bp, 14 predicted proteins | sample 2SBtaG_FD_89579 | JGI IMG/M metagenome (GOLD analysis project Ga0114931, IMG submission 89579) | Deep subsurface microbial communities from Kolumbo volcano to uncover new lineages of life (NeLLi) - 2SBTROV14_V59a metaG | ecosystem: Environmental > Aquatic > Marine > Volcanic | place: Kolumbo...
ACGTCCCCCCCAACCCAGGAGAGTGAGATGGCGCGAGAAGCCGTGATTGTCGACAGTGTGCGAACCGGAATGACCAAGGCCCACCGCGGGTCCTTCAACCTGACCGAGCCCGTGGACTTTCTGGCCCACACGATGCGCAGCGTGGTGGAGCGCGTGCCCAACCTGGATGCCGCGGAGATCGAGGATGTAATCTCCGGCTGCGCCATGCCGGAGGGCTGCCAGGGCATGAACATGGCCCGTATGGCGGCCATGGCCGCGGGCTTCCCCAAGGAGGTGCCGGCGGCCACGGTCAACCGCTTCTGCTCCTCGGGTTCCCAGGCCATCATGATGGCGGCCCATGCCATCCTGCACGAGGGGGCCGAGGTGGCCATCGGCTCCGGAGCCGAGACGATCACCTTCCTGCAGGACGGCACCCAGAACACCAGCCACATGGTGAATGCGGCGGCCAAGGAGCGTTTCCCCGGCCTCTATTACCCCATGGGCGTCACCGCGGAGATCGTGGCCGAGCGCTACCACATTTCCCGCGAGGACCAGGACGCCTACGGGCTTCAGAGCCAGCAGCGCTACGCCGCCGCCGTGGAGAAGGGCTGGATCGCCGAGGAGATCGCACCCATGAAGGTGCGGCGCAAGGTCATGAAGAAGGGCGAGGAGCCCTTTGAGGAAGATGCCGTCGTAGATCGCGACGAGTGCAATCGACCGAACACCACGCTGGAAGGGCTCGCCAAGCTGAAGCCCGCCTTCAAGGAGGACGGCTGCGTCACGGCCGGCAACGCTTCGCAGCTCTCCGACGGCGCTTCGGCCACACTGCTGATGTCCTCCGAGCGCGCCAAGCAGCTCGGCATCGAGCCGCTTGGCGTGTACCGCGGCAGCGCGGTGGTGGGCTGTGGCCCCGAGGAGATGGGCGTCGGTCCGGCCTCCGCGGTACCGAAGCTGTTGAAGCGCCACGGGCTGACGATCGACGACATCGACATCGTCGAGCTCAACGAGGCCTTCGCTTCCCAGACCCTCTATTGCCAGCGGCAGCTCGAGATCCCCAACGAGAAGTTCAATCCCTGCGGTGGCGCCATCTCCATCGGTCATCCCTTCGGGATGAGCGGCTCGCGCATGACCGGCCTGCTGCTGCGTCAGCTGAAGCGCGCCGGCAAGCGCTACGGGATCGTGACCATGTGCATCGGTGGCGGTCAGGGCTACGCCGGCCTCTTCGAGGCCTGCTGAGCGCCGCATGGGGCAGCCTGATCGGTCCGGAAACGTCGGCGCCGGGAGCCCTCTCGGCCAGAGCATGGACGGGAAGGTGGCTCTGGTGACCGGGGGCTCCCGGGGCATCGGCAAGGGTATTGCCCGGACCCTCGTGAAGGCGGGGGCCCGGGTGATGATCACCTCGCGCAAGGCCGAAGCCTGCGAGGCAGCGGTGAAGGAGATCGAGAACGACATCGGGAAGGGTGCCGACTACGAGGCCGGCCACATCGGCCACCCGGAGGATGCCCGGCGCGTGATCGACGCCACCCTGGAGCGCCTCGGACGCCTGGACGTGCTCGTCAACAACGCGGCGACCAACCCCTACGCCGGGCCCACCATCGATGTGGACCTGCCGCGCTGGCAGAAGACGTTGGAGGTGAACCTCACGGCGCCACTCCTCTGGACCCAGCTTGCCTGGCAGCGCTGGATGCAACAGCACGGTGGCGCCGTGGTGAACATCGCCAGCGTGGGCGGGTTCGCCACCAACCCCATCCTCGGCGTCTACGACGTCACCAAGGCGGCTCTGATCCACCTGACGAAGCAGCTCGCGGCGGAGCTGGGGCCCAAGGTGCGCGTCAACGCCGTGGCGCCGGGCCTGGTGAAGACCGACTTCGCCCGGGTGCTCTGGGAAGGGGGGCGCGGCGACGAGGTGGCCAAGGCCTACCCGGTGCAGCGCCTCGGCGAGCCCGAGGACGTGGCTGGAGCCGTGCTCTACCTGGCCGCCGAGACCGGCCGTTGGATCACCGGCCAGACCCTGGTCCTCGACGGTGGAGGCATGATCGGCTTCAACCGGGTGGGCTGAAGGCCGCTCCGCTACTCGGGCTCCGCGATCCGCAGCAGCTGCTTGCCGAGATTCTTCCCCTGGAAGAGACGCAGGAAAGTCTTCGGGGTGTTCTCGAAGCCCTCCTGGATGTCTTCCTCGGAGACGATTCCGCCCTCGGCGCTCCATTGCGAGAGATCGCGCAGCGCCTGGCCAGCCTCGGCGATGAAGTCGAAGAGAATGAAGCCCCGCACCGTGAGGCGCCGGATCACGATCTGCATGATGTTGCGCGGGCCCGGCGGCAACTCCTTGGCGTTGTAGCCGGAGATGCCGCCGCACATGACGATACGGCCGTTCTGTGCCATGCCCAGGAGCGCGGCGTCGAGGATGGCGCCGCCCACGTTGTCGAAGAAGAGGTCGGCGCCCTTGGGCAACTCCTCCCGGATGCGCCGGCCAACGTCTTCGCCCTTGTAGTCGATGGCCGCATCGAGGCCCGCCTTCTCCGTGAGCCAGGCGCACTTCTCCGGCCCCCCGGCGATGCCCACCACCTTGGACGCGCCCTTCAGTCGGGCGATCTGGGCGGCCACGCTTCCCGTGGCGCCGGCGGCGCCGGAGACGAGGACCGCGTCGCCCTCCTGGACCTGGCCCACACGCAGCATGCCGAAGTAGGCCGTGAGCCCCGTACCCCCCAACACGCTCAGCACCTTGGCGGGCGGGATGCCCGCAGGCACCTTGCTGAGGCCACCCATCGGCCCCGGGTCTCCGCTCGCGACGACGTACTGCTGCCAGCCCAGCATGCCCGAGACGAGCTCTCCCTTTCCGAAGGCCTCATGCCGAGACTCCACCACCTGCCCCACGCTGGAGGCGCGCATCACCTCTCCGATCCCCACCGGCGGGATGTAGCTCGGCACGTCGTCCAGCCAGCCGCGCATGGCGGGCTCGAAGGCCAGGTAGAGATTGCGCACCAGCACCTGCCCCGCTTCGAGGGAGGGCACCGGCTCCTCCACATACTCGAAGTCACTCTCTTGCACCATGCCCACGGGGCGGGAGCGCAGGCGCCACTGCCCGTTCATCTGGCTCATGCGAGTTCCCTCCTAGCGCTGCACGCCCTTCTGGGCGTTCTTCGCGAAATCCTTGGCGGCCTCGGAGCCCTCTTCCATGCGCGGAAGCTCGAAGGGTACCTTCACGCCGCGCTGGCAGGCGGGCCGCTCGCGCATGCGTCCGATCCACGCCTCCAGCTTCGGCAGACCCTCCACGGAGACACCGGACCAGCTGTGCGTGCGCACCCAGCACCAGTTGGCGATGTCCGCGATGGAGAAATCCCCGGCCAACCACTCGCTGTCCTGCAGGCCGCGCTCCAGCACCTCGAAGAGGCGGCGCGACTCGTTCTGGTAGCGGTCGATGGCGGGCTGGAGCTTCTCCGGGAAGTAGCGGTAGAAGACGTTGGCCTGGCCCATCATCGGGCCCACCCCGCCCATCTGGAACATCAACCACGAGAGCACCCGAGCGCGCCCGACGCCCTCGCTGGGCAGCAGCCGTCCGGCCTTCTCCGCCAGGTAGATCATCAGCGCCCCGGACTCGAAGACCGCCAGGTCGCCCGCCTCGCGATCGACGATGGCGGGAATGCGCCCATTGGGGTTGATCTGCAGGAACCACGCTTCCCTCTGCTCGTTCTTGCCGAGGTTCACGAAGTGCGTCTCATAGGGGATCTCGAGCTCTTCGAGAGTGACGGAAGCCTTCCAGCCGTTCGGGGTCGGTGCGGTGTAGAGGTCAATCATCGTGGGGGGCCTCCGGCGGGAAGAATTGAAGAGCCCGAGTATGTCACAATGGGGTGCGAGGCGAAAACGCATGGCCGACAAGACCTGCCTGATCACCGGTGTGGGCCCGGGAACGGGCGCCGCCCTGGCGCGGCGCTTCACCGAGGGTGGCTACCGCGTGGCCATGCTCGCGCGCAATGAAGCGCGTCTGTCGGAGCTGGAACGAGAGCTTCCAGGCTCCCGCAGCTTTCCCTGCGACGTCGCCGATACCACAGCCCTCGCCGCTGCGTGCGATGCCCTCGAATCCGAGCTGGGTGCTCCGGCCGTCGTGATCCACAATGCCGTGGGCGGCGCGCGCGGCGACTTTTTCGCCACGCCTCCGGAGCTGCTGCGCAGGAACTTCGAGGTCAACACCATGGCGCTGCTGCACCTCGCGCAACGCTTCGCGCCAGGCATGGTGGAGCGGGGGCATGGCGCCTTCCTCTGCACCGGCAATACTGCGACCTACCGGGGCAAGGCGAGCTTCGCCGGCTTTGCGCCCACCAAGGCGGCACAGCGTATCCTGGCGGAGTCCATGGCACGCAGCCTCGGCCCGCAGGGCGTGCACGTGGCGTACCTGGCCATCGATGCGGTCATCGACGTGCCGTGGACCCGCAAGATGCTGCCCGACGCGCTGGATGAATTCTTCTGCCGGCCCGCCGACATCGCAGCCGAGTGCTGGCACCTGGTGCACCAGCCCCGCTCGGCCTGGAGCTTCGACGTCCAGATCCGTCCCGACCGCGAACCTTGGTAGGGGCGGGCGGCGGGTACTGCTGGCTTGCCTGCCCGCTCAGGCCTTCAGGTCGACGTGTTGCCCCTTGTGGGGCTCGAGATTCGCGCGCTGGCTCTTGGGCGATTGCTTCACCGCAGCGGCCGTTTCGATCAGCTTGACGGCGGCCTTGCCCTGGGTCTTGGTGATTTCCTGGGCCTTGTCGAGGACGCTCACGAAGTGGGAGGTGGCCGCCTTGTGACTCACTTGCATGGGGGGCTCCTTTCCTCTTCTCATCGGCGAGCGGGCCCGCGATGCACACCTCACTTGACTCGGCCGGCGCCCAGGGAAAGGCCCGAGGAATGCGCAACAGAGCGGAAGCGAGCGCGCGGCTCAGCTGCGAGAGCGCGGCAGGCCCAGCGAGGCCTGGGCGACGAGACTCTTCATGATCTCGCTGGTGCCGCCGTAGATGCTCATGGCCGTGGACAGTCGGTAGGCAAACTCGACGGCGCTCGCCCCCTCTGCCCCGCCCCCCTCGCGCCCGCGCAGCAGGGAGTCCGGAGCACACAGGTCCATCAGGTCGGCTGCGTCCTCGATGAAGCGGTCGGTGGAGAAGAACTTGGCCATCGGGCCAATGGCGGGGGTAGCCTTTCCGCTGGCGCGGGCGAAGATGGCCTGGCAGCCGATGCTGTCCGCGGCGGTCGTGTGGATGGCCGCACGGGCCAGGCGCTCACGCACCGACGGCTCGTCGATGGCAGAGCCGTTCCCGCGCCGGGTGCTGCGCGCCCAGGCCAGCGCACCCTCCAGCATGCTGCGTTGCATGTGGGCGAAGCCTCCACCGTGCTCGAGATCGAGGGCGCAGGTGATCACCTCCCAGCCACCATCCACCGGGCCGACGCGGTAGCGGTCGGGCACGCGCACCCCGCTGTAGTAGGTGATGTTCGTGCGCTCGTCGGAGAGGGTCTCCACCGGCTGGATCTCGATACCCGGCGTGTCCAGTGGCAGCAGGAACATCGTGAGGCCCTTGTGCTTGCGCGCCTCGGGGTTGGTCCGGGTGAGCAGGAAGACGTACTGGGCGAGGTTCGCACCACTCGTGAACATCTTCTGGCCGTCGATCACCCAGCTGTCCCCGTCGCGCACGGCGCGGGTCTGGGCGGCGGCTACATCCGAGCCCGCAGCGGGTTCGGTAAATCCCATGCTGCAGATGGCCTCGCCACGCGCAAAGCGCGGCAGTACCTCCTGCTTCAGCGGCTCACTGCCGAATCGCATGAGCGTCTGCCCGATCATCCCCGTCGTGGCGATGGCGTGGCGCGTCCAGCCGTGCTCGTGGAACACCTCGGAGAGCGCGGCCATCTCGTAGGCACTGCGCTCCTGGCCGCCGTAGGCCTTGGGCCAGGAGGGGAAGAGCAGACCCGCTTGCGCCAGCTTGCGCTGAAAGCCCGGGTGGTGGCCTTCCCAGGCGAAGTGGGCGTGCCGCCGAAGCTCCTCGTCCAGATTCTCGGCGAAGAAGCGGCGCGCGGTTCTGGCGAAGGCCTGGGCCTCCGGGCCCAGTTCGAAGGAGAGCCCGAGCGCGCCGGCGTCGGGCAGGGCAGGGCGCGGCGGCGGCGTGTCGAAGCTGCGCGCGGCGACGCATAGCAGCTCCTGCTGCGGGTCGCCGTAGACCAGCGGCCAGGCCTTGGCGCGCCGGTGGTAGAGCTGGATGTCGTACTCGAGGGAAAGACCATAGCCGCCATGCACGTGAAGGGCGCGCGCCACCGCGGTTGTCGCAACCAGGGACGACCAGGCGAAAGCCATGGAGATGAGGGCCGCCGCGTCCCCGCGGCCCGCGTCGATGGCCCAGATGGCTCGCCAGACCAACAGCCGCGCGCCTTCCACGTCCGCGGCGGACTCCGCCAGCGGATGGGCCAGGCCCTGGAAGCTGCCGATGGGCCGGTCGAACTGGACGCGCTCGCTGGCATAACGCCCGGCCATCTCGAGGGCTTCTCGCGCGAGGCCCGCCAGGGCGGCTGCCATCAGCAGCTTCCATTCCTCCACGGCCGCTCCAAATGCCTCACGGGCCACTGCGCCGGCGCCCAGCGGGACCGGGGGCCGGGGCTGAAAGCAGCCGAGAGGGGCTGCGCCCGGTGCGCCAGGAGGCGCCACCGGCGGCTTTCCGGCGCGCGGCAGCAGCACCAGCTGGTCGGCATCCAGGGCGATGAGGGCGTCGGCCACGCCAGCGGCTGCCACCCATTGCTTCGGGGCCTCGCCGAGGGGATGCAGGGCCAGGCTCACGACCGCGTCGCCATCCAGCAGCCGTGCGAGCCACGACGCGGCCTCGGGCCCGGGCGAGGCGGCCAGCAGGCGACCGGCGAGGATGCCCTCCAGGAGCGGCACGGAGGCCAGGCGCCGGCCCGCCTGCGCGGCGATCACCGCCGCGTCCAGGAGGCTTCCGTCGCTTCCGCCCGCTGCTTCAGGCACCCGGACCCCCAGGGCCCCAGTCTCGGCGAGCTGCTTCCAGAGCGCCGGATCGAAGCCGCTGGGCTCCGCCGCGCGCACGCATTCCGGGCTCGACAGGGCGGCGAAGAGCTGGGCAAAGGTCTCTTGGAGGAGCTGTTGCTCCTCGCTGAGGTCGAGGTTCATGGGGACCCCCAAGGGCGAGACCGATGTTCTCACAGGCGCCTGCCACCCTCAAGCCGCAGCGGCCTAGATCCCTTTGAGATCCCCGGGGAGCCTCGTCGCGGCACCGGCCTGCGTGTACAGCTCCCGCTAGACGACGAGAACGCCGTTCTCCGTGTATCCTCCGGTCCTCAGCCCGGAGCGTCCAGAGCCCGGGAAGAAGGGAGCCTCGTTTGACTGAGCGTGCCTACGATCCCGAGCTGGCGCCGGTGGTCCCCATGCTGCCCGTGGAATCCGACTGGTCCGACATGCAGGCGGTACGGGCCGCGATGGACGAGATGATCGCCTCCCTGGGCGCCACGCTTCCCGAAGACGTGCGCTTCGAAGACCGCAGCATTGCCGGGCCCGAGGATGCACCGGAGCTCGCCGTGCGCATCTACACGCCGCAGGAGCCAGAGGCCCCACGGCCCGGCGTGCTCTACCTCCACGGTGGCGGCTTCTGTTTTGGCTCCCTGGACACCGAGCACGCAGGCGCCGCTCTGGCGGCCCACGCCGCCGGCGCCGTGGTGGTCTCGGTCGATTACCGCCTGGCTCCAGAGCATCCCTTTCCGGCGGGCCTCGAGGATTGTTACGCCGCACTCGGGTGGATGGCCGGGGAGGCAAGCAGCCTGGGAGTGGACCCGCAGCGCATCGCCGTGATGGGCTCCAGCGCCGGGGGCGGCCTGGCGGCCGCCACGGCGCTGCTGGCGCGAGACCGCAGGGGCCCGCAGCTTTGCTACCAGGTCCTGGGCATCCCCGAGCTCGACGACCGGCTCGAGACGGCCTCCATGCGCGCATTCACGGACACACCCCTGTGGAACCGTCCGAATGCCGTGATGAGCTGGCGCCTCTACCTGGGCGAAGATCCCGGAGAGGTGTCGGCCTATGCGGCGCCCGCGCGGGCCAAGGATCTCGGCGGGTTGCCTGCTGCCTACGTCTCCACCATGGAGTTCGATCCGCTGCGCGACGAGGGCATCCACTACGCCCAGCGCCTGCTCGAGCACGGCGTGTCGGTGGAGCTGCACCACTACCCCGGCACCTTCCACGGCTCGGCCATGGTGGGGAACGCCGCCGTCTCCAGGCGCTCCTCCCAGGAGATGTTTGCCGCCCTGCGCCGCGGGATTGGACAGCCGGCGTAGCCCGGCGCTGCAGCCGCAGCAAGTGCGCAATCGCAGTGTGTCGCCGCGCGCTGTAGGATCTCGACCCGGAGAGAGCGGAGGTGTCCATGTCCGAAGAGCGCTTCATCCTGTACGAGCTGGAGGGTCCCATTGCGATGGTCACCCTCGACCGGCCCGCGGCGCGCAACGCCCAGCATCCACCTTTTCTGGCGCAATTCGACGCCGCCCTGGCCCGCGGAGCCGAAGACGAAGCAGTCCGGGTGATCGTGGTGAAGGCCAACGGCCCGCACTTCTCCGCCGGCCACGACATCAGCCCGGAGTCGGCCCACTACTACGACGAGGTGCTCGACCCGAAGAGCGGCCTGCTGAACCACTACGCCTGGGAGCAGCAGAACTACCTGCAGATGACCCGTCGCTGGCGGGACCTTCCGAAGCCCACCATTGCCGCGGTCCACGGCAAATGCATCGCCGGTGGGCTGATGCTGTGCTGGCCCATGGACCTGATCGTGGCCTCCGAGGATGCGCTCTTCAGCGATCCCGTGGCGCGCATGGGAGTGGGTGGTGTGGAGTACCACGCGCACCCCTGGGAGCTTGGGGCGCGCAAGGCCAAGGAGATGCTCTTCACGGGTGAGTTCATCGATGCCAAGGAGGCCTGGCGTCTGGGCATGGTCAACCACGTGGTGCCCCGGGAGCAGCTCGTTGCAAAGACCCGGGAGCTGGCTGCCAAGATCGCAGAGATGGATCCCTTTGCCCTGCGCATGGCCAAGCAGTCCGTGAACCGCAGCCTCGACGAGATGGGCCAGTGGAACGCCATGCAGGCGGTCTTCGACATGCACCACCTGGCCCACGCCCAGTCGCGCCTGCTGAACCAGGGAAACTCGATCGCCGGGCAGAATGTCGCCTCGATGAAGGCAGCGGGATGAGCGGGCATCGCCTACCCAGCGTGTGGAGGTACGAGGCGGCGGCGGTCGTGCTGCCGCTTCTCTTCGGCCTGGTCTTCGGCTGCGCGCTCTCCCAGACCACCGACGGAACCCGGCTCCGCCAGGCGCGCGTGGACCAGATCGTCGTCGGAAAATCCACGCGCGCAGACGTGACCCGTATCCTGGGTGCGCCGGACGAGATCATCTACTCCAATCGCAAGCTCGATCCTCTCTTCGAGCGCGCCTTCCGCTACAAGCGCAGCAAGCGCAAGACCACCTTCTTCACCCTGGTCTTCTTCTCCGCATCCCGCGCCGACGCCAACAGCGACAACGTGATCGTCTTCTTCAACGACAAGGGCATCGTCGAAGATGTCGGCGCGCGCCTCGACATGGATGCGCCGCGCTATGGAACGCCGTGGGGCGGCTCCGACTGACGGCCAGCAGGCTCGCCCTGCTCTTCGCGGCGGTCCTGGCGCTTGGCGGGTGCGCGCTCCACGTCGGGCGAGTCGTGCTGAACCGCCCGCTCTCCAAGCAGGTCTATGGCGGGATTGTGCTCGGCAGCGACACCCGGCACAGCGTGCTGGCGCGTCTCGGCCCGCCGGATGCGCTCTTCTACACTCCGACCGAGCTGGTCTTCGACTACCGCGCGGCCCGCCATCGGGTGACGGATTTCGAGCTCTTCGTGCCGACGGACCTTCTGTCCCCGTCGCTGCCCGTGAGCCCGGCTCCCATCTTCTCTGCGCTGCGTTTCCTCTTGAACCCTTTCAAGGAGCCGGAGCAGACCCGCGGAACCTTTCTGGAGCGCGCCAGCCGCCAGAGCGCGAAGCTCGGGGTCGGGTTCATTCCCTTTACGTCTGGCGAGGACGTCCTGGTCCTGAACGGGCGCCAGCTCCGCACGGACCGTCTGCGCATCGTCTTCGACCGCCAGCGCCTTGTCGTGACCCAGAAGGCTCTGCGACTCCAGTCCAGGGAGTATGGCAAGGAGTCCCTGGCGGAGCGGGTGTTGCTGAAGACCGAGTGACGCTCGGAACGCACGGCCAGGCAGGGGGAGCGTGGGGTGAGCGAGGGGAATCGAACCCCCGGCCTCCAGGGCCACAACCTGGCGCTCTAACCAACTGAGCTACGCCCACCGCAGAGCGCGGGAGGCTAGATCCGGCTCGCAGGGGTGTCAAACGGCCCCTCGGAGGGGCTAAGCTGGGCCACAACAGATGGGAGAGAGCCGTGGCCAAGCGCATCGACTGGTACTACCACCGCAAGGGCTGAACCTCCTGCACCCGAGCGTCCAAGTTCCTGGACGCCCACGGCTACGAGGCCAGGGAACTGGTGCCCGCCTCCCGCAAGCTCGGTCGCAGCGACGCCGCGGCCCTGGCCAAACGCGCCAGCCAGGTGATCGTCGCCAAGGGCAAGAAGGTCGCCACCTTCAAGCCCGGAGGAAAGGCCTCAAAAGCCGTTGTGGAGGCCATGCTGGGCCCCACCGGCAACCTGCGCGCGCCCACCCTTCGGCGCGGCAAGACGGTGCTGGTCGGCTTCAACGAAGAGGTCTTCGGCGAGATCCTGGGCTGAGCCGGCGCCCCTTCGGCCGGCATCGCGATGCCGCTGCTAGGCTCTCGTCCGACGCCCCGGTAGCTCAGCCGGATAGAGCGGCTGCCTTCTAAGCAGCGGGTCGCAGGTTCGAGTCCTGCCCGGGGCGCCATGTCTTTCGCGGGGTTCCGCCATCGGCGCGCGATCGAGGCTCCAAGCACAGGGGAGCTGTTCAGGTCGCTAGATCGGCTGGTCGATAGCATGACCATGGGCCGACTGCTCATTTTTCTACTGATCGCTGGCGCCATCGGACTCGCGATGACCAATCGCGTGAGCCTGCATTCCCTTGACCTCCGGTCGACCGGGACGCGCATCGAAGGTCGCAGCGTCATCCTAAGTACCGCTCAGCTCGAGGCGCATTTCAGCCAAGTCGGCCGCGTCGAAGAGAGCTATATGCTTTTTGGTGGCGACTCCCACCAGCGACGCAACCAGCTATCCCACGCCGTCCTGGCCGGCCTCGCGATCCCGTACGCGCGCTCCATTGCTGCACGATATCCCGACTTCCACCTCTGCAAATCCCGCGGTGCTCCGGAGTCGCAACGACTCGTTGAGAGCATGAACATCGTCGCCCTAGACCGCAGCACGCGAGCGACGTTGATCGAGGCTCTCGCTCTCTTCGAAGATCGCTTGCAGAGCGGTGGGGAACGGACCTGTCTACACCTCCACGGCTCGCAGCTGATATTGGATTCCGTCTACGTCTCCGAAAACGGAGAAGACATTTCGAACCGCGTGCTGCCCACCTTTGCGGCAGTCCGGTTCGTGCTTGCGGACCAGGCCTCGATCGAGGATTGCACCGCCCTGCTGCGCTGAGCCTCGCCGGCGGAGCCCTCGAGCGCCCCAGGGGAGCCAGGGGAGGAGCGGCTCGCCCCAGGATCGGGAAGAAGACGGGCGCCCAGGGGATGGCGCCCCGCGGATGCGGGGCGCCGGAAGTGCGGTTACTTGCCAGCTTCCCCCTGGTCGGTCCGTTGCTTGGCCCCCTGGTCGGTTGCTTGCTTGGCTCCCTTGGTCCCCTGCTTGGCTCCCTCGAGGGCACTCTGGTCGTCCGCCTTGGCGGCGCCTTGAGCCCCACCGGTGGCGGGGGCCGGACCTGCCGCGACCGGCGGAGTCTTGGCTTTGCCTTGGTCCGCCGCCGCTGCGGACAGCGGAATGCTCAGACCCAGAGCCGCGATTCCCATCATCAGCCCAAACACGATGGCTTTCTTCATCCTTCAACCCTCCTTGCTCGGACGAGATGTCCGGGGG
>Ga0114931_10009015_pt1 | contig 11995 bp, 9 predicted proteins | sample 2SBtaG_FD_89579 | JGI IMG/M metagenome (GOLD analysis project Ga0114931, IMG submission 89579) | Deep subsurface microbial communities from Kolumbo volcano to uncover new lineages of life (NeLLi) - 2SBTROV14_V59a metaG | ecosystem: Environmental > Aquatic > Marine > Volcanic | place: Kolumbo...
GGGAGCTGGAGTTACTGGCAAGATATACATTGATGGACATGACATATACCATCCAGATGCAAATCCAGTGTTGGTTAGAAGGAAGATCGGAATGGTTTTCCAAAAACCAAATCCATTCCCAAATATGTCAATATATGACAATGTTGTTGCTGGATTAAAGTTGCAAGGTGCCTCTGATAGAGAAATGCTAGACGAGGTTGTTGAAACGACCTTGAATAAGGTCGGATTGTATGACGAAGTCTCAGATGACTTGCACAGAAAGAAAGGAACTGACCTCTCAGGAGGACAACAGCAAAGGTTGTGCATTGCACGAACTATTGCTGTCGAGCCTGAGGTCGTCCTAATGGACGAACCTACAGCATCATTGGATCCCTCATCCACCCTAATAATTGAGGATCTGATGAAGGATCTGAGCAAGGAATACACTGTCATAGCTGTTACTCATAATATGCAACAAGGAGCACGTGTGTCACACAAGACTATGTTCTTCTACAATGGAAAACTTATCGAGGCTGGACCCACGCGAAAGATTTTTGAAAAACCAGAGAATCCTTTGACAGAACAGTACATTACTGGGAGGTTTGGATAATATGGTAAGACAAGAATTTATACGCAAGCTTGAAGAAATTCGTTCAATTCTACTTGAGTTACTCGGTAACGTTGAGGAGATGGTAAATCAGCTCTTCATATCAATTGAGTCTTCAGATAATCTAGTCGAGGATTCAAGCAAATTAGACACAAAGGTCAGATCAAGAACAAAGGATTTACTGGATCTCTGTACAGAGGTCGTGACACTTCAGCAACCAATGGCAACTGATATTCGGCTAATCATCTCTTCCATCAGGATAATAACTGATATAGAACGTAGTGTAAGGGATTCACTTCATATTGTTGAAATTGCCCCATCTCTGAAAACTCTGAACAAATACGTAAAACTCTTTGAAGACACAAAAGTGGTCCTTCTCTCGATGATTGAAGTATTGAAGGAGTCATTGAAATCAGATAATTCTTCAATTCTACTTGAGTTAAGTGAGAAAGATGAGATAATCGATGAGTTCTACGCTACGATGAATAATTCTATACGAGATGAGATTAAAGAGAATCCAGATAAAGCTCTTGAACTGGTGGATCTGATGATGGCGGTTCGGAGAATCGAGAGAATTGCAGACCATTTGTGTAATATAGCAGAGAAAATCTACTATCTCCAGACCGCAGAAATAAGAAGAATTGCATAAGTCCGAGGTACTATCTGAATCAAACCTGCTAAATTAATTTCCCTTATTCCACTGAATTTATTCTATAATCACTTAGATACAATATTATTCAAATTATAGTGTCCTTCGTGGTACACTCATGAATTTGATGAATGGAGTTAATAAGTCAGTATGAAATGAGATTTCCTCTGTTGAGCAGGAATTTAGGATCAAGAATGGCTTTCATACGATGGATCTCCTCAAGTCCTTCAGAACCAATCATAATTATAAGAGCGGGTTTTCCATCAAATATCTTCTTGCCTAGACCATGCTCTGCAGCTATCGTGCCATTCCAAGATACAATTTCTTTCATCATTTTCACCATAAGCATCTTGGCATATTTCTTCTCTTCCTCGTCACGAGGAAGTAGATTCAAGTGGACGTGAGAGTCACCTGAATGAGACCACATCGCGTAACCAATGCTCTCACCAAGATTTCTTCGATGATTGAGATATTCTTCAAATTCTCTTCCGATCTCCTTGGACAATCTGAATATTCGTTCAAGTTCCCTAATCGGTGATGCGTAGTCTGTCCCCAATTTCGGCTGATTGTTGGATCGTGCCAGAGAATTCACCGTTTCAGGAATAAGATGCCTCAGGAATTTGTGATGCTCTATTTCTTTTGGAGTCATGGCCACTGATGTTTCCTCAATTCCTAATTCTTCGAATTTATTCACCCAATATTCAACGAATTCATCAGTCTCTTCATCAGTATTGGCATCCTGCTCTAATATGACAATTACACCCTCTCCCTCTCCATTTCTCATTATTTTTGAAGCCCTCTCATCGAGATATCCAACTGAGAGTGGAATGGGAGTTGTGCCTTCCTCCCGTTGCTCTTGTGCAACTTCGATTAATTTGATTGCGGCCTTTTCAGTCTTGCAGTAGACAATTATATTCAAAATTTGCATGGGTGGTCTGATCAATCGTAGGCTGATTTCACCGGTTATTCCAAAAATACCATCTGTCCCTACAAAAAGATCAATCGCCTGTGAGCTATTTGTGATGACAGGTCCCGCTACATTCTTTGTAGTATCAGGATACCCATAGTGGGGACGAGGTACTTTATAACCGCCAATAACTATTTTCTCATTAGAACCAATTTCCTCCAATTTAGATCGATCTAAGGTGATAGGACTCCCATCAGGAAGAACTATACGAGCGCCCTGTATCCAATCCCTTGTTGACCCATACTTGAAACTTCTAGCACCTGATGCATTTGTGGCAAAATTTCCCCCAATAAATGCAGAACGCTCCGTAGGATCTGGAGGATAGAACCATCCTAGTTCTCGAACCAGATTCTGTATTGACTTTACCGTTATTGCAACAGGCAGGACAATTACTGCATTTTCATCATCTAAGACATCAAGTCTGTAGCTATACTCAATACCACTCTCCTCATCTTTCCACATGACACCATCGTCGATATATCGCATCTCGTCAGTTGCAATAATCCAATCTTGGAGAGGAACTCTCCCGGCAGCAATTCCAGTTCCACCTCCTGAAATCGTTATTTGCTTATCCTCGTCCCGTGACAGTCGTACTATTTCTTGGAGCTCAGGAATCGTTTCAGGAAAATAGATCTTCTCAATTTCAGAAGCTGTATAGAGGTGCGATTCATCAGTTAAATAATCGGGAAATCTACCATCAACTTCGGTAAAGGTTCTCACTGTTGTTTTCTATTCAAAATCTGTAATAAAGGTCATTATTGGCAATAAATACAATCGCTCTTACATATTTAATAGATAGTTTGAAGCAATTTCCTCAACGTTTAAGAGCAACTTTACTCAACTTTAGTTGTGGTTACTAACCTAATTCTCATTCGGCATGGACAAGGGAGACACCAGACAGATAATTTTGTGGGTGGGTGGACTGATACTGAACTGACGGATCTGGGGAAATTACAAGCTGAGAATGTAGCTTACCGTCTGGGAAAGATCCTTGAGGGAGAGGTTAAAATTGTATCTAGTGATATTAAACGAGCTGCCCAGACTGCTGAGTCTATATCAAGAGTCTTAATGGTTGATATCGAATATGATGAACTTCTTAGAGAGATAAATCAGGGGATTGCAGATGGAGTAAATAGGGAAAAATTACTTGAGATCAAAGCACCAAAGACTAATCCAATCTTGGACTGGAGACCATATGAAAAAGCTGAAACTTGGAGAGAGTTTGATCAAAGAGTTCAAAAATTCATGAGTAAATTGGATATGTATTCTACAAATACTCTTGTTATAGTTGCTCATTCACAGACAATAGTTTCAATCATCCACAATTGGCTGGATTTTGGCGATGCTCAGAAATCAGTGACAGACATTAGAATAGATAATTGTAGTCTAACATTACTCTCAAAATTAGCAGATAACACAAAGCTAATTCGTACTCTTAATGATATTAGTCACTTCAATACTGAGGACACAATCCTTTCAAAAGAGCATGTTATAATGAATTCGAGATTTCGGTGAAACTCTTTTTCAGCTCTTTCTGGTCAAATTGGGTAAATCCCTGATCTTTGCTATAAACGAGGTTTCCCCCGACATATACTTCTTTGAGCACATCTTGTATCGATGCAGATAGTGTCAAATTCTCAAGAAAATATTTCTGCGTTCCATTGGCAAATTCGAAGTCATCCACATCGAGAACCAGAAAATCGCCAAAGTACCCCTCCTCAAGAAGACCTACTTTCATTTTTAGTGCGAGACCTCCGTTCTCCGTACCCATCTTGAAGAGGGTTTGAGCCGCATTCTTATCTGAAGTAACGGACTGTATTATTCCCATTTCCAAAGCTGAAATTCTCTGGAGATATTCAGTTGCTTTCATCTCCTTTGTAATATCTGGGTTGACATTTGCATCTGTTCCTAAGGCAGTGGTCACTCCCCTTGCAAGATATTGTCGTATTGGCGCTATTCCATCTCCTAAATGCATATTTGTCATTGGATTGTAGACATGCGTTACACCGTTTACAGACAACGTATTAATTTCACTATTTTCCAACCATATACCATGTACAATTGCAACCGAAGATGATAGAAATCCTTTGTCCTCCAAGTATTCAACTGGTCTCATCCCAAACTGATTCAGGGATTCTTTGACATCACTCTCCTGTTCAGAGAGGTGGATATGACAGACCTCTCCATTGTCCTCTGCCCACTTCTTTAATTCACGGATCATTTCCTCTGAAGCTCCATGAAGGGAGTGTGGAGCAGCACCTATTCTGATGAGGGGACTATCTCTAAAGTATTTTTTCAGAGAATTCAAACTTTCAACTACCTCAAATGGATTCCTAGTAAAACGTTCTTGACCAGGTTTGCTACCCAAATCATACCCAGTATAGAGAAATCTCTGACGGATACCTATCTCCTCTGCACTTTTTATTACAGAAATGGAAATGGGATCGTTTGTGTTGATATCTGGATTTTCATCTGGATGCAAGTTATGTAGATAGTGAAACTCACCGACACATGTAATCCCGTTCCGTATCATTTGGGCGTAAGCAACTTTGGTTGCAATTTCGATATCAGATGTTTTGAGCGATTTTACCAAGGGGTAGAGTGCTGTATTGACCCAATCGTGAAAGTTCTTAGGGTGATCTCCTCTTCCCCGTAATAGTACTTGAAAGGCATGTGAGTGGCTATTGACAAAACCAGGAATAACCACACCGTCGAGATGTCTCGCAGAAGAGAGCTCGTCACTACCCAATTCACGCACTTTGCCTATTCTTTTGATGCTACCGTCCATATCGGTTTCAATATACCTCTCAGTCTCAAAATCAAAGTTCCTAAAGAGTAATTTCGGTAAAAAGAACTTGTTCATAAGTTGAGAATATTCCCCCTTTTTTCTATCTTGGTTTATTTGGTTAAACTCTTGACAACATCCACATACCTCTGTATTCCCTCTTCTATACTATCTTTACTTATGAACTCTTTCGGTCCATGTGCAACTCTGATATCTCCTGGACCAAAGAGCATAAGCTTCTTACTTCGACCGAACAAGTACTTGGCATCTGAGTTAAACCTTGCAACAGTTTTCGGAAAGCCTTCTATAGTCGTTAACGTGATTGGTTCAAAGCGTGATAACACCTTATACGTAATTCTAGGATATGCCTCCAATAATTGATCCAGTTTCCTAAGTACATCATCTGAAGGTTCAACCAACCTGAATAACACTGTTGCAACTGATTTTGGAGCAAAGACATTAGCCGCAACTCCTCCAGAGATAATTCCTATATTGTAGATTGTTGATCCAATTCCTTCTTTCTTCCCACAAACTTCTCCCAATGCTGCAAGTAGTCCAATGAGGTCATGATTAGCAGAATGTCCCGAGTCTGGAAATGCAGAGTGTCCTGCCTTTCCTTCTGCAGTTATTTCCAGTTTAAGCAGACCAAAGCCAAATTCACACAGTTTGTTCTCAGTTGGTTCTCCAACAATTGAGACATCACATGTGAAGTCCATTTCACCCAATTTCTTTGCTCCAAGATGATCCAGCTCCTCTCCTGATAAGTATGCGTAACCTATCTCATTCCTTTGTAGAATTCCTTCCTCCACGATTTTATTGGCAGCCCAAATCTGTGCAAGAACAACTCCTTTTGCGTCTGAACTTCCTCTTCCAGAAATGATTGTATCTTCCTCAATTGGTGGAAAATATGGAGGAACGACATCTACATGTGAGCAAAATAGTATTTTCGAGTTCAAATTGCAGGTGACATTGTACCTCCCTTCTTCGATCTCAATTAATTTCGCATCCCAGTTGTGCTTTTTGAGGTACTTGTAGATCCAGATTGAAGCGTCTTCCTCATCACCAGATATGCTCTCGATCTCTAAAAAATCAATGAGGTCTTTAATATCCATATTCTATCAGAAGAATAAAGAGAATTTGTACTTGAGGATAATGGAGGTCATAGATGAGTCATAACTTGATTTATTGAGTGCCATTTTTCGATGGTAAATACCCAGTTGATAGATTTTGCAATGTTACCTATCAGAATAATGATCTTACAAAAGCTAACATCTGTTTCTTCCCAATTTTTGAAGTTCCGAATTCTCGATTTCTGAAAGTATAACCAAACTCACAAATTGTTCCATCTCTCGGGAAGGCTTTGAGAATATCAAATAGAAATTTGTAACCAGTATCGACTAGAAGGTCTTTCGTCTTTATTAATTCTAAAATCTTCTTTACATCCCCGCCAAAGAATCCAGACATGAGATCGGAAGGTCTTTGTCGTCTCCTGAGTAGCAACGACCACCACCCCAGAGTCTGTGCACCCCAAGAAATGAGTTTACGTGTAAAGGGCCATTCTTCGACGTGATCCCTGCGACCAATCACAAGATCTACTCTTTTGTCAAAGCACTTCAGAGCATCACCAATAGATTCAGGTGGGTGTTGAAAATCACCGTCTATCACCATAAAATACGGTCGTTCAATTTGCTCCAAAGCATCTGAAATCGAAATCGTGAGTCCATGAACCTCTTCTCCTCCTCGATCTAGCAATCGAATCAAGGGATTTGATCCAGACAGTTTCCTTACAATATCGCCTGTTCCATCAGTCGATCCATCATCTGCCACAATTATCTCAATACCCTTGTATAAATCTGCGATCGTCGTACAAAGTCGCTCTATATTTTGAGATTCATTTAATGTGGGGATAATTACCGATAATTCTGATGCTTTCAATACTTTGAAGCAATCTTGAGCATATTTAGACCTTGAGATTCTTATCTGGTTCAGGATATTAGGAGTCAATTTTTCAATAAGTCTTTCGAGAGGGAGGTATGAGCGAACGAAAGGAACGAATGGAGAAGGTATTGGATTTCTTCCATGATGAAAAGTACAAGTTTGAGGCTGATTTTACAAGTCCAGAAGGGGAGCGTGTTGTCGTCCTTCGAAAGTACGATATCAGGGTTACCTTAACTCAGGAAGCAAAAGGTATCAGTTTTGATATCTATGCAGACCTGAAAGGAGTCTACGAATTTGGTGATATGCATGTCCTTCTCACTGCAATGCTAAGGGCGAAAGATCACTGCATGAAATTAAACCTTAGGGAGAGAAATACGACAGAAAGGTTGTACCCACCCGACAGGCGTGGTGAGAATACAGAGACATCAGGACTCTAATTGTTTGTACACATCCAAGAGGATTCGCTCACTATCCTTCCAAGTTTTCTTCTCAAGTAGGGGAGCATTATCCTGCAGAGCAAGAATCATTTTTTCAGCTAAGTTATCTTCATTTGCAGAGATAAGTCCATCGTTCGGAACCATATTAAGAGCAACTATAGGCTTTCCAAAGAGAGCGTATTCACCTGTTTTCCATACACTTTCTACAGAATAAAATTGCTGGAATCTGGGATCTAAATCCTCGTACACCGCTAAGCACACGTCAGATGCATTGATTATTGAACCCAACTCATCGATTTTCTTATACCCAAGAAATCTGATCTGAGGAGATAATTTCGTTGCAATTTTCTCCAGTCTATCCTTGTCAGTCCCATCACCTACAATCCAAAGTTGGGAGGTTGGATAAGTATCTAATATTTTTGTGAATTCAGTGAAGAGAAGCTCAAATGGCTTTAATCTGGTGAGATTGGATATTATAAGAAAAACCTTGTCATCCTCTTTACAGCTTTCTCCTGCCCGGATTTCCTCTTTGGGAACTTTGACCTCCATTGTAGAAAGGGGATAATTTGGGACAACTGTGACATTTTTTGCTCCCAGCTTTCTGGCCCTCATTGCTAGATACTTGTTTGCTGTTATTGTCACATCTGCCTTCCTATACAGAAATTTCTCAATTCCAATAGCTAATTTCCAGATAAGAATTGATTTTGTGTAGTAGTACATGTTTGTAGCAAAACCAGTCCTCACATCATACACAAACTTGTTCCGTCTCAGGAGTACACTTAAAGCATTGAAATCGGGAATGTTTGAAAAATGAATAATCCTACCTCTAGCCAACAGTCCTTGAATAAGGAGGGTAATATATCGAAGAAGGAGAGTTAAAGGTCTCACTGGGCTTGAATTAATAAATGGCTTTCTCACCTCAACACTGTATCCAGCTTTGGTGAGTGAGGAAATCTCGTACTGGACTCGAGTCGCCTTATCAGGGTACAGACTAATAAAAGAAATATCTGTCAACAATATTATGAATCAGAATCATTTCTTTAAGATACTTATTGTCGTTGATTGTTCACCAAATGATAATATACAGCAATTCATATTAGCTATATGTTTCTTAATCAAGTATGAAAGTTGGTCTTGTAGGTCTAGGTCATTGGGGTAAAAACCATGCTCGAGTTCTCGGAAATATGAAGAAAGAGGGAGAGATTGATGAGCTCTACTTCTTTGATATAGACAAGCAGCAACTTGAACAATTGAGTCAATTCCATGGTGCAGAAGCTGTTGACGACCTATCTAAATTGCACAAACTCGAGTTAGATGCTGTTGAAATTGTAGTGCCTGCGAATCTTCACTACTCAGTTGCCAAACCATTCATCGAGACTGGGGTGAAGACGTTTATCGAGAAACCCTTTACTGATAAGGAAGAGGATGCTCTTGATCTAATAGACATTGCTACTAATCCAGAGAGTGATATCATGGTTGGCCATATCTTCAGATTCCATCCAGCAGTAAAGAAAGCGAAAGAGCTGATTGAAGCAGGTCAGATTGGAACTCCACTCTTTACAGACATCAGACGAACTGCCTTTGGGGTTCCAAGACCTGATAATGGGGTTGTTTACTCCCTAGCAATCCATGATCTAGATCTTTTCGGATATCTATCTGGTCAAGATAGTCCAAGTGAGGTTCATGCAATTACATCAACCATAATTGGCCCTACTGAAGATCATGCTTTTATCAAAGTGAACTACCATGACTCGGACTATATGGGTATCACTGAAGAATCATGGATGCATCCACATCTAGCAAAATCCAGGATTTGTGCGATTCATGGTACAAATGGAGTGCTCTCATTAGATTTTCTCAAACCATCAGAAATAATTTTGCATGGGAAGTACATAAGTTCTGATAGACAAATAGTAGACAATGGTATATTTACTCAGACATTACCATTTGCTGAACCTCTTACAGAAGAGATCCAACATTTCTTAACGAAATCTGCTGAAAATAAACCATTTGACGCAGGTCCAAAGGTCGGATTAAATGCAGTGAGATTATGCAATAGCGCTCTTGATAGCGCTAATTCAGGAAAAATAGTCCATTTAAACAAATTGTAATAATACTAATTGGAATATAGTCCACAATAAAGTATTGAGCAGTGAATTCATGCTTCTTCTTATTTTTTTTGAGTTTATTCTCGATATATAGTCGATCATCAAATATTGGCTGATGGATCTCAGAAATACACACGATTATTCGAAGTATCTAATTATACTAGACCTAGAATCTGTGAATTCCTGACTTTTGCAATGGATAATACATTGAACATTATGCATGTAATCCAAAGGAGAAAAAGCAACAAGTAGAAGTGAAATCAATTACCTCACTATCACTAGAATTAATCAGTCAGAATAGATCAGAAACCAACATACTCCAAATTAATTTATCTCAACTCAGTATTCTGTAATTTGTACCACTTCATTCTCCTTAATTGTACTATAACAACGACGAGGGTTAATATAATAGTCTTGGTGAGGGTAAGATCTATTCTTAATTCTTTATATATATGGAAATCATATTGTAATTAGTTATGCAGAATAAAGCTATTGCACTATTTGTATTTGGAATACTTACCTTGTCTGCTTTTGGGTCAAGCGGATTCTCACCTATGGTAAGTAGTAATCCAACAACAATCAATAAAATTACTCTCAATCAAAACTACGGTGTACCTGGAGATGTAATCTCAGGAACTATTGATGTGAGTTATAATGACACATTGAGTTATGAGTATTTACGGTTAGCTCATGTCAATACAACATCTGGTAGCTGGGACTTTATCAACTGGATTTATGTGAATACATCACTGAATTTCCAATTCAATGTAGAGTCATATTGGCCATCTGGAGAATTCTTCTTCCAAATGGTAGAGATCCATCAAGTCAATATACCTTATGAGATATTTGTTAATGGTACAACCTTCACAAGCCCAACATTTACTGTTGCAAATACCTCATATGATACGAATCCTCCAGTATTACTTTCTATTTCTACAGATCTCTCAACCTATTACCCAGGAAATACAATAAATTTTGATCTCCTCATTAATGAGACAAATCCAACCACATTTTTGTCAAATGGTCTTTACTGGTGGAATGGTACAGTTTGGGAATTAAATCAGGATATATATTTCTATTTCAATCAAACAATGCCTGATGGATCACAGAGATATGAGGGGACATTTTATGTCTCGAACTATACAAAACCAGGATCTTATGGATTTCCCACGTTCAATTTGTACGATTTAGGAAATAATAATCAACAGTATTACAACAGCATTGATTATAACTTTGGTTTTGTGGTAGCAGGTACTATTCTTGATACTGAAGCACCTGCATTTGTCAGTATCGATCACCCCATTCCAATTATGCCTGGAAGAACTAATGGATTGATATTGAATATTATTGAAACCCAATCAGGTTTTAACTATGGAAATGCAAAATTCGAAAATGATAACGGATCGTATTTTTGGGTATACTTCTATCCTTCAGCTGGTCTAGGTGCTTTAGCTACTTTCTATTTAGAAAGTTATCAAGATTTAGGCAAGTATAATTTATCATACCTCTATATGGTAGATTATGCAGGGAATGTAGTTGAGTATACAACTAATGTCTTTAATGTCTCTATTGATGTCGTCCAGTATGTACCTCCGAGCATTTCTATTAGCCTGACACGGAATTCAACAGATGTAAATTATGTTCATGGGACAATTGCAATTCAGAATACATTGGGAATAAATGGTGGAAATGCTGAATTAAGAATTAACAATACTCTGGGAGAAATAATATCATATCCATATGTTACTTTATCACCTTTGAATGCTACAGCTCTACAGTTTGATATAAATGTAAATGATTATGGTTATATCGAGAATGGATCTATTCTTTATGTCAACTATGTAAGTACGGAAAATGATTTCGGGTATTACAGCTATTTCTATAATCATCAAGACTTTGTCAGCCCATCTTTTGTGATAGTCCAACCGATGATTTTCACCTCTGCACATTTCACCAGATCATTCGTCCATACTGGAGAATATCTGAATTTTACTGTTGAATCTAATAATAGTAATTTCAACCGTTTTGAATTATCAACAAAGATAACCCAGAATGATGGAAGTAGCTTCACAAACATTTATTATGGATATTACGAGTATAATAATATATATTCAACGAGTATCTACCTCGATCCAGCAACTTTTACATCAACGACTAAAATTAGTGTCAATTATCTGAATATATACACAAACATGGGGGATTGGATATACTTCAATGGATCTCAATTAAATGCACCTAACGAAGTTGAGGTGAGACAAGGAAACTTTGGATTTGACATAAATCCAATAAATGGGTCTATAATTCATGATGCTTCCATTCCACTTGATCTGACTGTATTTAGCAATTTCTCCTATGGTCAGAATATTGATGTGGAAGTTCAGATGATTAATCCTGATAGTCAAAGCAATAGTCTATATTACTACGGTCAATGGATTGACTCATTTCTCACGGTCAATTTCAAGGATCAAGTTTCATTCCCAATGAATGGAAATTATGAGGTCAGAGTCAAAATTAAGACAGAGTAC
>Ga0114931_10009016_pt1 | contig 11995 bp, 11 predicted proteins | sample 2SBtaG_FD_89579 | JGI IMG/M metagenome (GOLD analysis project Ga0114931, IMG submission 89579) | Deep subsurface microbial communities from Kolumbo volcano to uncover new lineages of life (NeLLi) - 2SBTROV14_V59a metaG | ecosystem: Environmental > Aquatic > Marine > Volcanic | place: Kolumbo...
CACCAACTTTATGACATTGCGGCAGGTGGAACATGTGGGCTTTTGGTAAATAGTGATGTGTGCCATGAATCCTTTCTCTCCCGGTGCTATGTGTGGGTGAAGAGTGTCTTGACGCTGTTTTTGTGGGCATGTTACAAGCTCATCTGTAACAAGAGGTTGAAAACGCCCGCCGGTAGCGTTCTCAATCAAGTCAAAATGGTCCATTTTCAAGAGTCTATTTTCACGGTCTGTCAAATTATCATTCTAACAGATAGCAGAGTAATTCTTTAAGTGGGTACTTATGTCAAAACCCGATGATGGCTCAAAAGAGACCTTTTGGGTTGCAACAGAATCTCAGCGAACATTGAAAGATCTTAAGGTGCGGAAGACAGGGCAGCCGGTGTGCGTGATTGGTCATTACGATGATCGGAAGGGTCAGGAGGCCGTTTTCCAGCAATTTAACATTCGACTAGCCGTGGTGCTGTTCTCCGATGGCAAAGCCTTGGGCTATGATCCTTCCGATTTGCTATTGCCGTGTGAAATTCACGAAGATGGCGAGGCGTTTTTTGAGATTCGAAAGTGTCAGACCTGTGACCAAGTTTTTCCGTTAACCTCTGATGAATTCCGCGTTGAAATTGAACGGACCGAATGTCCGGAATGTCAGCCCTGAGCAGCTTTCTAACATATTCCTCATGATCCGCAAGCCGTGATCCGCGGGCCCGGATTGGAAACTCTCCTATACCGGCATCCTACTGTTTACCTCTCCCATGTTCCGGTTTTCGAATTGGGGATCAACGATTACGGCATCCCTTTTTCTCAAATTCATTTCGTCTTGTGTTTTGAGATTCCGTTGCCGATGAATATCTCATCTATTGGATGTGGTCTGTGGGGCGTATTTGGCTTCTGGTTCAGCCATCACCCCACTTTAACTTGGATCTGAGTACATCGTAATATGTACTGTCCGGGAATCGAATGAGTCGGGTTTGATGGGGGGAGGTGCTGATGGTAATGGTATCGTCGCATTCCACAGCGATGTCAACTTGGCCATCAACGGATGCCATGGCGCCTTCTGTACTGGTCAGCTTGATTTCTAATGATACTTGACTCGGTACAATCAGGGGACGATGCGTTAACGTGTGCGGACTGATGGGAGTTACGAGTAACGATTCGAGCGAGGGATCGAGAATCGGTCCGCCTGCGGACAGTGAGTAGGCGGTTGATCCGGTTGGCGAGGAGACGATGATTCCGTCTCCACGGAGGTTAGAGACAAATTGTTCACCAAGTTTCATATGTACTTTGATCATGCGTCCGACGCTACCTTTGCTGATAACGATATCATTCAATGCGGAGGCCTTTTCGATCGTCCCATTGTGATGCGTGATTGAGGCTTGCAGTCGAAGGCGGGTATCCAAATTGAATTGTTGAGTCAACACTTTTTCCAGGGAAGGATAGAGATTGTCGACGGTGGCTTCGGTGAGGAAGCCGAGACCTCCCATGTTGATACCGAGGATAGGAACGGATCGTTCCTCGACGAGTCTTGCAGCACTTAACATGGTGCCGTCTCCACCAAGGACAATGAGGTAATCTGCGTTGGCCGCCACTCGGTCATTGCTGTGTTGGTGTGATTGCCCCAAGAGGGCTGCTGGTTGGGATCCCAACAGGACGGATGTGTCCTGATGATCCAACCAGCTCACGAGAGCTTGGAGAATGGTCTTGATCTCAGGAAACTGGGGTTTGGTTATAATACCGATTGTGGTCAAGAATGACTCGCCTGCTTACGAAAAGAAGTCGAATGGCCGAAGGTTCCTCGATACCACCTGTGGGGTACCGGAGGCTACCCGAACCAGGGAAAAAATTGTATCGTGTGGGATAGTATGAGTCAACGGAGGGCAGTGGGATGAGGGCCTGTGGAAATGGCAGTGACTTGGTAATGAGTCACACATCCATCCCTTCCCCTTTCCGGAGCGAAGTCTTGACAGTATTATAAGATGGTGGATAGACTGAACTTTGTATCACCAGCAGGGACTTCATTCAAGTATAGAAATCAGTGAATCCTCTTGCCCTTAAGGAGGGAAAATGTTCGAACGATTCACGGACAGAGGACGGAAGATAATCATCCTGGCTCGGGAGGAAGCCGAACGTCATCAGAATGACTATCTCGGCACCGAGCACTTGGTGCTGGCGATACTTCGAGAATCAGACGGCATTGCTCTTATGATCATCAAGAAGATGGGGCTGTCTCCTGAGCAAATTCGCTTGGAAATTGAACGCAATCTTCCTGGTGGCGGCACCACCGTGACATTTGGTGAAATTCCTTTTAGTCCCCGGGTCAAGAAAGTGATTGAGTATGGCGTCGAAGAAGCTCGACTTCTCGGTCACAACCACATTGGGAGTGAACATCTCCTCCTCGGATTGCTTCGGGAAGAAGAGGGTATCGGCGGAAAAGTTCTTCGCAGTCTTGGCGGCAATTTGTTGACGGCTCGCCAACTCACCGTCACCTTCTTGAGAAAGTCAGGTTCACGTGAACGTGATAAAAAGAGCAGTACCCCTGCTCTCGATGAATTTGGCCGGGATCTTACTCAATTGGCTCAAGAGTCACTTCTTGATCCTGTTATCGGACGCGGTGATGAAATTGAGCGGGTTTTGCAGATTTTGAGTCGACGTTCCAAAAACAACCCTGCTCTCATTGGGGAATCAGGCGTTGGGAAAACCGCTATCGTTGAAGGTCTGGCCCAACGAATTGTCGCGATGGATGTTCCTGACAATTTGTTGAATCGTCGAGTGATTGCGCTCGACCTTGGTTCGTTGGTAGCTGGCACGAAGTACCGTGGTCAATTTGAAGAACGACTCAAAGTCGTCATGAAAGAAATTGCTCAGGCCGGGAATGTTATTTTATTCATTGATGAATTGCATACCTTGGTTGGGGCAGGTGCTGCTGAAGGTTCTATCGATGCCGCGAATATGTTGAAGCCGGCTCTTTCACGCGGTGAAATTCAATGCATTGGCGCCACTACCCTTGATGAATATCGCAAGCATATCGAAAAAGACGGTGCGTTAAAGCGGAGATTCCAATCGATTTATGTGAATCCGCCATCCGTGGAAGAGACCATCAAGATTCTTCATGGTTTGCGAGACCGTTATGAAGAGCACCATGGGGTTGAAATTTCTGATGAAGCTGTGGTGGAAGCGGTGAAATTAACAGAGCGGTATATCACGGATCGATTCCTGCCCGATAAGGCGATCGATTTAATCGATGAAACCGGGTCGCGAGCGAAGCTGCAATCTTATGCCCTTCCTCCCGAACTCAAATCCCTTGAGCAGGAGTTGAAGCGTGTGTCGCGTGAAAAAGAAGTCGCTATTGGGCTGCAAAGTTTTGAGGAAGCGGTGAAGTATCGTGAAGAAGAAGAACGCTTACGCAAATTATTGGAAGATGCCAAACGTGACTGGAAGAAGAAACAAGAGGATAACAAGCCTGTGATCACCGCTGAGGATGTGAGTTTCGTGATTTCCAAGATTACCGGAATTCCCCTGTTCAAGTTGGAAGAAGAAGAATCAGAAAAACTTCTGCATATGGAGGAATTTCTTCATAAGCGGATAATTGGTCAAGAAGAAGCCATCTCGGCTGTGTGCCGGGCAATCCGTCGATCACGCGCCGGCTTGAAAGATTCGCGTAAACCCATTGGTTCCTTTATTTACCTTGGACCTACTGGGGTGGGAAAAACCGAATTGGCCAGGGCTTTGGCGGAATTCCTGTTTAATACGGAAGACTCACTCATTCGTATCGACATGTCTGAATATCAGGAGAAATTTACCAGCTCGCGTTTGTTTGGAGCTCCTCCAGGATATGTCGGTTATGAAGAGGGCGGACAATTGACGGAAAAAGTCCGACGACGACCGTATTCGGTTGTGTTGTTTGATGAAATTGAAAAAGCGCATCCGGATATCTTCAATGTGTTGCTCCAAGTCTTGGATGATGGTGTCTTGACCGATAGTCTCGGGCGAAAGGTGGACTTTAAGAACGCGATCTTGGTCATGACATCCAACATCGGCACCAAGCTTATCCAAAAGGGTGTTTCACTTGGTTTCCAAAAAGAAGAAGTCAGTGGGAATCGGAAACGCATGAAGGATGATGTGCTTGATGAATTAAAGCGCAATTTTAGCCCCGAGTTTTTGAACCGGATCGATGAATTTGTCGTCTTTCATCCGTTGGAAAAAGAACACCTGTTCAAGATCATTGCCATCCTTATACAAGAGCTCAATGATCGGTTACGTGAACGGGGTGTTGAGTTAGAGGTAGAAGATGAGGTTAAGCAATGGCTCATTGAAGAAGGATATCAACCTCAGTATGGCGCCAGACCGATGAGGCGGACGATTCAAAAATGCCTTGGGGATCCTTTGTCTGAGGAACTGATTAGGGGCCGCTTTAAGGAAGCAACGAAAATTAGGGTGAAACTTCGGGACAATGCTCCCGTGTTTGTGGAGCAAGAAGCGATGGCGGGAGTTTAGTTTCTGGTATCCCCGTGACCATGCTGTCACCGAAAGGCTAGGCGGCGATTGACGAATCCACGTATTTTACTTTAGCTTACCAACACCGAACGACCCTCATTACCTGCCAGGAGTGAGGGTCGTTGTTTTTTCATTTGGGAATGTTGAAAAAGCATGTCCTGAGCTAAGTCGAAGGGCTCAGGGCCTGCTTTTTTGACCATTCCCCGCTGCTGCTGAAATCGATTTCACCTATTGCATGTATGAGCCCAGTGGAAGAAATATTTAACAAGCCCCATCTTTCAGTAGTTCCTGATGAACACTAACGGAAATGCCGGTTTTCGTGGTGGTCCCTCCTCGGGCGTTCGCTGTATTCTAGGGATTGAAACGTCTTGTGATGAAACGGCGGCCGCTGTCCTGACGTTGGACGGAAAGGTCTTATCCAGCGTGGTGGCCTCCCAGCACGATGTGCATAAGCGTTTTGGGGGTGTGGTCCCTGAATTGGCTTCCCGACGGCATACCGAGAGGATCGAGGGGATCGTAATGGAAGCCATGAATCAGGCGGGGGAGAATGGGGTTGATCTGGCGGCTATCGCCACCACTCGGGGCCCCGGTTTGGCCGGGGCCTTGGTGGTAGGAGTCAGCTTTGGAAAAGCCTTGGCCTATTCAATGGGTGTTCCATGGATTGCTGTGAATCATCTCCAGGCGCATGTGGCCTCGGCCTGGTTAGACCATCCGAGTTTTTTGATGCCTTGTGTGGTGCTGGTCGTTTCCGGTGGACATACTCATTTATACCTTGTCTCAACGCCAGGTCAGTATTCCCTCATTGGCCGGACTCTCGACGATGCCGCTGGTGAAGCCTTTGACAAAGGAGCCAAAATGCTGGGGTTGGAATTTCCGGGTGGCCCCGCCTTGGACAGGCTGGCCCACTCCGGTGACCCATCGGCTGTGCATTTCTCCCGTCCGTATTTAAACCGGGGTGGGCTGAATTTTAGTTTCAGCGGCATTAAGACCGCGCTTTTATATTTCCTTAGAGATCGAAAAAAAATCGGTCACCCTTGTTCCTTGGAAGATATTGCGGCAGGGTATCAGGAAGCCATCGTTGAAGTGTTGGTGGAAAAGACTATGAGAGCCGTTCGACGCCATAAGGTTCAAGGTATAGCGGTTGTTGGGGGCGTTTCGGCAAATTCTCGACTTCGGGCATTATTGAAAGAACGTGCAGTGAGAGAAGATTTCCAACTCGCCTTGCCACGGGTCAGTTTTTGCACCGATAATGCTGCGATGGTGGCCATGGCAGGATGGTGGGCATTTCAGGCCGGACAGTTTTCAAAGTGGGATGTTGATGCCCGTGCGACCCTTGATCATGTGACGTTGAGTGCCGGTTAGTTAGAAGCTAATCTTTTAGAAAAAAATTGATCTCGGATTACGGTTTCCAGGTTACGTCCGCGAAGAACGCCGGGGGCGGACCCTCGGGCATACTCCAGGGGGGGGAGGCTTTTTCTACAGGCCCCTAAGCGAACGTTAGAGAGGAAGTAGCATTCCAACAATCATTGGCCATGTGAGTGGGTTAAAGGCGAATCAGATTGCTCGCTTAGAGCGTCTGTATCGAAGGCGCGTACCGACTGACAAGGTCATCTCCGTGGAATTGGCCAAAACGTGTACGGAGTTGTCGCATGAAATTCGGAGACAGATCGGTCTCATTATTAATCGTCGAGGGAACATTGAGTCTGTCATCGTGGGAACCGATCGGCAGTTGGTCATCCCGTTGCTCGCCAGGAGTCGGTCCGGCCCAAAATTGCTGCGCGGTGTCCGCTTTGTCCATACACATCTCCATAATCAACCGTTGACCAAAGAAGATCTTACTGACTTGGCATTATTGCGATTGGACTTGATGGCAGCCGTTGGTATCGGGGACAAGGGAGAGCCAGTGGATATTTCCATTGCGCATCTCATTCCTTCGAAACAAGGTGGGTAGCCTTTTGAAGAATTGAAACCCTATCCTTTCTTTTCCTTCCAGTTGGATTGCGGTGCCTTTGTCCAGGAAATTGAGAACGAAATCCTACGTAGTGGCTCAAATCTGCGATTGGTGGGAAATGGTCCCGGGGCTATTGTCGTGAGTGTCTGTACCGGGTCCCCGGCTGATCAGGAGTATCGTCTCGAGGAAACGAAAGAATTAGCTGTTTCACAGGGGATTCACGTTTTCGACACGGTGATTCAGCGCTTGCCGCAGATCAATCCCAAGTATGTGTTGGGAATTGGAAAGATTCGCGAGGTGATTATTCAGGCTCTCCAAATGGGAGCCGACATGCTTGTTTTTGATCGAGACTTAACTCCGGCCCAGGTGCGAGCCATCTCCGAAATCACGGAAATGAAAGTCTTGGATCGGACACAATTGATTCTGGATATTTTTGCCAAACGTGCCCACACGCGGGCCGGCAAGATTCAGGTTGAGCTGGCGCAGCTTCGTTACATATTGCCCCGCCTGTCTCAGTCCGGTACGGCCTTGTCCCGATTAGGTGGTGGCATTGGTGGTCGAGGACCGGGGGAAACGAAACTGGAAACCGACCATCGTCGGGTGCGTAATCGTATTAGTCATCTGGAGCGGGAATTAATGGCACTAAGTCATCATCGAGGCCAGCAACGATCGAAGCGTACTCGCCATGCAGTCCCGGTAGTCTCAATCGTTGGATACACGAATGCTGGAAAATCAACATTGTTGAATGGCTTGACCCACGGTCAAGTGTCCACTCAGGACCGGCCCTTTGAAACGTTGGATACGGTGAGTCGTCGGCTTCATTTGCGAACGGGGGATGAGGTAATTCTCACCGATACAGTGGGATTCATTCGAGACCTTCCAAATGATCTGCTGAAAGCCTTTCGCACCACACTGGATGAATTACATGATGCGGATTTCTTGTTGCATGTGGTGGATATCAGCGCACAGGACTTTAACCAACAAATAACAGCGGTTGATAAAATCCTTCGTGAGTTGAAGCTGGAGGATGTTCCACAAATCATGGTACTCAATAAATGTGACCGGGTGTCTCCAGAGGAAGCGGAGGCCCTCTGTCGGCGCCGGAACGCGATCGGTATTTCAGCCAACTCTCCTCAGACGTTGGGCCCTTTGCGGACGGCCATTGCGGGATCAATCAGTCAGAAGATGAGTTTTGCGTGAAAGGGCTCGGCGAGTTTTATTGATCGAGAGTCTTCAATCTTGCTTCATCTCGGTACCAACTCTAAATGAAGACGTAGTAAACATCGGGGTGCAAGTAGGGGAATATATTCGTCGTGGCTTCTAATCCGAAGAATCGTGCGCGACGCTTGGTGAAAAAATTGAAGCAGGCGCATCCCGAAGGGGCCGTTGAGCTTCATCATACGAATGCATTTGAACTATTGGTGGCGACGATTTTATCGGCTCAGTGCACGGATGCTCGAGTCAATAGCGTGACGCCGGCCTTGTTTGCTCGCTATGCGAATGTGGCGGCCTTGGCACATGCGGATTTCCGTGAGTTGGAAAATATTATTCATTCAACAGGTTTTTATCGGAATAAGGCTCAAAATTTTATAAGGTGTTGTCAGCGACTGGTCCAGGCCTATGACAGTCAAGTGCCGCATACAATGGAAGACTTGACCACGCTCCCTGGTATCGGGCGAAAAACGGCAAATGTCTTGTTAGGAGCATGTTTTAAACAGCCTGCCATCGTGGTAGATACCCATGTGAAACGGGTTGCCCATCGGCTGGATTTGTCCACCAGCATGGATCCCACACATATTGAATATGATCTTCAGGCCTTGCTTCTACCGAAGGATTGGACGGATGGCGCTCAGGGCTTGCTTTTACACGGACGGTATGTGTGTGTGGCGCGAAAGCCAAAATGTGATCAATGTGTGATTTATCAGGATTGCACATGGAAAAGTAAACAGGCTATGCCATGTTGAAGAGTATGACAGGTTTTGGAAAGCGCGAGGCTTCCTATCGAGGCCTTACCTATGTTGCGGAAGTGCGATCCGTGAATCATCGATTTCGGGAAGTGGTCACGCGCGGGCCTCGAGGCCTGTCCCACATGGAGGACCAGCTCAAGGCACTGGTAGCCAAGCAATGTAGTCGTGGACGGATCGAAGTAACTGTCTCCACGACAATCGGGTCAGAGCTCCCCAAGGCCATGACGCTGAACCGGGGGTTGGCACAACGCTATCACCATATTCTGCAAGAATTAAAAAAAGAATGTAAATTACAAGTGTCCATTGATGTCGCCCTGCTCGCAAGCTTCCGCGATATTTTCCAATCGGGTGATAACGCTGAAGGTTTCAAAAAAACTGATCCGCTCATTAAGCGCATTGTTGCGGGAGCCTTAAGTGACTTGGATCGGATGCGGAGTGTTGAAGGGAAAGCTTTACACAAAGATATCCTCAAACGGTTGCAACACGTTCGGGATTCCCTTCAGAAGATTCAGCGCCGTGCCCCTATGGTTGTGCGTGGTTATTTTGAGCGGATGCAAAGTCGAGTGAGGGAACTTCTTGGGTCGGTGCCCCCTGATGCAGATCGGTTACATCAAGAATTGGCCCAATTTGCTGATCGTTGTGATGTCAGTGAAGAATTGACGAGGCTGGATAGTCACGTCGAACAGTTTGCGACCTTGCTAAAAGGCAGCGAACCGGTGGGGCGTCAATTAGATTTTCTTTTACAAGAAATGGGTCGAGAGGTGAATACCATTGGTTCAAAGGCTAATGATGCTGAGATTTCCAAGCAAGTGGTCTATGTAAAGAGTGAGCTGGAAAAGATTCGCGAACAAGTGCAAAATGTTGAGTAATCATTCATTCGGATAGGAAAGCACAAGAATGGCGCAACAAGGACTGTTAGTGGTGGTCTCGGGCCCATCAGGGGTTGGGAAGAGCACCTTGTGCAAAACCATGATCTCCAATGTGCCCAAAACCAGGTTGTCGATTTCTTGCACGACTCGGCAACCTCGTCCCGCTGAGCAAGAGGGAGTGGATTACTATTTTTTGAGTGAAGATCGATTTCGTGAGATGATACAACATGATGATTTCGTCGAATGGGCTAAAGTCTATGGAAAACTCTATGGGACCCCTAAACAACAATTGACTCAGACGATGGACCAAGGAATTGATGTCTTATTGGATATTGAGGCGCAAGGTGCGCGGCAGATTATGGATCGTTATGCAGGGGCCGTTTATGTATTTGTTGCCCCTCCGTCGTTGGATTCCTTACGTACACGGTTGTACCGGAGAGCAGGGGATTCAGCCGAAGAAATTCAGCGTCGCCTGCAAAAGGCCCAAGACGAAATTGCGAACTACCGGTCTTACCATTACCTCATTCGGAATGAAGACCTTCTCGAAGCGTCGCAAGAATTGAAAGCCATCATCCTGGCCGAACGTATTAAAACTCCAAGGCTTGATACGAGATGGTTGATTGAAAACCGATTAGTGGACAATCCGGAAAAACCTGATTCATCATCTGCGAGCCATGTCTCGTAACCAAAGGAGCTGCTAGAATGACAGACACACTTTCTCTCTTATCAACGGAAGCGAAGCGGGAGTTTGATTCTCGCTATCGAGTCGTTTTGGTCGCGGCCCAACGTGCCAAGCATATCATGCGTGGCGCACCGCGTTCCCAAAACACGAAATTCTCCAAAGAGACATCCATAGCCTTGGAAGAGACATTGCAAGGGCAAGTCGATTTTTTGATGGGGGAAGAGGCCAGAGATGCCTTGCGTGATATCAAGCGACATGTCGAACGGGATTTTGACAAGGCCTTGTTGGCTGAGACCGACGAAGATGCCAAGGAAATCAAACAACAGCTGAGTGTTTATATTGACGATTCACCGAAAGAGGTTCAGCCAGAGGCCGAAGCGGAGGCCGAAGCGGAGGCCGAGGTGACCTCGGGTAGTGAAGGCTAGTTGTCACAAGAGATTGAAGTACTATGGCCCATCGATTAAATGCTGCGCGCGTGGTTTTGGGAGTGACCGGGAGCATTTCAGCCTATAAAGCCGTAGCCCTTCTCCGCTCCCTGACCGGAGCGGGCGCTGAGGTGACCGTTGTCATGACTGATGCTGCGACACACTTTGTCGCGCCGTTGACATTCGAAGTGCTTTCCAAGCGGCCGGTCTATCAGAATCTTTTTGACGGTCAGGAGACAATGCCGCATCTCATGCTAACAGAGTCGGCCGATGTCGTGCTTGTGGCGCCCACCACGGCTCAAACGTTGGCCAAATGTGCGTTGGGTTTGGCCGATGACTTGTTGAGTACCATGATACTTGCTGCCCGGTGTCCGATTGTAATGGCACCCGCAATGGATGGAGATATGTGGAATCATCCAACAGTGGTGGAGCACACACGTCTTCTGCGTGATCGAGGAGTGACCGTGCTTGATCCCGAAGACGGGCCGTTAGCTTCAGGGTTGAGTGGGAAGGGACGATTGCCTGAAGAGACCGTCATTCTGGACTCCCTGGAGGTAGCGCTGTCGCAGCACCATGATTATTCCGGTCAACGAGTGCTTGTCTCTGCAGGCCCTACACGGGAACCGATCGATGCAGTCCGATTTATTTCCAATGCATCGTCTGGAAAAATGGGCTATGCGGTGGCGGCCTCGGCCGCTCAACGAGGGGCGGAAGTCATATTGGTGAGCGGTCCTACTGCCTTATCGGCTCCGCCTGGTGTGACGGTAATTTCTGTGGTTACAGCGGATGAAATGTTTCAGGCTTTGGAAGAGCGATTTGCATGGTCGACTATTTTAGTGATGACAGCCGCTGTCGGGGATTTTCGACCTCGGCACGTTTCGGCACAAAAGGTCAAGAAGCATAATTGGACGGGTGAACCGTTAGTTCTGGAACGAACCCCTGATATTCTGGCCACATTGTCCAAGCAAAGAACGCATCAGATTCTGGTAGGGTTTGCGGCGGAAACTGACAGTGCCATTGAGCATGCTCAGCAAAAACTTTACCAGAAAAATCTCGATCTGATCGTCGTGAATCATGTCGGGGGAAACGCGTCTGCATTTGGCAATGATACGAATCAAGTAACGCTGATCTCTCGTGACCACGAGATTCAAGAATGGCCACGCATGCCAAAGCCTATGGTAGCCCAGCAGCTGCTGGATGCTGTTTTGCCTTTCACCATTTCCGGTAGCAGCTCAGCGCCTCCCTCTGTTCGACTGCGTAGCCTATAATCCCTTTTCATTGGTCCGTTAGAATCCGTCTCGAAATTGTTCGTGTTCACGTGTCAATATAAGAAACTGGCCTTCACAGGATTTTTGATCTTTCCACTTTTTGTTGTCATTCCCGCCTGTTGTAAGCGGGAATCCATCTTGTTCTGTCCGAATGGATACCCGCTTCACACCGCGGGTATGACTGCCAAGGCTAGGTGGCTTGACCTTGGATAAGACACTATGGCGTGGTCAGGCCACAAAACCCGAGAGGCGCAGGAAAAACATGTCGGTCATGCCACGATGTCGAATCCCACGCACTATTTACCAGTTTCCTCAGTAACATAGCCCCCCCAATTGCATGCAGAGCTC
>Ga0114931_10009017_pt1 | contig 11994 bp, 6 predicted proteins | sample 2SBtaG_FD_89579 | JGI IMG/M metagenome (GOLD analysis project Ga0114931, IMG submission 89579) | Deep subsurface microbial communities from Kolumbo volcano to uncover new lineages of life (NeLLi) - 2SBTROV14_V59a metaG | ecosystem: Environmental > Aquatic > Marine > Volcanic | place: Kolumbo...
ATCGATTTGATGATCGGGTTGCGGTGAATATAAAATCCGTCGTCCCACACAAAATCGCAGCCCAGGGAAAAACCGAAGACCGCCAATGTCGGCAGAAGAACCACGGCAAGCCACACCGCGCGCGGCGGGACTTTCCCGAGCGGGACTTTCCCGGATGGATTTTCTGTGTCGTTGGTTACAGGCATCGGTCAGGGAGTGGCAAGGGGTAGTGATTTGCTTTCGGGCCATCGGCAGAAACGCTCATCATGCTATTTTTAACACAAGCACTTCAGCGTGGCGATGAAAACCCGGCGCACGAAATTCCGATGGTTGTTCCGATAGCGGCAGGGGACAAACTTCGCAAGCCCGGCGGCGGAGAGACAAAAATTGTCATAACTGACATTTCTTGAAACCCGCGGCTCTCGCCGCGCGCCTCGGTATAGCCACAGAACTATTTGAATTTTTTGCCTTTGTTTTAATTGCCGTGGCTTTATTTTTATGGTACATTAATTGCTTGAAATTTCGGAGGAGCATCTGCATGATTAAAATTAACTTGCCCTAATGGAGGTGGTAAGATGTTGACCAGAATTCGCTCGGCTGGGAATGAGAAGGGGTTTACGCTAATCGAATTATTGATCGTTATAGCCATTATCGGAATACTTGCCGCCATTGCGATTCCACAATTTACGCAGTACAAGGAACGCGCTTACAACTCCGCCGCCAAGGCCGACCTGCACAACCTGTACCTGGCCTGCAAGGCGTACTGGGTAGACAATACCGCCAGCGACGATTGCACCCTGGCCACGGCGACCGCATCCACTTACGGCTTGATTCAGAGCAACAACGTCACGCTGGCCGTTACCACCAGCACGGAGGGCGCTTTTGCCGCGACGGCCAGCCATTCGAGTTCCTCCACTTCTTATTCCATCGACAGCGCCGGGAACGTCAGTTCCTGACGCATAAAAGCATACCGGATTTTTCTCCCCTCCCTCCAAGGGAGGGGAGTTTTGCTTTTCCCGCCGTTCGGGATTTCCGCAACCGTCCCCGCCACCGCATAGTCTATTCGCCGGGCTTTTCTTCCGGCAAGTTCAGGGAAAAACGTATGCAGGCCGCTTTGCCGGATAAACCCATGGACCGCCAAGCTTGCGCGGCTTGGTGCCGGGCGGCGAAGTTTGGCGGACATACAGTATCGAATTCCAGTCTTCGTAGACGCGCAGCCAGCCGCCGGACGCATCGGGAAAATGCGGCGGTTGCAGCGATTTGCCGACGAGGACGATGTCGGTGGGGTACTCATCCAACAGCACCCGCCGGCCCGCTGAGCCTTCGCCAAAGGCCCGGTTTGCCTGAATGATCTTTTCCGGATAAACGGTGCGGAACCTTCCGTCAATGGACACCCGCGACGCCGGCAAGTGCCAGATCAGATACTCCCCCCAGTCAAACGGCGCGAGAATGTTGCCGTTCAGCCGGTTGGCTTGCATGAACCGGACGGCGTACACGGGATATACCCGCGGGTCCACCAGAATTTTAAAGTCGTTTGACCGGTACAGGTTAAAAGTGAAAAAACACTCAAAGACGACGAACAGGCCCAGGCCGGCGGCAAACAGCGCCTGCAAAGCGGACGAAAACGTGTCGCTCGCATCGATGGGGCGTGGCTTGCCGGCCCATTCGGCGAGCCGCCGGCACAGAAAAGGCGTCATGACGATGCCCGCAAGCACGCTGTGGCGTTGGTGCTTAAACCCGAAATACACCGCCGCCAGGACGATGACGGTTTGCCAAAGCCGTTGCCGCTTCACCGGCCACACCGCCACCAAGGCGAGCAGCGCCAGCACCTTGAATTGCCAATAACGGCTGTCCCACAAAACGACCGGATTCCATTCGGAGATTTCCCTTGGCAGGCTGAGGGAATGGTAAAAAAACAGCCAGAGCTTGTAACCGTAAGGATTCGCCAAAAGCGCCGCGCAGGACAGGACGAAATACCCGGTCAGCGGCCGCCAGCGGCTGTCGCCGAGACGGCGGTAATGGATCGTGCCGCACACCGCCGCCACGCCGTAAATGCCCAGCCCGGCAACCACGCCGCCGTGGCAGTTGACCCAAACCAGCATCAAAAGCGGCGTCCAGGCCAGCGCCTGCCGGTTGCCGTCGAAAAGTTTGTGGAGCAGGACGAGGAGCACGGTGAGAAACAAATAGGTCAGCAGATGCGGACGCATCATGAATCCCGGCGCCAACACTGGAATCAGAAGCAGGAAATACGCCAGGTAAACAAATTCGCCGCATTCCCGTTCCCGGCACAGGCAGGTCAAAAGATGGATGACCGTCAATCCGAGAATCAGCTTGAAAACCAGCAGGCCGGTTGAGCCGCATGCCGTGTAAATGAGATAAAACGCCACCTCCGCCAGCCATTCGTGGTTGATCCAGGGCTGCCCGGCCGCCGTATAGGAGTACCGGTCCGTGGCCGGGATGGATGCCGATGTCCAGATGTCCCCGCCGAATTTTACGTGGCCCCACAGGTCCGGGTCCGCGGTGATGAAAGAGAAACAACCGGCGGCATAGACCAAAACGGCAACCCGTATGAGAACGGAATGTAATCGGGGTGGAGCCGGAAAGGGATTTGCAATCGGTTCGGATGTCACCGGCGGCTTGACGCCTCAGTTTAACCCGGGCGGTTTATGGCAGATATCGATGCGGATGTTGAAATTGCCCGGAAATTTTTCGGTGCCGATATCGCCTTTTCTCAGGATGACGTATTGTTTTTCACCCGCCCGGCAGGCGCCCCGTTCGCGGGCCAGAATGCCGACGAATTCCAGGACTTTTTTTCCGTTATCGACCCGGGTTTTATACACCGCGTTGCCGTTTAAATTGATCCCGATGAGGGCGGCGGCCAGCGCGCCGTGCAACCAGCGCAACGGCGCGGATTTTTTCAGAAAAGGGTACGCCGAGAACAGCAAAATGACAACCCATAACATTTTGGGGATGTAAACGTATTGGGTTCCCCACTCGGCGGCGGTAAACTCCGCCGACAAATTTCTCGGCGCGATTCGGGTGGCCATGGCAACGATGAAGCTCAGACACGCCAGCCCGGCGAAAAGCGTCAAGGCTTCTTTTTCCGCGCCGTTTCTGCGGCGCCACGAAAAATAAAACGACAACCCCGCCGCCGACAGGGGGAGGATGAACAAAGCGAGAAACAGGATATCATCGCCCGCCGCCTGCACCAGCATGCGGTTGCGCGGGCCGATAAGCGCCTCGCCCACGACCCGTGCGAGCCAGGCGTCGGACAAGCTGGTCCATCCGGGCCAGACGATGCCGCCGGGTGTGGTGCCGAGCAGGCCGTAGAGCGCCGCCGACAGGCAAAACAAGCCGCGCTCGGCCCGGTGCGGCGCGCTTTTTATCCAACCCCGCGCATACCAGGGGATCATCAATACCGACAGTGGATGGGACCAGATCAGCAGGTTGATCCACACAACGTACAACACGCGGCCGGGGATTTTCCGCGGCATCGGCAACAGGGCGAGCAGAAGCAGGATCACCAGGAAATTCCAACTCTGATAAGCCAGCGCGCCGGCCAGCCAGAAATTCCCCAGAGGCAGGGCGGCGACGATCAGCATGACGTAAACGGCGAAAACCCGGTCGCCGTAAATTTTTAACGTCACGCGGTAAAACAGCGAGTACGCCGCTGCCGTCACACAGAGCGAAACAAACGCAAACAACGCGGGCACCCACGTGACCGGCAAAAGCGTCAATACATACGCCAGCAGGTTGGGAAGGACGGAAAGGTACCCGGAATATTGCCGGAAGACGGTTTGTAATTTGTGGCCGTTGTAAAAATCCTGAAAAAGAAACCGTCCGTCTTCCGCCGGTAAAACCGGGTACAGAACTTCATGGCCGGAGTTTCTGAGAAGGAGGATCGACAATGCGAGGCAAAACACTGCGGCGGTGCGGAGCGTTTCGCCCCGTCCGGGCGTTGTGGCGTCGTTTGTCATCACGCCTCACATCCTCTGCGCCCTAACGTGACAATCAGGATTTTGGCGAGAGCCAGGCAAGAGATGAAGGTTCCCCAATGCACCGAGTCCGGGCGGTAGCGGAACTCGACGGTGTGCCGGCCTTTTTGCAAATAGACGGCGCGGAACAGATAATTGGCGCGGTAAACGGGTTGCGGTCTGCCGTCGACCCGGGCGCGCCAGCCGGGGAAGTGCGTATCGGCCAGCACCAGCAACCCCGGCGCCGCCGTTACCGCCTCGATCAGCACCCGGTTGTCGCTGTATTGCAGGATGCGCGTGGACGACCGGTCGGGCGGTGCGCCGTCCGCGGTTTCCAGGGCGCGCCGCTGCGCCTCCGGCAGGTCCTGCTCGAGAAACACCGTGTCTTTCAGGTCGCCGGGCCTGTCGCGCAGCCGCGGTAAAATTTGTTCCGCCGCAAGTTTTTCGTAATGCGCCACCACACGGGCGCGCGGCAGAACATGATGGTTTTCGTATATCAGGGTCTGGTCGCTTGCATAAATCTTGTCCCAGCCGGGCGGCAGTTTGCCGTTTGCGCCCCGCGGCTCCCTGGTGGACAGAATGTATTTGACGCTCAGCCAGTTCAGCGCCGCGGCCTCGCGAAGGCTCGTCAGCGACACGATGTTGCGCATGCCGCGTGCCGCGTCCAGGTCCGGGAACAGGGTGGTCAGCAAACGGTGCGTGCGCAGGTCGATGGGATTGCCCAGGCCGGAAACGTCGCCGAGACCCGCCAGCATGGCGGTGTTGGGCGGCAGTTGCACGTCCAGTTCGGTGACGCGAAACGGCGTGCCGCGGATTTTTTGCAGCGCCGGCGGCAGGGGAAGTGACAGCCAACGCTTGTCCACCGCCGGGTTATAGTCCCGATAGGCGAGGAACAAATCCATGAACAGGACCAGGCACAATCCCCAGGAAAAAATTTTGCGGCCGCCGCCACCACGGCGAAAAACGGCAAACAACAAGACGAGGACGGCAAGCAGTCCTGCAAAACCGGTCAGGTGAAACAGCAAGTACTCGGTGTGTTCCCGCCAGCGGATGGGGGAGAATAAAATTCCCGCCAGGCAGGAGGTCAGCAGGATGGCGGCCACCGCGGCCAGCCGTTTGCGGGACGGCGGGGCGGCGGCGGCTTCCAGCAGGAAGGCGAACGACAAGGCGGCGGCGAAAACGGCGTTGAGCTGGAACACCATGACCAGCCGCGCCGGGTCCGTCCAGCCCAGCACGGGCAGGCGGTCCGCGACGCCCGCCAGCGGCCCGAAAATCCACAGGAGCAGAAACCCGTTGATGGCGCACAGGAGCAGGGCCGTGGAGCGTTTGGGAAAATCACCGGTTGCCTCCGGCATGCGTGGCCGCCCGGCGGGCAAAACCACCAACGTCACAAACAAAACCGCCAGCCCCGTGTATATCGCGCCTTCATTAAAGTTCAGGCTCCCCCAGTTGATGCCGGCGGCGGGGTGGCCCAGCAGGTTCGGGTTCAGCAGAAGCAGCAGGTAATGGGCCGGCAATGTATCCGCGGCCGTGCCGGCAAGATGCGGCAGGGTGTAGCTGCGCCGGATAAATTCCAGAAACGGCAGCACCTGCACCGCCGCAAGCAGGGTTCCCAGGAGATAAGCCCAGCCAAACCGCAGCAAGCGGACCGCGGCGCCGGGGTTTTGCCGGCGGACCTGAACGAGCCGCGCCAAAAAGTAAAGACCCGTGCCCACCGCGCCGAGCAGCGCGGTTTTCATGTGGCCGCCCAGAAGTTGCAGGCAGACGACGGCCAGCAGTCCGAGGACATTTCTCCAGCGCGGCCGGCGCACCAGTTGTTCCGTGTAGTAATAGGCGGCGGGGAGGAGAACCGACACATTGCTTTGCGGATGGTTGAGCCAGACCATATTAAAGGAGCAGAACATGGCGCCCACCGCCGCGAATACCGCGGGTTCCGGCTTGCGGCAAAAAAGTTTCATCCACCGGCAGGCAAAAAATCCGGCGAGGAACAGCTTGATCGCGGCTTGCAGATTCAACGCCAGCCACAGCGGGCAGAACAGGGACAGCCAGGTGAGCGGGTAAAGCGCCGCCGAGGAACTGCTTGCCCAAAGCGGCTCGCCCAGAAAGGCCCGGGAATTCCACAACGGCAATTCGCCGCGGGAGAAGGCCTTGTCCACCGCTTTCCGGTAGGGCAGGACCTGAAAACTTTGGTCCCGGCCGATGAGCGGATTTTTCGGATAGCGCCACTCGGCGGGTTTGAGTTCCGACCAGGGAGGGAAGAAATAAAGCGTGTCTGCCGGGAACAGTGTTTTGCCAGCGTTCATAAGCGGGAAAAAAAAGACCGCCAGGAACAACAACAGCAATCCGATTTCCTTGCCGCGTCCGGCGGAACGGGCGCCGGTTTGCGGGGATTGTGCGTTCAGGGCACACCGCCTTTCCATGCGGGAACGGGCGCGCCGTTCTCCATTCGTTGATGCGGCCCATGCCGTCAAACGCCGCCGACCGGCGGCCGCTCCCTATGTCTTTACTCCAATTTGCCGGTTTTGGCAAACGCGGTGCGCCCCGGCGCCGCAAAGAAAAATGAAAACGCCGCGAGACTCTGCTAAATTAACCCGGTGCGCATGAGTCCTTAAGGGAATCGAAAACCAATCCCTGCCGCGCCTGCAAAAGGAGCGTTTCTTCGAAGGAGAGTGGTTCGATATCACTTTTACCTGCATACGTTTTGTGACGACCGAGCAAAAAACAGCCGCCCGCCGCTTGCTGGGATACGGTTTTCTCATCCTGTTTTTTGAATTGGCGCTCATCCGTTTCATTCCCGCCGACGTCCGCTACACCGCCTATTTCATCAACCTGGTTTTGATCGCGGCGTTTCTGGGGACGGGCCTGGGATTGATGCTGGAGGTGCGCCGCTGGAACATCACGTTTTTGTTCGCTCCCTTGCTGCTGGCGCTGATTGCCGCCTGCAACTATTTTGCAAACGTTATCGTCGAAGCTCCCTCCATGGGCGAAGAATATTTGTGGGGGATTTATGAGGATATTTCCCCGGCGGGCCGGCAATGGGGCGTGACGCCGACGGTCGGCCTTTTTTTTCTTCTCGCGGCCCTGATGTTCGTTCCGCTGGGCCAGGCGGTGGGCCGGGAATTCGGCAAACTGCCCCCCCTGGCCGCTTACGGTATCAACATCCTCGGCAACATTCTGGGATTGGCCGCGTTTGCCGCAATGAGTTATTGGTCCACGCCGCCTCTCACCTGGTTTTTGCTGGGCGGGATTTGTTTCTTTGCCCTGTGCCGCGGCAAGCGCGAATGGGCCGTGTCTCTTGTCTGTTTTCCCGCCGTGCTTTTTATGGCGTACCGCATGTTTCTGCCGGGCCATGAAGTATGGTCGCCTTATTATAAAATCAATTTTTTCCAGAAACCCCATGCCGTTTTTCTAAATGTTAACGGTTCCCTGCATCAGTTGATTCTGGATTTTTCCGCCAAGTCCGTTGCCTCGAATCGATATACGGCGAAAACCCGCGAGGATTTCCTGCGGCCCTACCGGTTTGTGAAGCATCCGGACCAGGTGTTGATTCTCGGAGCGGGTACGGGCAACGACGTGGTGATGGCTCTGGAGCAAAACGCCCGCCACATCGACGCCGTGGAGATCGATCCGCAAATCATTCGCCTGGGCCGCGAACTGCATTTCCAGAAACCTTACGACGATCCGCGCGTGACGGTTTACGTGGATGACGCGCGCGCGTTTTTGAAGTCAACCGACCGCAAATACGATCTCATTCTGCTTGGAACCCTCGACAGCCAGACCCTGCTTTCCGGCATGACCTCGCTTCGCCTGGACAATTATGTCTACACGGTCGAATCTTTTCAATCGATGCGGGAGCACTTGAAACCCGGTGGGGTGCTGATTCTTTATCACATGTCCCCCTCTTTTTATATCGCTTACAGAATTTACGCGGCGTTGTACCGGGTTTTCGATGATCCGCCGCTGGTGCATTTTCAAAAGCCGCACCGCTTGTTCAATTACACCCTGGTTGCCGGGCCGCGGCGCCCGGACGCCGCGGGGGAATTTTTTACCGTACCCGTCAAGAAAAACCCCGAAACCGGCGAGTTACTGTTTCCCTACCCGGCGGCGACGGACGACTGGCCCTATCTTTATCTGAAAGAGCCTGCGATTCCCGGCCATTATTTGCAGGTGGGGGGATGGATCGCCGTGTTCTCCTTTGTTCTCGTGGCTCTGGCGCTGGGCCGGGAAAACCGGGGCAAGCCCGACGGCTCCCTGTTCTTCCTGGGCGCCGGATTTTTGCTGCTCGAAACCAAAAGCGTGACGGAGATGTCCCTTCTGTTCGGGTCAACGTGGCAGGTGAACGTGCTGGTATTTTTATCCGTGTTGCTGATCGTCCTGGCGGCGAACCTGGCGGTGCTCCGGTTTCCGGGCGTCAACAGGAACACCGTGTTCCTGGCGCTGTTCGCCTCGATCGTTCTTGGTTATGGGGTGCCGATGCAGTCGTTACTGGTCTTGCCGGCGGCGAGTCAGTGGTTGGTGGGGGGCGGGCTGGCGGCGCTGCCGCTGTTTTTCGCCGGCCTGGCTTTTGCCGCGATCTTCCAAAGCCGCGCCCAACCCGTCAAATCCCTCGGCTACAACCTGGTCGGGGCGATTCTCGGAGGCTTGCTCGAATACAGTTCCATGGCCACGGGCATCAAGCAGCTTTACGTGCTTGCCTTGCTGATGTATTTTCTCGCCTATTTTTGCCTCAACCGGGAATCGCCGCAGCTCCACGCGGCGAAGGGCGGGCTGCTGTGAACCATCGATTGCCGACCCAAGCCGCGTGGCGGCCCGGCTTGGCCGACGCGGCGGCCGTGCTGTTGCTGGCCGCCCTGTGTCTTGAGTTCTTCGCCCCGGTGCTGTTTCAAGGGAAAACTTTTTTCTATCGGGACATTCCCATGGCGGCCTACCCGATGAAGTATTTTCTGTCCGAGTCCCTGCATGCCGGATACCTGCCCTTTTGGAATCCGGAGGTCTTCTGCGGAATGCCCTTTATGGCCACTTTGCACCCCGGCGTTTTTTATCCGCCGAGCGCGATTTTTTTTCTCGACGATTTTGTCGCTGCTTTCAATGGGTATTTTGTCCTGCACCACCTGTTCCTGACGGTCTCGGTTTTCGCTCTGTGCCGCTATTGGCGGCTGTCGGTGGGAGCGGCGTTGTGCTCGGCGCTGACCGCTTTTGCCGGCGGATACTTTTTGTCGCTGATGAATATGTACAACCATTATCAGTCCATGGTCTGGCTGCCGGTGATTTTTCTGTTTTTCGAAAGGTACCTGCAAACGGCAAAAACCGGAGACTTTCTGGCGGCTGTCGCCTGCCTGACCTGCCAGACCCTGGGGGGCGGTCCGGAAAACAGCGTCATGACGGTTTGCCTGTTGTACGCGCATTCGATTCTTATCGTCCCCAGGGCGGCGGCCCGCATTACCGGAGCCATGCGGCGCACCGCGGTTCTCGGCGCGGTCGTCTTGGCCTCGCTGGGCTTAGCCGCGCTCCAGCTCCTGCCGACTTACGCCGTCATCAAGGATTCCGTCCGAAGCACCGCGTTGCTGTTTTCCGATCATGCCAAATGGTCCCTGGAACCTGCCGCCCTGGCTACCCTGCTTTTGCCGAAAGATTTCACCGGCTTTATGGAGCGCACAAAACCCATGGCGGTTTCCTTTCTGCAAAGTGTGTACATGGGAATTGCCCCCATGGTTTTTCTGGGGTTTGCCTGCTTGCTGTGGAAGGACAGAGCCGTCCGCTTTTGGTGCGCCGTGTTTTTTTTGGGGATTTTCCTGGCGCTGGGGAAATACAATCCGGTGTATGAAACTCTGTACCATGGGATTCCTTTTTTGGGGATATTCCGCTATCCGGAAAAATTTTATTTTCTGTCGGCGTTCGCGCTGGTGTTTCTGACGGGTCACGGCGTCGATGCGGCCATACGCCGGGTTGCCGACGGGGCATTCGATCTCCGCAAGGTCTGGGGAGTCCTTCTGGGGCTGGGCGCACTGGCGGGCCTGGCGGCCGAATGGGCGGCGGCAAGCGGACTCGCCCTGACTTTGGGGTTTTTGCTGTTGTGCGGCTTCGCCTGGTCGATGTTCCATTACAAAAAAATCGGCGCGCCGGCGGTGAAAACCTTGCTGGCAGCGCTGATCCTCTTCGACCTGGTCGGCAAACATTACATGCTGACGCCGATGACCGACAAGGACTTTTTCCTGAAAGAACCGCGGCTGCTGCAAAAGGTGAAGGATCAAGGCGGGCTTTACCGGATTTATTCAGGCCCGATTACCGGCGAGATCGGGTTCGGCCAGTTCGTGCGCGCGCCGAACCTGTTGCTGAGCCACATTTTCGCCAAGGAAGAGCTGCGCCCCAATCTGGGGACGATCTACGGCCTGAATTACGCCAACGGGATGCCCGGCGTGGAGCTGCATTTCATTTCCCTGCGTTATGAAATCTTCAAGCACTCGCCGCCGGCGAAAAGGCGGCGGATACTCGAACGCAGCAACGTCCGCTACCAGGTGTTGAGCATCGACCTGGAGAGCCACGCGGGCGGCGCTCCGGGATCGCCGCCGAGCGGCGTGGTGGAGTTGAAAAATGCCTTGCCGCGCGCCTTTCTGGTGCCCAAGGCCCGCGTGGAAAAGTATCCGGACCTGATCAACCTTTCTTTCGATGCGTCGTTCGATCCGCGGCAGGAGGTGTTGCTCGGCGCGCCGCCGCCCGGCGAAACCGGCGGCCCGGCCGGGTTCGAGGGCACGGTGGCGGCCATCGATTACCGGCCCGACCGCGTCCGCATACACTCGCGGCAAAACGCCGGCGGCTTTCTGGTGCTCCTGGACTCCTGGTTCCCCGGCTGGCGGGTGAGGGTGGACGGCGAACCGGCGGCCGTCTTGCGCGCCAACTATTTTTACCGCGCCGTGCAGTTGCCGGCGGGAGAACACGACGTCGAATTTTATTATGAACCCGAGGGCTTCAAGGCGGGTGTTTGGGTCAGCCTCGGCACGCTGCTGATATTGCTTGCGGGCGCGGCCTGGCGGCGGATTCGGCCTTAACCGGCGCGCAGGGTGGTGACGAAGTGATCCAGTTTTTCCTGGGCGTAAAAGTCGCGGGCGTACCGGTAAGCTTTTTTCTTGTCCGCGAACTTTTCCACATTGACTTTGTACAGCAGGTCCCGGCCCTTTTTGACCAGGGTGAGAAAGGCGTGGTACCCCTTGCGCGACAGTTTGCCGATCATGTCCCTGGCAAAGGCCTTGGTTTCGTAGGCTCCCACCTGGATGGTGTAGAACACGGTTTTGGAGACGCTCGCGGAAACGGTTTTGACGGCGGTTTGCAGTTTGCTGATGGACGCGGCCTGGAGCGCGGCGGTTTTGATATCGGGCCGCCTGGGAATCGCGGGTTTTGCCGCCGTGACCGGCTCGATGCGGTAGGCCGCCCGTTTCACCGGGCCGGGTTGCGCCCGGAAGACGGCCGGCTCAAAACGCGGCGCGGTATGCAACGCCGCCAGTTGAGTTTTCCGTGGCGGCCGGTCGAACGGAGTCATCCCGGAAAACGATGCGGGACGCAAAACGGCGCTTTGCGGCATGGCGGGTGCGGGCGGCGGGAAAACGGCTTTTGATGCCGGTGGCGGCGTCAAGGCCGCCAGCGGAAAAGTTCTTGGCCCCGGCGTTGCCACGGCAGCGCCGGCAACCGCAACCGGCAGCCGGACCGCGGCACGCGGCTTTTTCACGGCGAAGACGGGGTGCACTTTGACGTCGCGGATATCCCGCGTGGCGGCGCTGGCCACCATCAGCGAATCGAATTTTTCCTCTTTCTCCGCCAAATCGGGTTTCTTGACCAGGGCGGTCAACTTGGCCGTCATTTTTTGCGTCATCCGGCGCAGGTTAAGCTTGTTCGTCACCAGATGGATCGGCGCCAGCAGGGCGGACACGATGCCGGTGGGGATTTTGCCGATACCGTCGAAATCAGTCTCGGTTTGATCGGCCATCCACAGGAGCTCTCCTGTCCGCGTGTCGGTCAGGGTGGCCGTTACGCCCAGTTCGATGGAGGA
>Ga0114931_10009018_pt1 | contig 11993 bp, 12 predicted proteins | sample 2SBtaG_FD_89579 | JGI IMG/M metagenome (GOLD analysis project Ga0114931, IMG submission 89579) | Deep subsurface microbial communities from Kolumbo volcano to uncover new lineages of life (NeLLi) - 2SBTROV14_V59a metaG | ecosystem: Environmental > Aquatic > Marine > Volcanic | place: Kolumbo...
TGAAAAAGTCCCGCTCGATGGCGAAGTGTTAGAAGGAAAATCAATGATGGACACATCTGCGCTTACCGGCGAGTCTGTCCCCCGCTCTGTTAAAGAAGGCGAACAGGTAATGGCAGGAATGATTAACAAATCGGGCACGCTTACAGTTAGGGTTACAAAGCTGTTCGGCGAATCTTCAATCTCAAAAATTTTAGACCTTGTTGAAAACGCAACATCTAAAAAAGCAAAGACGGAAAAATTCATTACAAAATTTGCACGTTACTATACGCCTGCGGTTGTTTTCGGGGCAATACTCGTGGCAGTCCTTCCACCGCTTCTTATAACAGGCGAATTGTTTTCAGTATGGCTTTACCGCGCTTTGGTTATACTTGTTGTTTCATGCCCCTGCGCATTGGTGATAAGTATTCCCCTTGGTTACTTCGGCGGTATAGGCGGCGCTTCGCGCAAAGGCATTTTAGTTAAGGGTTCTAATTACCTGGATACATTAACTGAAATCAGAACAGTGGTATTCGATAAAACAGGTACTTTGACTAAAGGCGAATTTAAAGTTTCAGAAATTGTTCCCAAAAACAGTTACGATAAAAATGAAGTCTTAAAATTTGCTGCTTATGCTGAAGCCAATTCAAATCATCCTATTGCGCAATCTATTCTTGAAGCATACAATGATGAGATTGAAAGACAAAAAATTGTTAATGTTACAGAAATTGCCGGGCATGGAATTGAAGCAAAAGTAGATGGAAACATTATAATTGCCGGTAATGATAAACTTCTTCACAAAAAAAATATTACCCACGATAAATGTGAAATTGATGGAACGGTTGTTCATGTTGCGATAGATAATAAGTATGCCGGCTACATTGTAATTTCAGATAGTATAAAAGATGATTCTAAGTCTGCAATAAATGAACTGGAAAAACTTGGAGTTACAAAAACGATAATGCTTACCGGGGATAATGAATATGCAGCTAAATCTATAGCAGACAAATTAAATGTTGATGAAGTTTATTCAGAATTACTGCCTGAAAATAAAGTTGAATATATAGAAAAGTTTTTAGCAGAATCCGGTAAAAAAGGGAAAGTAGCTTTCGTAGGAGACGGTATAAACGATGCACCTGTTCTTGCCCGCGCTGATGTAGGAATTGCAATGGGTGCGTTGGGCTCCGACGCTGCTGTTGAAACCGCTGATGTTGTATTAATGAATGACACACCGTCAAGCGTTCCTATGGCGATAAGAATTGCGAAAAAAACAAGAAGAATTGTATGGCAGAATATTTTATTTGCACTCGGAGTGAAATTACTTTTCATTGTGCTTGCTGGTTTCGGAATAGCTACAATGTGGGAAGCCGTCTTCGGCGATATGGGCGTTGCTTTGATTGCAATATTGAATGCAACGAGGGTATTGAAAATAAAGTATTAAAATCAGATGAAAGGAGAATAAATATGCGAAAATATTTTTTTAGTGCGTTTTTAATAATCACTATGGTTTCGCAGGCATTAAATGCACAGGATGTTTCGAAGATAATCGGTACTGTGGGCAAAGAAAAATTTATCGATGATAAACTTGTTATCTGCGAATTAGGTTCTAAAGCATGTATGTTTATAAAGGTTGATCCTGATCTTGGTATTGATGTAAATGGAAAAATACTGAAACCGGATGAACTTGAAATCGGCTGGTACCTGAAAGCAGAAGTTGAAGAAAAGGAAAACGGTGAAAGGATTATCAAAGCACTTAAAGTGGAACCTGATAAAACAGTTATATGTTTTTCATCTTTGAACGAGAAAGAAGGAAAAGAAGTAAAACAGATGTTGTTGAATGAAAATGGAATAAAGCTTGTGGAATTACACCCGGAATCTCAACAAGTTTATATAGAATATGACCCGCAGGTAATAAGTTATTCTGCAATAGAAAAAACGATTACGGACGATGGACACGAAATTGAGTGAGAACTCGTTCAAAGTAAACAAAATATATTTAATCAAAATTAAGGAGAAATAATTATGTCTTACTATTTTTCAAAAAAACTGGATATGGGGTTAGATGAAGCAATCGAAAAAGTAACTAATGCCTTAAAAGATGAAGGCTTCGGCATCTTAACCGAAATTGATGTAAAGGAAACATTAAAAAAGAAGTTGGATGTTGACTTCCGACCCTATAAAATTTTGGGCGCCTGCAACCCTCCGTTTGCACACAAGGCGCTGCAAGCCGAAAATAAAATCGGAACGATGCTCCCTTGCAATGTTATTGTGCAGCAGCTCGATGATGGAGTTGAAGTTGCAGCGGTTGATCCGGTGGCATCGATGCAGGCAGTTGAAAATGATCAACTTGGTGAAGTTGCTTCTACAATACAGAACAAACTTAAATTTGTGATTGAAGGTTTATAATAAAATTTATTGGTTACTCACATTAAGCAAAATTGTCATTCTGAACGGAACGGAGTGGAGTGTCCGAAGGACTCCATCTCAAGGTGTACGATTTGCACTATTTGGATATATTTCGCTGCGCTATATATGACAACAATCATTCCGTTGCGTAACATGAGGTAGTTAATTATTTAAACCAGAAATCAATCACTATTTACAAAGCAGGGCTATGAAGTTATCCTATAGAATACTACTAATTTTTATTACGATTTTAGTTTTTTCCGGCTGTGACCAAACAATAAAAAGAATCGCTCAAGATGAGTTAAAATATGCAGAGCCTATTTCTTTTCTTGATGGAATGGTCCGGTTTCAGTATGCGGAAAATCCGGGTATTATGCTGAGTATTGGTTCCAATCTACCTGAGGAAACCCGGTTTATTGTTTTTGTTGTAATTACTTCCATAGCTCTGCTTTTATTTTTAATATATATCACATTCACAAAAAACGAAAATAAACTCTATTTGTTCGCTTATTCTTTAATATTGAGTGGAGGGATTGGAAATCTTATCGACAGGATTCGTAATGACGGCAGAGTAATAGACTATATTATTTTAGGTAGTGACAGCATTCATACGGCAATTTTTAATTTTGCAGATGTTCTTGTTACTTCCGGAATGATATTGCTTATCTATACACTTATTAGCAGTAAAGTTCCAACGCATAATTAAGAATTGATGATAATGACAAACAAAAAATATCCTAAAATAATTGCGGTTATTTCTTTCCTGATGATAATAGTTTTAGGAGTATTCGGTTATGTAAATTATAACCGAGAAAAAGAATTTATGAAAGAGCATCTGCTTTCGGAAGGATTAATAATAAGCAGGATTCTTGAATCTGCTGTCACTAAAAATATTGTAACGAACAGTGATCAGCTTCAATCTTTAATAGAAACCGACATTCAGGATACTATAACTGAACAGATTATATTTGTTAACGGATCCGGGAAAATAGTTGCTCATTCAAATCCACAAGAAGCAGGAAAATATTTTAAATCGTTCGATAAATATGATAAGAAGGGAATAAATATAGAAATTATCGATAGCGACCTGGTTAATATTTTTCAGATTATTAAGCCGTTCTTTATTAAAAACAATACTGATTCCCTTAAAACTGCTGCCAATAACAAACATCTTAATAATTTATCCGAAAAGATTCCTTTAGAAAAAGCTGGTCCACTGTTTATTGTAATTCGTTTTAATGCAAATGAATATTTAAATGCATCAGCAGAAGACTTACGCCGCGCAATAGGTACGGGTATATTATTACTGTTATTAAGTATTGCTTCAGTCTATTTTGTTTTCGTTATCAACCGATACCATTCTTTAAATAAATCGTTACAAGCAATGACGAATTATATTTCGAGAGTTGTTGATAACATGCCTAACGGATTAATCTCACTTGATAAAGATGGAAGAGTAAAAACAATTAATAAAAATGCGAAATCGCTTCTCGAATTAAATGATAATATGGTTGAGGGAAAATATCTTGCCGATCTTTTGCCAAACTGTAATACTGTAAAGACACTTGCGCCGGAGATGGATATTTACAATGAACAAATTAATTGCAAATTAAACAATGGTCAGTTAGTACCGATTAGCATTACTTCAAGCAGGTTAGATGATGAGAATGATAATAATATAGGGACGGTTATAATTCTGAGTGATTTAAGAGAAGTAAAACTTTTAGAAAAGAAAATTGAACTATCGGAAAGATTAGCAAGTTTAGGGCAAATGGCTGCCGGAATAGCACACGAAATCAGGAATCCATTAAGTTCTATTAAGGGATTTGCACAATACTTCCGCAATAAATTCAAAAAGGAATCGGAAGATTGGAAATACGCTTCGGTTATGATTAAAGAGGTAAACCGTCTGAACCGTGTCATTCAGGATCTGCTGAACTTTGCCAAACCGCAGGAATCCAATTTCGCCCCACATAATATTGACCAACTGATAGACCATACATTGAAATTGATTCAGCCCGACATACAGGAGAAGAAAATAAACGTTATTAAAAAGTTTTATGACTATTTACCACAACTGCGGTTAGACGCCGACCTTATTACACAAGCCCTTTTAAATTTATTTCTTAATGCTTCTGAGGCAATGGACGCCGGAGGTCAGTTAACGATTGAAGTTAAATACCGGGATAAAATAATCGAACTGGACATTGCGGATACCGGGATTGGTGTTTCCCCGGAAATTTTATCTCATATCTTCGATCCGTTTTTTACTTTAAAAAAAGGGGGAACCGGGCTTGGTCTGGCAATTGTTTACAGAATTATTGAAATTCACGATGGTGAAATTGAAGTGTTTAGCGAACCGGGTAAAGGAACAACATTCAAAATAAAACTACCGAATGTAATTAAATGACTAATAGTAAAAAGAAAAAATTTCTGATTGTAGATGACGACTTAAGTCACCGTCTTATGCTTAAAGCGACCCTTAAAGAAAAAAATTATGAGGTATATGAAGCAGAGGATGGTGCAGATGCAATTAAACTTGTTGAGCAGGATTTTTATGACCTGATACTGCTTGATTTGAAAATGAAAAACGTTGATGGTATAACAGCATTAAAGGAAATCAAAAAAATTAGTCCTGCCATTCCTGTTTTGATTATGACGGCATACTCATCAGTTAACTCCGCTGTTGAAGCTTTGAAGTTGGGCGCTGCTGATTACCTGGTCAAACCGTTGGATATCGATGTAGTATGCCATGCTATTACCAAAACACTTGATTATCTTCATCTACTTAATGAGAACAAATCGCTGAGAGAACGAATCGGGCGTGACTTCGATACATCTTCAATTATTGGAAAAAGCAAAAAGATGAGAGAAGTATTCGAAGTTATTGCCCTGGCAGCACCGAGTGACGCTACGGTATTAATACTGGGAGAAAGCGGCACCGGCAAAGAACTCATTGCAAATGCAATACATCAGAATAGTAATAGAAAAGACAAACCATTTATAAAAGTAAATTGTGCTGCCCTTCCTGAAAACCTGTTGGAAAGTGAATTGTTCGGGCATGAAAAAGGTGCTTTTACCGGAGCAGTTAACAGGCGGCAAGGTCGTTTTGAACTTGCAGACGGCGGAACCATTTTCCTCGATGAAATTGGCGATATGACACTTTCAACTCAGGCAAAAATTTTAAGAGTATTACAGGAAGGTGAATTCGAAAGAGTCGGCGGTGAGAAAACAATCAAAGCTAATGTTCGTATTATTGCTGCTACAAATAAAGAGCTGGAATTAGAAGTTGAAAATGGAAATTTTCGTAAAGACCTGTATTTCAGATTAAGCGTTGTACCGATTACTTTACCATCGTTAAGACAAAGAAAAGAAGACATTCCAGAATTAGCTGAACATTTCTTAAATAAATATGCAAAAAAAAACAACAGGCTTATACGGGGTTTCACTCCCGATGCTATCGATTTGTTGATGCGTTACAACTGGCCCGGAAATATCAGAGAATTAGAAAACGTTGTTGAACGCGCCGTTATCATGTCGAGGGCAGAATTCATTAGTTTGGATGCTTTACCGATTTCATTAAGAAGTTCCGATACTGATTCTAATGATTCAGGTGAAGAGGTTTTTGCCGGACGCCCGATAAAAGAAGTCGAAAAAGAATTGATAATAAAAACACTTGAACGAACCGATAATAATATTACCAGGGCTGCGGAATTACTCGGTATCTCAAGAAGAACACTACATAACAAAATTAAAGAGTACGAGATCAAAATGTAATGATTATTCTTACTCTTAAGTTTGATTCCCCACTCAAACTCACCTAAAGATTATAAATAGTAATCCTATAACACTAATTGTAAACACTAACGAAAATATCCTTGTTAGTACTCGCACTACTTCTGTGAATATTAAAACCAACAACATTACAAATAATAGAATAATCATTTTTTCTCCTTTTAATTTATAAAGGTCAATAGTTATGCCATTAAAAATTATTAATGAATATTAGCTTCATTATAGAAATTGTGTGTGGGTTTCAAAACAAAAATTATCTAACACAATAAAAGTGTGATACTCCACTGTGCAAATTTTGCACTACTTAAACAAAATAAAAATCAAACTGTGCAGAATATGCACAGTGTCTTTTCCCTTCGATTTTAAAAAGAAAGTGTCTATCAATAAAACTTTAATTTTATCAATTCCCATTTCTTACAAAATGGTTCGTATTCCACTTTTATTTGCCTAAACAATCTTCTAAAAGTAAAACATCCAACACGACAAAATTTTGGCACTGATGTTGGAATAGCCATATTAACTTAAAAAAATTCAAACAGGAAAAAAGATGTATTGTTCAGATTGGGGATTTGGTCTCGGTTACTTTGGTCACTGGCCGGGATTGATTCTCAGTCTTCTTATAGTAGTTGGAATTGGTGTTCTTTTCTTTCGTCTTGTAGGAAACGTAACAGGTTGGTCAAGAGGAAGATCATCAATCAATAATAATTATATAAATTCCGGGAAAAGTAACAAGTGTCCTGAATGTCAGGCAGCTATTGAGGATGTATATTTATGCTGCCCGGAATGTAATTACAAGCTAAAGAAAAATTGTCCGTCATGCGGGAAGATTGTTAAGACAAGCTGGAAAGTCTGCCCGTATTGTGAGACAAATTTATAATAATCAAATAATATAAAAACAGGAGTAAATAGTTATGAAAAACAAAAATCATTTAATAATCACAGCTTTAATAACCGTTTTCGGTTTATTAATCTTTTCTTCGGTCCTAATTGCACAAAGCTATTGGAGAGACAATTATGATCAGCGGTGGTGGAATTACAACGTACCGAATGATTACCGGCTTACGCAAGATCAGGTAGATGAAATAAACCAAATCCGTTCTGAGTATGATAGTAAAATAATACCTTTACAAAATCAAATGCGTGCGCTTAGAACTGAAATGAGAGGGTATATTAATCGCAGAGATACAGACCCAGATCAGATAAAAGATTATCGTAACCAAATGCGTGATCTCGAACATCAGATTGAAGATTACCGGTTCGAAGTAAGAGATAAAATGAACGACGTTTTTACAGATAACCAGCGTGTTTATTTTAACGACAACCGTGTTGGCTGGTGGGATGATATGTACGACAGATGCGGCTGGGATTATGGAAATATGAATTATGATAACGATTATAACTATGATGGCTGGTCAAACCACCGGTACGATGGACGTTGCTGGTAAAATATTTGGCAGGGGCATTTAAATCACTAATGCCCCTTCTTTTCTTCTAAAGATAATATTAGTGATTAATAATTTACAAGAAGAAGTTTTGAAATGATTGATGATACGAAAGCAAAGGATAAACCGGTTTATACAATTAGTGTTGCAGCCCGTCTTCTGGATATTTCCATACAAACCCTAAGAATGTACGAACGTGAGGGTTTGATTATTCCGTTTAAGACTAAAAATAATCAACGCTTGTATTCTGTAAGTGATCTCGAAAGAATAAAACGAATAAGAAAAGATATTAATGGAAATAAAATTGGGATAAACAGTTTACGTACAGTAATATCTTTAGTGCCTTGCTGGATGATAGTTAACTGTACCGAAACTGACAGAGCAAATTGTGAATCTTTTAAGGAACACTATGAACCTTGCTGGACATATAAACACACTAAAAATATTTGCGCGGAAATTGAATGCAGAGAATGTGTTGTCTATAAATTCAACTCCGATATTGAAAGAATCAGACAAACAATAATTGAATCATACAATCTTGGTGATAATAAATAATTTATTCAACTTTTTCGGTTGTTTTTATATCAGGAAAAAATAAATTTTAAACAAAAGAGGATTAATGACATGAACGGAATGGGATGGGGCGGAATGTGGTTCGGCTGGTTTTTCGGAATAGTAATTTTGGCTGTAGTGATTTGGGCAATTATTTCACTCATAAGAAATACTAATAATAGCACGAATTCCCAAAATTATTTATCGCGTGAAGAAAATGCTTTAGAAATATTAAAGAATAGGTATGCGCGAGGTGAAATTAGTAAAGAACAGTTCGAACAAATGAAAAAGGACATGAACTCTTAAAAAGAGATTTAATAAAAAATTAAGGATGAACATCATGAAAAATAATAAATCAATTTTCCTGATTCTGTTTTTAGCAGCAGCAGGATTAATCTTATTCACAGCATTTCAATCTTTTACACCCGGGGACAAAGTCACCAGCAAAGATATTTATAAAATAAATTGCGCCGGTTGCCACGGGGTTGATAGGAAAGGACAGGCAAACCTGTATCCTTCCTTAATTAATATAAAAGAAAGAATGACCAAAGATCAAATAGTTAAACAGATTGAAAAAGGTAAAGGGCTAATGCCGTCATTTGCTCATCTTACACAAAAAGAAAAAGAAGCAGTGGTTACTTTTTTATACGATGAAAAAGTTGAACCTGTTGAAGGTGCTTTATCGAGTATTGGTGAAGGTATATTTAAAAGTAACTGTACTTCCTGCCATCGCTTGTTTGCAGATGATCCCAGACCACCGAAAGCACGGATGATGGAACCACCGCCGTTAGCAGGGATAACACACAGAATCAGTAAAGAATATTTTTTCAGAACAGTTGAATACGGTAAATGTTGTATGCCATCGTTTAAAAACTTCTCAACGGAAGAGAAGGAAGAACTTTTTTCTTATTTAAATTCTTTTGATTACCAGGGAAGATATTCGGGAATGTCGGGTCGCCGTGGATGTTCTGGAAGACATGGTATGATGAGAAAATGAATCTATAAGAAATATTATGAGAAAAATAAAACAGATAGATTACAAAGTGCATCGGAATAAAATTTATTTCAAGAGCTCTATAAATGAACTTTATAAATTATTATGATAAATAATAATGAATGCCATTTAGTAATTTTTGCTTTTGGGAAACTAAAAGCAAACATTTTTCAATATTAGGAATGCGTGCTAGATAAGAACTTTAAAACAGTTATTTTTTTTAACATTTTAGAACATTTATTAACATAAACTACTGGCATAAAAGCTGTTTATAAATTATCGTCATTAATAAAATTAATATAAATTGAAGATCAGAAATAAATCACTACAGCAATTATTAATATTAGCACTTGCTTACTCAGTATTTATGCTTACAGTTACAACCGGTCAGTTTGTAATTTGCACAGCTAATGGACATATAGCAATTGAGTTGAATGGCATTTCTGACTGCAGCCAATCTTGTGATTATCCTGTTGAAGAACGCGATAAAGATTCAGCAGATACTCATAGTTGTTCTCACTGTGTTGACACTATAATAATACTTAACAAGATTGTAAAAGATAAAGACAATAAAACTGTTTGTACAAAATGCAATACCAACTTTCTTAGTATTGTCCGTAATAATTTAAATATTGACCCCAAAATCTCACGTTTAGTTACTTACTCGCATAATTATAAAAACACTACAGATCAACTGGAAATTAGACTAATAGAAACAAGTGTGTTTCTGATTTAATCATTTTTTCTCTTCTATTTTAAAATAAATTTCAGCAGAGCGATAGTGTTCTGATGAAGTTTATAAATCTATTTATAATGAAAATCTAAAATAATTTTAGGAGAATGAAATGAAAAAATTTAAAAATTTATTAGTATTACTATTTATAATAACAGCAGCCAATTTATCCTTTGCTCAAATGGGTGGGCATCATGGCTGCGGAGATATTGACCCCGACTCACTTGAAAATGTAACTATAACAGGTACTGCAATTGTTGATACTTCTTTTATGATGCATCCAATATATTTTCTTGATGAAGATAATGACGGTATAGAAGACTACTTTCTTAACTTCGGTCCCTGGTGGTATGAACCTGATAGCAGTAATGCAACCCGCCCAAATGATGGCGATGTAATAACAATAACCGGAGGTTTATACGAGAACAATATGATGGATGAGCCGATGATTATTGTTTACGAAATAAACGGAGATTTCTGGCGAGATCCTATGGATGCTTTCTGGAATAATATGGGACATCATTCACACGGAGGCGGTCATCATGGCGGCGGATGCAACGGTTACTCATGGGGATGGTTAGATGATTCGCTTGAAACTGTCTCTCTTGATGGAACCGCATTAGTTGATACCACTTTTATGATGAATATGTATTACCTGGATGAAAATTCAGACGGCTTACCGGATTATTTCCTTAACTTCGGACCTCCCTGGTACGAACCTGAATCGGGTGCTCAACGCCCCGATGATGGCGACCAGATATCCATCGTCGGTGGTAAACTCGATGGAAGTAACATGCCACTTGTTTTGGTTTATGAAATAAATGGATTGGAATGGTTCGATTCAACTTTGTTCGGCGGAACTTTTGGCGGCGGGTGGTGTGAAAGATATATGAGTGACCCCGTACAGATTAATTCGGTTTTTGATAGCGGAGATTGGATGACTGTATACCCAGGCTGGCATAATGGTGGTATGATGCAACCTAATTCAATCTTTTGCCAGATGCTTGAATTATATCCCGAAGATATACCTTATGCAGATAATGAAAATATTTTCGCCGGTTACGAAATAGGTATATTCGATCCGTGGGGTAACAATATGATGTGGGAAGACGGTGGCTGCGGCGGTATGATGGGCTTCAATAATAATATAGATTATCAATTACACTATAACGATATTCAGCTTCAGGGTTATAATATAGATGAATCTACAATCCAGGTTAAATACTGGAATCAAAACAGCCAAAGCTGGAGTACCCTGAATAATGCTACGATAGATTTGGTTAATAATACAGTCTCTTTCTCATCTTCTGTTGCCAGTAACTTCATTATAATAACAGGTGATGCTGTAACCGGTGTTCAATCAGAAGGTGATATTACCGTAGATCAATTCACATTAAAACAGAATTATCCGAACCCGTTTAACCCATCAACTACAATTGAATTTGTTGTTGAGAAAAGTTCAATGGTTACGTTAACTATTTATGATGCGTTGGGACAGAGAGTAACAGAACTTGTGAACGGACAAATGTCAGCAGGTTTGCATAGTGTGAATTTTAATGCCGCTGGTTTATCCTCAGGAACATACTTTTACGAGCTAAAAGTAAATGGGAGAAACCTTGTAAGAAAGATGAATTTACTCAAATAAACATTCGGTTTTAATGCTTTTATGTTCAATTTGTATTCGGGACTGGTCTTGCCAGTCCCGTTTTTAATATTTAATTTTACTAAAATTAAATTTATTTCTGATGTACTAATCTTCCAATCAGGAAAAGATCCTCTCAATAAATAATTAAATTAGTTCTGATACCGCTGTAATTTTTAACCATCAGAATTATAAAATCATTTATAAATTAAGACAGGAGAGAAAATGAGATTCTTTACAACATCTCTATTAATCCTAATAGCCACACCATTACTCACAATTTTTAGTCAAGGTTTACCTACCGAAACTTCAAATGTTTTTGCTGGATCAGGTTTATGTGCAATTTGTCATGAACCTGGGACACCAAATGTAAATGCTTTGAGAGATGCAAATGGGAATGATATTTCCCCGGTTACACTTTGGCGTTCCACAATGATGGGCAACGCTGCCAAA
>Ga0114931_10009019_pt1 | contig 11993 bp, 10 predicted proteins | sample 2SBtaG_FD_89579 | JGI IMG/M metagenome (GOLD analysis project Ga0114931, IMG submission 89579) | Deep subsurface microbial communities from Kolumbo volcano to uncover new lineages of life (NeLLi) - 2SBTROV14_V59a metaG | ecosystem: Environmental > Aquatic > Marine > Volcanic | place: Kolumbo...
GCTCTTTGCGAAGCATTCCTGACGAGTTCCCTCGCAGTTTGGCTTCCTTCGCGAATACAGTCAGGAATCCCGATCCCATTGTAGGCTGCCCCTGTCAGATATAATCCATCAAAAGATCGTAACGCATGATGAATCTGTTGAACTCGGTCAAGATGTCCAGCCGTATATTGAGGTAACGCGCGCGGCCATCGATAGATTTTTGTCAATAGAGGCTGACACCGAATGCCTGCTATCAGGCGAAGCTCATCCTTGACGTAGGCGACCAAGGAGGAGTCATCACGTTCCAGAATTGATTCACGCCCCGTCCCACCGACATAACACCGAATTAATGTTTCTCCCGGCGGCGTACGTCCTGCCCACTTTAATGATGACCACGTGGCGGCAATCAAACTTTTTCCCTCTACCCGAGGAACAACAAAACCAAAGCCACGCGGAACCATCCTCATCTCATTCGTCTGATAGGCAAGTGAAATGGTCGCCGTTGACGCATAGGGGATCTCATTCAGCCAGCCTCCTAAGGGCTGATGTAAGGGACGCAGAAGATCGGCCGTCACATAGGCCGGCGTGGCCAGAATAACGCTGTCGGCTTTTAAGACCTCATCATTGTCAAGAATGACCTGATATTTTTTACCATGCTTGTTTGAAATGCGGAGAGCCTTCACGGGCTGTCCTTGTCGCAACTGGGTGCCAGATGCCTCTATCCGTTTGACCAAGGATCCAATAAGATCACCGAGCCCGCCTCGAAGGGTCATAAACAAAGACCGTGGTTTAGTAGAAGAAAAAGATGCTGAGGATGGGGCCGACCGTTGAGCCAGAATGCCCTTCATCAAACTGCCATATTTTCCTTCTAATTCATACAAACGTGGGAAGGTCGCTCTCAAGCTCAATTCCTCCGCATCCCCCGCGTAAATTCCAGCAACAAGGGGTTCAATCAGTCGATCAAATGCCTCACGCCCCACGCGCCGCGAAAAGAAGGAAGCCAGCGTTTCATCCCGGGATCCATGGGAACGGGCAGGTACAAACCACTCCAGGCCCATTCGAGCCATTCCCACCCACGAAATGAGGCCACTGGAGAAAAGAGACCCGACTCGTGTCGGAACAAAGGACACCAACCCTTGCGGCAACTTTCGTAACCGGCCACGCGAATAGGCAAAAGTGAGATTCTGCGATTCGTTTGTTTGAATCAGCTCATTTTTCAATCCCAACCGTTCACACAAATCCATGGCCCACGGTTTGATGGTTAAAAATGAATCCGGCCCACCTTCCAGCAATAATCCATCCATATAATCGGTCACAATCTTCCCACCCCAGGAAGGTGTTTTTTCAATGAGCGTACAGGAAACAGGCCAACCAATTCTTTGGCTTTCTTCCTGAAGAGTAAAAGCGGCGGACAGGCCTGTAATCCCTCCCCCCACAATAATCACTCTGAACGAAGGCTTCTCCATAATCATTTTTGGTGGAAAGGGAGAATCGATGCGTCATAGGAAGGCAAGGCATCAAGAAACACAGGGAAGGGGGCGTTGGCTCAATTGATGAACAGCGTCAATGGTCGCTGAAACATGTTCAACGGGGGTTGAGGGCAAAATACCATGGCCGAGATTGAAAATATGGCCATTTCGGCCATTCGCGCGCTTTAGAATATCTCGAATTCGCCGTTCAATCTCAGGCAGAGGAGCATTCAACACCATCGGATCTAAATTACCTTGAATAGCTATATCATGGCCAATGGTATCCCACGCATCATCCAAGTGAACACGCCAGTCAACTCCCATGACATCACTGCCGGCCTGACGCATGAGGGGCAGCAATGTCGCTGTTCCCGTCCCAAAATAAATCAGGGGCACACCTGCTGTCTTTAATTCTTTGAAAATATATTGGCTATGCGGCAAGACATATTCTTCATAATCAGATGGGTTCAGGCAACCAACCCAGCTATCAAAGAGTTGTATGGCCTGAGCTCCCGCATGAATCTGAACGTTTAGATAGTGAACAACGACCTTGGCCAGGGCAGACAACAATTGATGCCACAGTTTCGGAGCAGCATACATGAGTGCTTTGGTCTTGAAGTAGTCACGGGAACTCCCCCCCTCGATGGCATAACTCGCCAAGGTAAAGGGAGCGCCGGCAAACCCAATAAGAGGAACGCGACCCTCAAGACCTTGTTTCGCCTGGCGGATCGCCTCTCCCGCATAGGGAAAGGCATCACCATCCACATCTCGAAGACTTTTCACATCACTCTCACTCCGAATGGGGTTACTAATGACCGGACCTCGCCCTTCAACAAAAGTCAAATCCAACCCCATCGCATCTAAGGGAAGGAGAATATCCGCGAAAATAATGGCCGCGTCCAGGGAGAACCGATTGACAGGCTGAAGCGTCACCTCTGCCGCAAGTTCCGGCGTTTTGCACACCTCCAAAATTGAATGGGAGGCCCGCACAGCCTGATATTCAGCCAAATAGCGGCCGGCTTGGCGCATAAACCACACGGGCGTTCGATCGACAGGTTCACGGCGGCAGGCTTTTAAAAACCGGTCATTCACAGAAGGGGGATTGTACGGATCACCTGATAAAGAGTCAAATAGAAGACAGAAATGCTGTTTCTCTCTCTACGTTCAGATTTCAGGAGGAAGATCTTTCAAGGCAGGGAAGAAGATGAGTCCGAATTGACCGGCAGGCTTCATCCAGGGCATTTATTTCATGGTCTTCTACGATTCGTGCATCTTCTTTGGCTAATTCAATGCGATAATGCACGTCATTCACAGAGAACCATTCAATATAAGGGTGGGGCTCCAACAAAGGATGAGGATCAAATGAAATCAGACTGACTTTGCCGATTTGGGGAATCGAAAAATCGCCTAGGACATCAGCGGCAAGAGGATCGTCAATAAAGCGAGAGTTCCGAAATTGTATGATTTTTCCAAAAATTTCCCCGCTAAAATTGCCTTGCAAACAAAAATCCACTGGTCCGATGACGGCAAACAGAATCCTCCCCACGACCACTCCTTCTGTCCTTCCATCCAAAAACCCTTCTTGGACCCATCGGTAGTTGCCAAATTTTTGAGCCATTTCCCAATACTGACATGATTTAAGGTTTGCAAAGAGGACAAGGAGTTTGTCTTGATGCTCCTGAATTTTCAAGCGCATCTAACGCCGTTTCTTTGTCAGGGTATTCCACCCAACTGCCTTCCCAAAAGTCAGCTCCCGTTGGATTGGCAGGAATTTCCAGGCAGCGGTCACTGTGGAGCATCGCTTGATCTAATGAATGTTTAAGGTGAACCCAATATCCCATATCGCCTCTTTATCAATGTTCCCATCCCCATAGACCTTCAAACATGCCCGCTTTGTGAAAACGGGAACGTTGAAAACAGGAAAAAATTATGTGCGATCGATCAAATTGAAAGAGGATTTCCTATTCTTCTTCAATCAGTCGCCATTCATCTTTTTCAATCTGTACTTTTTGACCAGCATGCAGTTTGCGCACATCTTCCCGATTTAGCATGCGGATGTATCGATCAATCCGCTCCGGCTCGTCAATACGATCTTCTTGCACTAATCCATTAGGCAATTTATATCTACGAACTAATACTGACATGAAATATCCCCCTCCCTTAATCAAAATTGCCCAGGCATACACAATGAATGGATTGAGAATACAGAATTTTTTTTTCATCCGTCAAGATAAGACCCTTTTGACCACCCTTTTTTCATTGAAGAGAAACCCACCCATAGCCATGACCTCTTCTATTTTTATATAATGACGTGCGTACATTTTTCGTTCTGTTCTCACATAATGGAGGGGCCCTATGCCGATGTATGAATATATCTGTGAAGCCTGTGATCATCATTTTGAACTCATGCAATCGTTGAATACCAAGGCTGACGAAACGACGTGCCCTCGGTGTCAGGCACTCAAAAGTCGCCGAATCATGTCATCCTTTTCTTCAAAGGTTATCGGCGATCATAAAACTGGGTTTGCGGAGATGAAAGGGTATGACATGTTGAATGAACGGATGAACAAATTTACCAAACTCCCACCTGCCGTCGGCCAACGAGCCGCGCCGGATCCCAGCAACCTCTATCCTCCCGGTTCCGAGTCGGGCGATGGAGGAGTCTAATTCATCTATACTCCAGAGACGCTCTCCCGGTCTGTTGGATAGGCCAGACCCACAGGTTTCCCCCGTTGTTTTTCTTCTTGACTTTTACGGGGATGAGCAGGGATGATTTCTGCGTTTTTTCAAATATTGTGAACAACAAAAAAACACAATCAATTTATACCTAAACTTTGCAGGGAACCAAATGAAGCGTTTACGGTTGATCGCTTGTTGCGTGGGGATCTTTTGTGGGATCGTATCCGGGCCGGCACAAGGAAACGACACGGAACCATCAGGGACGATTCTGATTACTGGAAATGGACCTGAACGCTATGCCTTTGAACTCCTGGCCGATGCGTTTGAACGACTCCATCCGCTTATCTCCGTTGATTTTTTCTGGCATCCCAATGCCAAGCCGGCCAAAATGGTTCAGCAACATGAGGCCGACCTGGGGGTTACGGGCAAGAGCGTTTCCGGGCTTCAGTCCGTCCCAATTGGCCGAGACGGCATTGCCATGTTAACCAATTTTTCCAATCCTCTCGAGAATATCACCACCTCACAACTCAAAGATATTTTTACGGGAAAATTGAAGTTCTGGTCACAAATTGGGGAAGAGGAACCGGAAAGAAGGATCGTTGTCGTAAACCGATCTTCTCACGCACATATTCGGCAAGGTCTTGAGGACATCCTTCAAATCAGAGGAGAGACAATCCGATCTCGGAAAATGGTGAGAAGCGAACGTCGTGCTATCAATGAAGCCACTGGGACACTTGATGCTCTAACGTATCTTTCAATTACTCCTGCGCTCAGAGCCAAAGAGGATGGTATTCCCGTCAATCTTCTCTTCGTTGATGGAATTGAGCCGGAATATCAGACGGTTTTATCAGGCCGTTACCCCCTCCAACGAAAAATCTTTGTCGCTTTCAACTTGGATCACTCTCCATTGGTTGATACATTTGTCAGCTTTTGCTTGTCGGAGACAGGACAACGTCTCGTCAGAAAAGGAAAATTTTTTCCAATAGACTATCAATAAGCCATGAAAGGATTTTCCGTCATTTTTCATTTTTCGATTTGCAATTGACTTGTTTAGTGCCGGTTAGGCCGGAATAGGACTCTGAATGTTTAAAAAAATATTGGTGGCCAATCGCGGGGAAATCGCCATGCGGGTCATCCGAGCCTGTCGAGAGCTTGGTATTGCCACCGCCGCCATTTACTCGGAATGTGATGCCACCGCCATTTATGTTAAAAAAGCTACAGAAGCCCATGTGGTGGGACCCGGTCCGATCCAAGGGTATTTGGATGCCCGCCAAATCATTGGTCTGGCCAAACGTATCCGGGCGGATGCCCTTCATCCTGGGTATGGATTCCTCGCTGAAAATGCTGAACTTGCCAGTCTGTGTCACGAAGCGGGGATCACCTTCATCGGCCCATCGCCGCACTCACTGGAATTGCTGGGAAGCAAGGTCAAGGCCAGGGAACTCGCACAAAAAGTGGGAGTCGCCGTCGTCCCCGGGACCACTGGAACGGTGGCTGACCTTGAGGAAGCGAAAAGATTTTGTCAAAAAATCGGTTTTCCTATTATGGTCAAAGCCAGCGCAGGCGGAGGAGGACGAGGGCTTCGAGTCGTTCGGACAGAAGAGGAACTGAAAGAGGCCATGGAAATAGGATCCAGGGAAGCACAGGCTTCGTTTGGATGTGGAGATTTGTTCCTGGAAAAATTTATTGAGCGACCGCATCATATTGAATTTCAACTGCTAGCGGATCAACATGGGTATATTATTCACCTGGGAGAACGGGATTGTTCTATTCAAAGACGCCATCAAAAACTCATCGAGATTGCGCCATCGCTCATTCTCACCCCTCGTCTTCGCACGGAAATGGGGGAAGCGGCGATTGCCCTTGCCCGTGCCGCGCAATTTTATAATGCCGGCACCGTTGAATTTCTCCTTGATCAAGATGGCCGATTCTACTTCATTGAAATTAACCCTCGCATTCAAGTCGAGCATACCGTCACCGAACAAATCACGGCCGTTGATATCGTTCAGTCTCAAATATGGATCGCGGCAGGCCGGCCACTTGTTTTTGGCCAGCATGAAATCAGCTTGCAAGGACATGCCATTCAATGTCGGATTAATGCTGAAGATCCGAAGAATGGGTTTCGACCCTCATCTGGTAAAATCACGGCCTATTTTTCACCAGGAGGTGTCGGCGTTCGCATTGACGGCACGGTTTACAAAGATTATACCATTCCCCCTTATTATGATCCTTTGTTAGCCAAGTTAACGGTGCGAGGCAGAACCTGGGATGAGACCGTTAGACGAACACGTCGCTCGCTCGAAGAATTTCTTCTTCGTGGAGTGAAAACCACGATTCCATTTATGATGAAAATCATGGAGGAACATGATTTTCGAGCCGGACGCTTTGATACCAGCTACCTGGAACGCCATCCGCATCTTTTGGATTATGAACAGACGTTTGAACCGGAAGACCTGGTTGTGGCGCTTTCGGCCGCCGTCGCTGCCTATGAAGGATTGTAATGGCACAAACACCAAAAATTTTACGACCCTTTAAGAAAATAGGACAATCCCGCCAAAAGCGGGCAAAAGCCACGGGGCAAAAGCAAGGAGTCCACATCGAAGCCTCTCAACCGAGGAAATTGTTCTTAACCGATGTGGCTTTTCGTGACGGGCACCAATCCCTCCTTGCCACTCGGATGAGAACTGAGGATTTGCTACCGGTCGCTTCACAATTAGACCAGGTGGGATTCTGGTCCCTGGAAGTCTGGGGTGGGGCGACATTTGATACCTGTCTTCGATTTATTAAGGAAGATCCATGGGAGCGGCTTCGAGCTTTTCGAGCGGCTATGCCTCATACCCGACTCCAAATGCTGCTCCGCGGACAAAATTTGGTTGGATATCGCCATTATGCCGATGATGTGCTCGACCAATTCATTGAACGTGCCGCAACCAATGGGATCGATGTCTTCAGGATTTTTGACGCACTGAACGATATTCGAAACATGAAACGCGCCATGGAGGTGGCAAAAAGTTGTGAAAAGCATGTAGAAGCGGCCATTTGTTACACCCAAAGTCCCGTTCATAGTCTTTTCCACTTCGTGGAACAAGCCAAAAAGTTGGAGGATCTCGGCACGGACACCATTTGTATTAAAGATATGGCAGGACTCCTCCCTCCATTCGAAGCCTATGAACTCGTGAAACGGTTGAAAGCGGCTGTTCGAGTTCCTATCCATTTACATACGCATTACACCTCAGGCATGGCATCAATGTCAGCCCTGATGGCCGTGCTCGGGGGACTTGATATTCTGGATACGGCCGTCTCACCTCTTGCCGGTGGAACGTCTCACCCTCCGACAGAATCAATGATCGCCGCACTGCAACATACACCCTATGATACCGGTTTGAACTTGCAATCGCTGTCCCCCATTGCGGACCACCTCCGAAGCGTCCGAAAAAAATATCGCCAATTTGAAAGCGACTTTACCGGCGTGGATACAGAAATATTGCTTTCTCAGGTCCCAGGAGGGATGTTGTCAAATTTAGCTACTCAATTGGCAAAACAAAACGCCCTGGATAAATTTAAAGCTGTGCTTGAAGAAATTCCCCGCGTTCGCCAGGATCTGGGATATCCTCCGCTTGTCACCCCAACCAGCCAAATTGTCGGCACACAAGCGACACTCAATGTGTTGACCGGAGAACGCTATAAAGTCATTACCAATGAAACCAAAAATTATTTTCATGGGCTGTATGGAAAAGCCCCGGGAACGGTCGATTCACAAGTGAGCGAACAAGCGTTAGCCGGTGAATTACCCATTAAGGATAGGCCGGCTGATAATTTGGATCCTGAGCTGTCCATTGCCCAACAGGAGATGGCAGGAAAGGATCTGTCGCCAGAGGATTTACTCTCTTACACGCTCTTTCCTTCTGTAGCCCTACAATTTTTTGATGAACGTGAAAGAGGAGAACTCACGCCTGAACCACTGGAACCCTCTATTGAAAGCATTTCTTCCGAAGCCCATGAGTTACACTTAGCCCCCGTGGAGTTCAAGGTCACTGTACATGGGGAGTCTTATCATATTCGAGTGTCTGGTTCGGGACAAACAGTTGAGGGTGTGAAACCGTATTACATCAAAGTTGATGACAAATTGGAGGAAGTCTATCTGGAACCCCTCCAAGAGGTTCTCGCCGGTGCGCCTGAAACCCTTGTTGCAAGCCATTCCACAAATCACCCACGGCCAAAGCCAACCAAATCAGGAGATATCACGACCCCAATGCCGGGTCGTGTGGTGAAAGTTCTCGTTGGTCAAGGAGACCAGGTGACCATGGGAGATCCCCTCCTCGTCGTTGAGGCCATGAAAATGGAAAATCGTGTACAGGCTTCCATCGGCGGTACCATTGCGGCCATCTATGTGAAAGATGGCGATGAGGTGAATCCTGATGAAACCTTGATCCAGATTGAATGAGGCAGCCCATCACGTTTTTTCTTTCCTCATTGACCTCTTCTTGGCGTATCATCTAGGCCTCATGTATGAACTTGCTGCGCAAGAAGCATTCATACATGAGGCCTAACTTGTTTTCTCATTGCTTTGCCTTTCTTGAAACCATTGAACGGCTCCCCATTCAATTTGTGGAGGTACAGGGGCATCGGATTGCCTATGTCGATAATGGACAAGGAGATCCCATCGTCCTGATTCACGGGTTTGGAGGTTCCATGTGGCAATGGGAGCACCAGCACTGCTACTTCTCATCACATGGCCGGGTTATTCTCCTTGATCTTCTTGGCTCTGGACTTTCTGATAAACCCAAGCTTTCCTATACCCCTCAGCTCTTCGTGGACTTTTTTCATGCCTTCCTCGATGCCCTACAGATTGACCGTGTGACGCTCGTGGGCAATTCGATGGGGGCAGGGCTCTGCATGGCCATGGCTATGCAGAGCCCGCATCGGGTCAAAAAATTGGTTTTGATTAGCGGCTTTCCTCCTGATCCGAAAAAAAGTGTGGCCTCTCCAACCTACGAATGGTTGTTAACCCGTCGTCCTCCTTTATGGATGGCTCAAATGACCAATCGACTGGGAGGGCGATGGGCCACAGAATCCATTTTGAAAGAAATTGTCTATGATCCAACAATGATCACGCCTCTGATCGTTGAACGATCCTTTCAAAACCGACAGTTATCAACGTTCCTTGCTCCTCTTTATTCATGCTTAAAGAATATGTCTCTCTGGCAACAAGAGTTTGGTCCTCGCATTACAGAGATTCATCATCCGACGTTAATTTTGTGGGGAGCGCAGGATCGGGTATTCCCGGTGACCGTAGGGCAACACCTCCACACCTTGATTCCCCAATCCACCTTCCAGATTATTCCAAAATGCGGCCATATCCCCCAATGGGAACAGCCGAGGGAAGTCAATGCCCGTATTCAGGAGTTCTTGGACCAAGCCTCTGCTTGACACCCACAAATTCTCCCTTCAAGATATTCAGGCACCCACATTTCAACTGTGCATCTTAGTCGGCCATGTTTTCACCTATTTACCTGAAACGATGAACACTTCTCCGGATTCTCCACGTTCTGAGCTTTCTGTCGAAGCCTCCTTACGAGAGCGGATTGCGGAATTAGAGACCCGTTTGGAAGCGGGTGATTCCAACCGTGGTGATGGGGAAGAACATTTCCGTGCCCTCACCGAGGATAAATATAAAAATATCCAAAAGGAACTGTGTACCAACCAGGAACGATTCCAACATTTGCTTGAAGCCGCCCATATCATTACCTGGGAAATGGATTTGCAGACCAACCAAATAACTTATGTCGGTCCTGATAACTCCACCTTACTTGGGTTTCCGTTGAATAAATGGTACCAAAAGGACTTTTGGGCCAATCATATTCACCCGTTAGATCAGGAATGGGTGGTCCATCTTTGTAAAAAAGAAGCCTATCGAAGCAATTTCTATCAATTTGAATATCGAATGATGGATGCCCAGGGAGGCATTCGGTGGATTCATGACCTCATGAGCGTTATTTCTGATGATGCAAAAACCCCAAAACTGCTGCAAGGATTTATGATTGATATTACTGAACGCAAACAGACAGAAGAACGCATTGCCAGCCTTGCAGGATTTCCCGAAGAAAACCCTAACCCCGTCCTTCGTGTTTCACGCGATCACCACATTCTGTATAGCAACCAAGCCAGTATGCCGTTGCTGAAGACGTGGGGATGCGAAATAGGGCAAGAATTGCCACGACAATGGCATCGGGTCGTTCTGCGTGCGTTTGAAACCAATCAGCCACAAGAGGAAGAAGTTGTTTGCGGCAATCTCACGTTCTCTTTAACATTTGCGCCCATTACCCAATTCCAGACGGTTAATATTTACGGTCATGATATTACGGAGCGGAAGAAATTGGAGTCCCGCATCCAACAAGCCCAAAAGATGGAAGCGATTGGAACGCTGGCGGGGGGAATTGCCCATGACTTCAATAATATCCTGATGGCGATGCTCGGCCATACTCAATTAACGTTGTTAAAAGTCGCGGGCAATGAAGTGGTAGAAAATAACCTGCAGCACGTGCTGACCGCCGGTTACCGTGCGAGAGATCTTATCCAACAAATTTTGGCCTTTAGCCGAAAATCAGAACCGGTGAGAAAATACTTTGACTTTCTTGGTCTCATGAAAGAAATCCTCCACTTAATCCGTGCCAGCTTACCCTCAACCATTAAAATCAAACAACATTTTTTCAGTGATTCAGGGATGATCCTTGGCGATCCTGTTCAAATCCATCAGGTGATGATGAATATCTGCGCCAATGCCGAGCATGCGATGCGAGAGACAGGAGGCATCCTGAATGTTGAATTGAATCAAGTAGATGTTCAACATGCTCCCCACAATTCAATGGATCTTCCTGCTGGGCCCTACCTGCGGGTGATGGTACGGGACACGGGAGTCGGAATCGCTCAGGAGAATCTTTCACGGGTTTTTGACCCGTTTTTCACCACAAAAGACGTTGGAGAAGGAACCGGCATGGGGTTAGCTGTGGCCCATGGGATTATTGCCAGTCACGGGGGAAGCATTACCGTAGATAGCCGAGTAGGCCAGGGAACCACGGTTACGATATTGCTTCCTCAAAGTCCGTCTAAAGAATCGGAGGAGATTTCTGAAAGCCAACTTCGAATCCTGCCCCAAGGGAAAGGCAAGATTCTCTTTGTGGATGATGAGGAATCGCTCGTGAAATTCGGCAAAGATTTCCTTGGACAGGCCGGCTATCAGGTCATCGTTCATACAAACAGCGTAGAGGCATTAAAAGTTTTTCAAGCCGATCCTCAATTTTTTGATGCCGTGATTACCGATCAAACTATGCCCGATCTCACGGGGGAAGACTTGGCTCGTGAAATGTTGCGAATCAGGCCGGACATTCCTATTATTATTTGTACAGGATTTAGCTACACGATGACACCCGAAAAGGCTCAGACATTAGGGATTCGGAAATATCTACCGAAACCTTTTAACGGCCATCAGTTAGCAACCATTCTCCAACAAATCCTTGGTCAGGCACCAGATACTCTTGAATGACCGATTGTGGACAATGTTCTCAGATGACACTCTTTTATCCCTGTAGGGTCCTCTCCTCTTTTGCAAGGGAAAGAGCCGGCTGTCAAAAGGTATTGGCCAATCAGCAGGGCTTTACCTATATTATGGTCATGTTTATGGTGATCATGATTGGCATTTCTTTGATGGTCATTGGGCAACAATGGTCCATCACGATGAAACGTGATCGGGAAGCTGAGCTCTTGTTTAGGGGCAATCGCATGAAAGAGGCCATTGAGCGCTTCGCTGCGGATTTTGAGGTGCAGAAGGGATTACGGCCTTATCGTTATCCTCGTTCCCTAAAAGAA
>Ga0114931_10009020_pt1 | contig 11993 bp, 12 predicted proteins | sample 2SBtaG_FD_89579 | JGI IMG/M metagenome (GOLD analysis project Ga0114931, IMG submission 89579) | Deep subsurface microbial communities from Kolumbo volcano to uncover new lineages of life (NeLLi) - 2SBTROV14_V59a metaG | ecosystem: Environmental > Aquatic > Marine > Volcanic | place: Kolumbo...
GCGCATCCCCGAGGGAAGCTCGATTCGACGCACGATCTCGCGTGCGAAGAGGCGGTTCAGAAAGCCGTATGCATCCATGCGCCCGGCCGCGATCTCGGCCAGCAAGTCTTCACGCCCGGCCAGGTTGCGCCGTGCGATGCTGTCCCGGGTCGCCTGACGGAAGCGGTACTCGGGTATGCTGAAGCCATAATAGCGCTCCAGGTTGGCCATGGCCTTATCCAGCACCCGCTGTCCTTGAAAAATATCCCGTCCATGGCGGTTGAGAAATTGTCTGATTTTGTCTCTTGCCCGGGGCGTGCGGGCCGCGTCCAACCAAGCCTGGGTGGGACCAGGGGCGTGGGCGTCGTGTTCCAACTCCACCAGGTCCAGATGATGGAGGACTGCGGACGGCTCCACCTGTTCGCCGTTGAGGTAAAAACGAAGACAGTGATCTGCCAACAGGCTGTGGACCCGATAAGCGTAGTCGACCACAGTGCAGCCGCGATGAAACTCGAACAGTTCGCCGTGAGGGCTGAAGACCTGAAAAGTCTCCGGGTAGGCGCCGGGCGGGTGGGAGGTGATCCTGGCCAGCCCCGCCTCCCGTGCGCCCCACCAATTGGCGATCGTCCGTCCTTGCCCTACGCCACGCAGGTGCAGGGCTGCCAATCCCCAGCGGTTGACCTCATCCATTTCGCCGGTGACCATGCGGAACTGCACTCGCTCCCTGGGCGCAGCCGCGTCCCCGTTCACTGTCTTGCACTTCGGATCCGGACGTTGGGCGGGCAACGCGATCAGCACGGTGGCGCTCAGGCCGCGATAGCCATTAGTGCGCTCGATCCTGATGTTGTCCGCCAGACCGCCCTCCACGGGTGTGAAGAGACGCTGGACCCAGTAGAGCGCCTGATAACATGCCTCCTCTGAGACGACTTGGACATCGATGATGGTGGCGGGTGGCGGCGTGGTTGGCAGGTGGGTGATATTGCTGACGTAGACGTTGTGCGTTTGTGTGTATGGGCTGAGACGAAAGCGGGCTTCGGGCAGGTGATTTTCCAGACGAGCGATCGCTTCCTGGAAAATGAGGGCCTGTCGCTCCTCCCGCGCGCGTCGGGCGGAGGCCGGCAACGAACTGAGCCAGTTATCCACAGCGGTGCGTAGCTCACGCATACCCAGCATCTCCAGGAAGGGCGCCAGGAGCAGGCGGGCTTCCTCGGCGTGCGTCCGGCCTGCAGGTCGCCCCCCCGGCTCCCCAACTTGGGGGGAGGGCATGCCTGGTTTGATGGCGGAGCCGACAGGCTCCCCCAGGATTGGGGGCTGGGGGGCTGACGCCAGCTCGAACCGCCGCCACAGCACTGCCGCGTAAAGAAATGCGCTATCCGGGTCGCGATAGGCCTGACAATAGGCCAGAGTGCGTTGCAGGGTCAATGGATCGCCCCGCCGGCTATCGCCAGGACCGACGCCTCCCCCGGACTGGGAACGACGGGTTCGGGGTTGCCCCCCGGGAGCGACGCAAAGAGGGCTGTCAAGACAGAAGCGGCGATATGACTGTAGCAGGTGGACCGTCCGCTGTCCGCAGCGATCCGCCACTGCCTGGTCCAGGCTTCCGGCGTCGTCATCTGGTGCGCACGCCAGGGCGTGGAGAACGCCAGCGGCCTGAAGCGCGTCGTCCGCTCCCCAACCGGCCAGGATGTGCGCGACCGCGCAGCCCGCGTCCGTTAGATTGCCCCCGCCGGCGTAAAATAGCGATGGAGGCGGCTCCAGGGACAGGCTGGAGAGCAGTTCTTGCGCCGCGCGTACGACGGAGAGATCGGCTTCCATGGCAGGTTCACCCGTCTTGTGAAAAATCACGCCGTTTGTGCGCTTTCTTGAGTGTGTTTATGTGACACAAAGACACACTCAATATACACCATCGGCCATGGTTGCGCAAGCGATTTCAAAAGATGGGGATCGGTGGGAATGGGGTAAGATCGCCTTTATCGATGGTCGCCGTCGCCGCGGATCGCACCTCGCTCCAAGCGGTCGAAAAGCTTTTCCAGGTTGGCCGCGGCCACTTCTTCCAAGGTCAGGTCCAGTTCGGTGCAAATTTGGGTCAGGTACCAGAGCACGTCGCCCAGTTCGTATTTGAGCGCCTCCCGGTCCTTGGGCGAGACGACGCCGCCCCGGTCACGGAAGATCTTCTTGACTTTGCCCGCGACCTCGCCGGCTTCGTTGGTCAGGCCCAGGGTGGGATAGACGATGGGGTGATCAGTGTGGATCAGGTTCCATGTCTTGCGCGATTCGCGCTGGTAGATGGCGAAAGTTTCAGCGTCCATGTGACTCATCGATCGGCTCCTTGGAGTTTGTAATGACTTCAGCGTATCCATCAGTACGCCCCCAACTCCCGCAAGCGCTGATCGCTGATACCGAAGTGGTGGGCAATTTCGTGTAGCACTGTGCGCCGCACCTGGGCGCGGATGGCGTCCTCGTCATTGGGTGGGCAAACCCGCAGGATGGGCTGGCGAAAAATGGTGATCTTGTCAGGAGGCGTCAGGCCATAGCCACTGGTGCGATTGGTCAGGGGCACGCCTTGGTAAAGCCCCAGTAGCAGTTGACCCGACCCCACCCCTACGCTTTGCATCTGCCAGGGTGTGGGCCACTCCTCCACCAGGACGGCTACATTGTCGATCATGTTCCAGAGCTCATCCGGGATGCTTTTCAGCGCCTCATCCACTAGCGTCTCAAACCGTTCACGCGAGACCATTGGCTGTCGGTAATCGAATTGGTTCATGGATGATAGTATAAACCGTTTCCTCGTCTGGGACAATGGCGTGGGGTTGTATGTGCTTAGGACCCAATTCCATTGACCAATCGTTGGATGATAGACGGGTTTATTTTTGGTTTTTCTGGTATGCTATCAACCATGACAATTTGTTGTGAACTGATTCATGAATATCGGTGCATCTTCGCTTCCATCCATCTCCGCCACCTTGCCCTTTCATTGATAACTGCGTTGGCTCTGCTTGCGCCATCGCTCTCTGTGCGCGCCCAGACGTCAGCCCCTGCGGACGCTGCGGACGTCGCGCTTGATGGCGCAAGCTCGGACGATCTCAGCATGGATACGCTCCTCATCGGCGTGGAGGACGGCGTCTCCGAGCAGGCGCTGGCCGCGACATTGCACGCCCAGGGGATGGCGTTAGCGCGTTTCTGGCCGACCTTCGAGCTGGCCGAAGCGCGCATGATCGCCCAGGAACCGCGCCAGTCTCTTGACGCCGCCGCGGCCCTGGCGCAACTGGCGAGCCGACGGCGGGCCGTAGAGGCGCTTCCATCCGTGCGTTATGCCGACTATGATCGGCGTATCGTCGCTGCTGATCAGCCGCCCGCGACCCAGGGGACCGCGGGCGTGGACCTGCCTCTGGCTCCGGTTCCTCCCAACGATCCCCTGTTCGATCAACAGTGGGCGCTGGCGAAGATGCAGGTCGTGGACGCCTGGAACGTCACCCAGGGCGGGGGCGGCATGGTGGTTGCCGTCATCGACAGCGGCTACGATCTGGCCCACGAGGACCTGTCTCCGGATTCCCTCTGGACTAACCGGGTCGAGGCCAATGGCGAGCCTTTGGTGGACGACGACGGCAATACGTTCATCGACGATCTCCATGGCTGGGATTGGGTGGAGAATGACGGCGTGGTGAACGATTCCTATGGCCATGGCACCCATGTCGGCGGCTCCATCGCAGCCACAACCAACAACCGTCTGGGCGTCGCCGGCCTGGCGCCCGCGCTCGAGATCATGCCCCTGCGGGTGCTGGACGAATACGGCAGCGGCCAGGTCAGCGATCTGATCGACGCCCTCTACTATGCGCTGCAATCAGGCGCACGCGTGGCTAACCTGAGCTTGGTTCTGCGCTATGATTCGCCGGCGCTGCACGACGCCGTCACCGCTGCGCAGGAAGGCGGGCTGCTGGTGGTCGCGGCCAGCGGCAACTACGGATCAGTCGTCTACTGGCCCGCGGCTTATCCGGAGACGCTGGCCGTGGCCGCCACCGACAGCCAGGATCAGCGCGCTGCGTTCAGCAACGCCGGCCCTCAGGTGGATGTGGCCGCACCTGGCGTCGATATTCTCTCCACCTATCTGGACAACAGCTATCACACCCAGAGCGGCACCAGCATGGCCACGCCCCAAGTCGCGGCCCTGGCCGCTCTGGTCTGGAATCTGCGCCCCGATCTCACCGGCGACGGGGTGATCGATCTTATCCGCCGTACGGCCGTGGACGTCAACGCCGACAGCGCGCCCGGCTTCGATAACGACATCGGCTATGGCCGCGTCGACTACGCCGCCGCGCTTCAGGATGCCGCTTCTGAGCTACGCATGGCCCCTCATGATGCCAGCAACTATATCATTTTCGCCGGTGAACCTGCGGCGATCCGGGTGGACGTCACTGCCCCCGCGGCCGGCGAGGGGGATGCGTCGCCCGTGGCCGGTGCGGTGGTGCACTATGCGTTGAATCCTGTGCAAGGTCATGTCTCCACGGGGATCATGGGGCGCGTAGTCAGCGACGAAGATGGCGTGGCCACCATCGCCTTTCTGTCACCCACGCTTGGGGGCGAGTATGAGTTGTCCGTCCAGGTGGGGCCGAATCAGGCGTCGATTTCGGTGACCGTCACCGCGGAGCCTGCGTGGGTGCGGGTCACGCCCCCCGTGGCCACGGCCTCGGTGGGCGATGAAGCGCTGACGCTGGCTGTGAGCGTGGTGGATGACGTCGACCAGCCTGTGTTGGGCGAGCTGCCCCTGCGCATGGAGACCGATTTGGGGCGCTGGGGCGATGGCCAGCAGGTCAGGAACGTGATCATTGAGGACGGCCATTACGAGGCCACTTTCTATCCCGGCGAGCAGGTCGGGCGCGCAACCCTGCGTTTCAGCGTGGGGCAACTGGGGCAAGCTGTTATCGTCGATATTGCGCCCGGTGTGGCCGATCACATCGAGATGGTGGCCCAGGAGCCGCCGACTCTGGTCGCCGCCGGTCTCCAGGGTATGGATCTGGCCTTTGCTGTCGAGGATCGTTTCGCCAATCTTGTGGCGGATGGCACGCTGGTGCGCTTCTTCGCCAGCGCCGGCGAGTTGACCCCCGGCGAGCTGATGACCCGCGACGGCCAAGTGGCGACGACCCTGCGCGTGCCGGCCGACGTCGATTCACCGGTCCAGGTCTGGGCCGTGGTCCCCGGCGCCCGGGCCCAGCTTGAGGTGACCATTCCGGTCATGGCTCATCAGGTGTGGCTGCCCATCGCCGGCGCACAGTAAGCGAAAGAGCGACATATAGTTCTTCTGGGACGCCAGCGCTGCGTACATGAGCGGCTGCCTGTTATAGGTGTCGGGGTATCGCTCCAGCGGAACCTGGTAGACGATCATACCCCAGTTCATGGCTTCCTCGTAGCCTTCCGGCAGGTTCTCCAGGATGACGGCGCGGGTGGCCTGGATGGCGGTTCGGCGTTCTTCAGGCAGTTCAGCCAGATATTGGTCCACAGTTGTGGCGTTCGAGCGCATTGTTCCCTTCCTTTCAGAAAGATGACCGTTCGACATCAGCGTTCTATTTCGCGTCTGCGATCAGGCTGACGAAGACATCTTCCAGGGACGGCGTGATAGGCTGGACGTCGAGTACTGCGACGCCCCCTTGGCGTAGTTTGTCGCGAATCGTCTCCTCCGCGCCTTCGTCCGTGAGCAGGGCGTGGACATCGTTGCCCTGGAAGGTGACGTTGCTTACCTGGGGCATGGCTTCCAGGATGGCCACGGCCTCGAAGGGCGCGTCGCAGGCGATGTTGAGCAGCCTGCCATGCACCATGCGTTTGAGTTCGGCCGGCGGAGCCACAGCGCGCAGCTTGCCCAGGTGGATCATGCCGATGCGGTTGGCGTGCTCGGCTTCGTCCAGATAGTGGGTGGTCACGAAGATGGTCACGCCCTGGCGGGTCAGGTCATGAATCAGCGTCCAGAACTCCTGACGCGAGACAGGGTCGACGCCCGCGGTCGGTTCATCCAGGAAGAGCAGACGGGGCTGGTGGACGAAGGCGCAGCCCAGGGCCAGCCGCTGTTGCCAACCGCCGGAAAGCTGCCCCGCCAGTTGGCGTTCGCGGCCGGTCAGCCCGGCCATGGCCACTAGCTCTTCCAGCCGGCTCCGCCGCCGGGAGCGGGGCACGTTGTAGACGCCGGCATAGAACTCCAGATTCTCCCACACCGTCAGGTCCTGATAGAGGGCAAAGCGCTGGCTCATGTAGCCGATGCCGCGCTTGATCAGTTCACCCTCGCGCTCGATATCGAAACCCAGCACCCGCCCTGTCCCGGATGTGGGTGTGAGGATGCCGCACAACATGCGAATGGTGGTGCTCTTGCCGGAGCCGTTGGGACCCAAGAAAGCGAAGATCTCCCCCTGATCCACCGCGAAGGTGATGTGGTCCACAGCGGTGAGGTCGCCAAAGCGTTTGGTCAGTTCGCGCGCGGCGATGATTGGCTCTGTCATCCTCAGGCGATCCGTTTCTGGAAACGCATGGCGCTTAATACAAAGACGACGATGCCGAAGAGGGCCAGGGGCAGGGCGCTGGACCAGAGATGGCGCAGGCCGACGCCCTTGAGCATGATGCCGCGCAGGATGTACAGGTAGTAGGTCATGGGCGTGAGCAGCGAGAGTTTCTGGATGATGTATGGCATGGTCTCGCGCGGGTAGATGAAGCCGGAGAGCAGCAGCGAGGGCACCATGAAGAACATAGACATCTGCATGGCCTGGGCCTGGGTCTGTGAGACGGTCGAGATCAGCAAGCCCAACCCCAGAGATCCCAACAGATAGAGGAGCGAGAGCGCCCCCAGCAGGAAGAGGCTGCCGGCCACGCCTACGCCGAAGAGGATCCAGCCGGCCAGCATGGTCAACGCCGTGGCCACCGACGCGATGACAGTGTAGGGCAGCACCTTGCCCAGCATCAGCTCCCAGGATTTGACCGGCGTGACGATGAGCTGTTCCAGCGTCCCTCTCTCCCGTTCGCGCACCACGGCGAACGCAGTCAGGATCAGGGCCTGGAAGAGCAGGATCAGCGAGATCACGCCGGGCACCATAAAGTGGGCGCTGCTCATGGTGGGGTTGTAGAGCACTACCGGGCGCAGATCGATGCCGCCGCCGGCCGCGCGGCCCAGCCCCCGCCGCTCCAGATAGGCCGCGGTGATCGCGGCCATCCTCGCCTGGGTCACCGAACTGGCCGCGAAGGAGGCGGTGGAGGCCACGTTCGGGTCCGAGCCGTCGATGAGTAGCTGTGCGGTCGCCTCCTGGCCTCGTAGCAGTTCGTCGCCAAAGCTGGGCGGGATGTGCAACGCCACCTTGGCGCGGCCGGCGTCGATGGCCTCCACCAGTTCAGGCTGGGAGAGGGCGTAGCCGGCGATGTCGAAGTAGCCGCTGTTCTGGAAGGCTGCGATCAAGGCCCGACTCTCCACATCGCCGGCCTCGTCATAGACCACAGTGGGCAGATGGTCGACCACGGTGTTGATGGCGTAGCCGAAGAGCAACAGTTCCATAACCGGCATGATCAGCACCATGGCAAGCGTGCGCCGGTCGCGACGAATCTGGATAAATTCTTTGCGCACCATCGCCAGAATTCTGGAAACCATGGCTAGCCTCCATCAGGGCAGGGGTGGGAAGGTGGCGTCGGCGGGCATCCCCGGCTTGAGCGCGTTGTCCGGGTTGTCCACCCGCACCCTGACGCCAAAGACCAGATTCAGCCGGTCGGCCTGGGTTTGCACGTTGCGCGGGGTGAATTCAGCGCGCTGATTTGTGGAGGTCACCACACCGTGGAACTCTCGATCGGGGAAGGGGTCGACGGTGACGGTCACTTCCTGGCCCACCTGCACCTGTCCCAAATCTCGTTCAAGAACGTAGACAGTGAGATCCAGGCGACTCAGATCGGCGACCGCGGCCACCGTCTGGCCGGGCGTGGTGACTTCGCCGGGATGCATGGGGACCCGGGTCACTACGCCTGAGATGGGCGAACGAAGTTGATAGCGGTCGGCAATGAGCTGCAATTGCTGGAGGTGGAGGGTGTCGGCCTGGTGAATCTGAAGCTGAATCAGCGAGTCGTCCAGGCTGGCCACCACCTCGTCGGCGTCGAGGCTGTCCCCTTCCTGGACGAGGTCGACAATGCGGCCGGCCACTTCAGAGCTGATGAGCACCTCGTCGGCTTCCAGCGAACCGGAGGCGACTAGTGGGTCTGCCGTCTCCACCCAGGGGGGCGTCCAGGACGAATTGTAGAGCCACCAGCCGGCCGCGCCGATGAGCAGCAGGAACAGGAAGATGAACGACAGCCTGCGCATGCGGCGCGGCTTGTGTTCGTTTTCCGTCGGCTGCATACTCGATATAGCGGTTTCTACAGAGGACATGACGATGCTTCCTGGCAAGGAATTTGTGGTATGGTTTTGAACCTTCCAGGAAGGTTTCATGCCGCCATGCAGCGCCACGGGAGATGAAAAATAATTCGTGTAATTCGTGCAATTCGTGGTTATTTTTCAGGGCAGCTCGCAGCTTCCTGGAAGGTCGATTCATCCTATCTCGAAGGCGGCCACACTACTACGAAGAGGACGCGCTGCCGTCCCCTTTGCTCTTTTTCGCCTGGCCGCAGAACTTGACCAGGCCGCCGGCCCAGTCGCTTGTGTGGTACTCGTACTTCACCCCACCGGCGGAGAGAACAATCAGGTAGCCGGGCGTGATCACCTGGGGAACCATCATGCCGCCGCGCGCACAGCCCAGACTACCATCGCGCCACTCCACTGCGCGCACGGACACGACTTCGATCTGGCTTGCATCCATGTCCAGCCGTTGGGCCAGATCCGCTGTGGCGCGTGCAACCAGGGCCGCGCTCGTTGACTGCATGGCGTCTCCTCCTGCGTCGGCTGTGGGGAAGGGTTCGTTCTGCGCTTCAGGGCAGTAGATAACCGCGCTGTCGGCCTGAGCGCCGGTGTGGTAGGCGTAGGTTTCGCCCTCATAGCTCAAGACGATGCGATAGCCGGGCGTGATCACCTGGGCGTACATCATGCCTTCCTGGGGGCAGCCCAGGCTGCTGTCACCCCACTCCACGGCTTCTACGCTGACGACTTCGATCTCGTCCGGGGAGACGCCCAGTCGCCCGGCCAGGTCCGCCTGTGCGCTGGCGGTCAGCGCGTTCTCAGACGAAGCCGCCCGGTTCGCGTTCTCCAGCGGTGAAGGAGCCAGGGGCGATTGGGTGGCATCCTGGGATGGGGACGCGGGCATACAGGCCGCCAGCAGCGTCATGGCGATCAGCATTGTGACGAAGAGCGCTTTTCCAATGGTTTCGTTCATCCTCGAATGTCTCCTCGTTGCGCCTGCATTCGATAGAACACGGATTAAGCGGATTGGGCGGAAATAGCCAGATTTCCAAAGAGAAATCGTATCACCTCAATATTTCGGGGCGAGTGCGTTGCATTGACCAAGAACAGACCGATTCGCCTCAGGACGTCCGGTCAGTGCGATGGACTCGCCCCATGATATTGAGCAGATACGAGAAATCCACTTCCGCCCGATCCGCGTTTTATCTCAAAACTGGCGCGACAGATCCATCAAAATACTGGAGAGGATTTGGAGCGCGAAGAAGACGATAATGGGTGAGATGTCGATCATGCCAATGGGGGGGATGATTCGGCGCGCCGGCTCCAGCACCGGGTCTGTGATCTGGCGCAGAAGCTGGACGATGGGGTTGTATGGATCGAGATTCGGAATCCAGGTCATCAAAATACGCGCCAGCAGCACGAATGTGTAGATTTGAATAGCCTGTGCGAGCAGGACGAATATGGAACCCATTAGAGACCCTTCTTTTCACTAATATCGCCCAGTTCCTGGCTGCGACGATAGGCGGCGAAGATGGCGCGGCTCAACACCGCACGGGTGGCCGCTTTTTCCAGTTCATAGAGCCCGGCTGCGGTGGTGCCGCCCGGACTGGTGACCTTGTTTTTGAGCGCGGCCGAGTGACTGCCCGTGGCCCGCATCAATTCAATGCTGCCCTCAATAGTCTGGAGCACCATCTTTTCTGCGTCGCGACGGTTGAACCCCATGTGCACGCCAGCATCGATCATAGCTTCGACGATGAGCAGCACGAAACCCGGCCCGGAGCCGCTCAGCCCCGTGGCCATGTCCAGATATCCCTCTTCGTCCACCTCCAACTGCTCGCCCAGCGCGCCCAGGATCTCTTCAGTGGCCCGCCGTTGTTCCGGTTTTACATGGGGGGTTGCCGTCCACACCGTCATGCCCATGCCAAGCTGGGCTGGCGTGTTGGGCATGGCGCGCACAATGCGATCGTGGAAAAGCCCCTTGCGCAGGGTGCTGATCCGCGCGCCGGCGATGATGCTCAGCACCAGCGCGTCCGGACGAATCCGGCTGTGGAGATCTTTGGTCACCTTACCCAGGGTTTGGGGCTTGATGCTCAGGATGACGATATCGGCGTTCTCGGCGGCCTCGCGGTTGCTCTCCGTAGCATTGATTCCGTATTCCTGAATCATATAGCTGCGTCGCGGCTCCCACAGATCGCTGGCGGTGATTTTTTCAGGCGTGACCAGATTCTGATTCAGGAGGGCCTTGGTGATGGCTTCCCCCATGACGCCGCTGCCGATGATGCCTATTTTTTCGATGTTCAACATGATGAGTTTGCTCGCTTGTTCTATGAAAATTTATTTGTATCACCCCTCAATACCCACGCGACCCAAAGATCGCAGTCCCGACGCGCACAATCGTCGCCCCTTCCTCGATCGCGATCTCGAAATCATGGGACATGCCCATGGACAACTGGCCTAGCTCCAGGTCAGGATTGGCGTCCCTGGCCCGGTCACGCAGCAGGCGCGTGTCTCGAAAAACGCGCCGCAGCACGGCCTCATCATCCACGAATGGGGCCATGGTCATCAGCCCCCGAATGCGGATGCCGGGCAGTTGCGCCAGTTCCGGGAGGGCGGCCAGCAACGCTTCTGGCTGGAAGCCGTGCTTGCTGGCCTCTCCACTGACGTTGACCTCCAGCAGCACAGACATTACGTGGCCGGCGGCTTGGGCGTCGCGGGAAAGTCGGTGGGCGATTTTGACCCGGTCGACCGAGTGCACCAGGACGAACGGCCCCACCACCTGTTTGGTCTTGCGGCTCTGGATCGTGCCGATCATATGCCAGCGGATGCGGTCGCCCAGGCCCAGGGTCTAGGCGCGTTCGACCTTTTCCCATAGCTCCTCGATGCGATTCTCACCGAAATCCTGTTGCCCCGCGGCTAGGGCCGCTTGGATGGCCTCGAAGGGGTGGGTCTTGCTCACCGCCACCAGCGTGATCTCCGCCGCATCCCGGCCGGCGCGCGTGGCTGCGTCCGCCATGCGTTGCTGAACATTGGCCAAATTCACTGCGATCTCTTCGGTTGTCGCTTGGTGCATTACGCTCATGGGATGCGCTCGATCCGTGTTTGAACTATACAGTTAGGTGCGATTTAGTGCGAGTCCCGCTGACAACCGCGCTAAAGCGCGTACTACGAACTGCCGGCCTATTTGCGCCGTCCTGTATTAGTGTCCTGTCAGGGCTGGTTTAGCGGTTAAGAGATCGGATTTCTCGGAGAAGTCCGACTTCTGGGCGCCTATCATTTCACGCTTGACACGATACTAGCGATTGTACCAGCGAATGGTAGCGCTGGCAAAGGGAGGGAGGCGATTGGCGCGTCTCGTTGGCTGTTTGGTGAGATTGGGAGATTGGGAGATTGGGAGATTGGAGACAGTCAATCTCCCAATCTTCTTTACGCTAGCACAGCTGGGCGTAAATACCCCGACAGTTTGTAGTACGCGCTTTAGCGCGGATCCCGCTGACAACCGCGCTAAAGCGCGTACTACGAACTGTCGGTCTACTTGCGCCGCATTGTACTAGCACTCGACGAAAGCCCGGATCAGGGGTAGATAGATACGTTCGTCTCCGGCCGGCGGTGTGGACGAGGAAGTGGATGCGGGCGCCTGGAAGCGGACTGGAACCGGCGCGCTCCAACTGCC
>Ga0114931_10009021_pt1 | contig 11992 bp, 9 predicted proteins | sample 2SBtaG_FD_89579 | JGI IMG/M metagenome (GOLD analysis project Ga0114931, IMG submission 89579) | Deep subsurface microbial communities from Kolumbo volcano to uncover new lineages of life (NeLLi) - 2SBTROV14_V59a metaG | ecosystem: Environmental > Aquatic > Marine > Volcanic | place: Kolumbo...
AAAGCACCTCCACTCTTTTTATTATAATAGCCAGCTTCGAGATCGATGACTCCGGCCTCTCCGCCTTTCAGGTCTAGGTTTCCTCCAGCATCCTCCCATTCTTTCCATTCTGGGGTATTAGGTTCCGGAGCTTGTGAGTAGATGATTTTCGACGGATAAGTACCACGAATGAGAATACCGCCGATCAGGCCTTTGTCGGACCAAACAATTGGGCGCAGGCCGAATGAAACATACCCGGGACGGAATCCTTTCCCTCCCTCATTCGTGTCATAGAGTTTATCCTCGAAATATCCCGGGAATTTTTCGAGAATCTTCGGGAGGAGCATCTCTCGAATAGATTCAGCGAGAGACCTATCTGTCGACAGGAGAACCTGGATCGCTACTTTTCTGAAATCCATCATGAAGGGATAGGTATTAGTAATTTATAAATAATCGTCAGATTCCTTCCACGATTTCTGTGATGCAATCCGGATGAAGGTTCCGAGGAAGTCGACAAGCGACCAGGTCATACCAACACCAGCGCGGGATAAATCCACATAACAATCATCCATCTTGCGCACGGTCGGATTATCAGCCCGGATAACCGTTACAACAGTCCCAATGTAAGCAAATTTTATCACCCGATGATCTTTAGCGAAGTCTTCGATCTCCTTGGAGTCCGGAGGACGTATCCTGACCCAATCGAGACCGGCCAGGACCTTTCCATGAATCAGGTTTTTGCGATTATGGAAAATAGCGAAGTCGCGAATTGACTCGCAATAGGATGTATATTCAGTGAAAGCTCTGCTTGCCATTAGAACCATACAGTTATCAATACGCGTGATCCTACAACTCCATGACCTCCGTAACGATGCATTCCTCCGGCGAATGATCTGAGCCATCTTCCGAGATCATAGCATTATATCTTGAACGGCAGCGCAGCCCCAACGCGTGGAAAATGGTGTCGAATAAAGACCAATGTTGGCAGTCATAGATGGAAGGATCAACATCAAGCTCATCATATATGAGTTGCTGGAAGAGATCAGAATTCGCATTCATGACTTCATTATCCTCCAAGTGGTTTACAACCGCTTCATCTCCATATACCAAGTTCATGATGTAGATTTCACATGACCTGACCTAGGATCTTTTTCGGATCCAGATAGACGCTCTTATTGTTCGATACGAGACGTCCGTTTGCATAAAGTGTCATCACATGCAAGTGTCGGGCCCACCAACAGAGTACCAACTGTCCCTTGCATGGTCCGGTCTTATCAAACGACTCGACGTGATAATATGCTCCCTTTCCATCCAACCCGAATGCCCATACGTCAATCGCCTCACCCTGCAACAGACGACGAACTGCGTTTACAGAAGCCTGCCTGTCCACATGCCGTTTCCGGGCTTATTGTATATCACCCGGCTGCTTCTTTGGTTCGCGACTCATGCTACCCCGGCTTTTTCTAACATTTTCTCGATGGCAGCACGCAACCTTACAGCGCCCGGCGTGAGATCATATACAGCCAAGACCGACCGTTGGAAATTGAGCGTATCTAGGTATTCTCCAATTGCGTCTTCAATCGAATCACCGCAACTGGATATCCCATTCGGGTCGGTGATGAATATGGCAGGATCATATCGATCGGAGGCCTCATCCATGAGGTTCTTGAGGTCAAAAATTATTCTGGACACTACTAAGATTAGGTCTCCATCACGTCCTGGATAACGTTGGCCCTAATCGGGAGTTGATTTAATAAAACGGTACAAAGAACGGAGAAACCAGAAGAATAAGTCAGCCTCAGTCTTGTGAATACTTGCGACAGTTTTGTGATCGACCACGTTGTCATCAGGTCTTCTTCGTCATGCCGACGTAGCGGTTCCCTGATAGATGCGACAGTGTCTCAGGGTTCTACGCTCTTATCCGGATCTGAAGGGTAGACACTATATATTCAAGTGGGAAGACCGGGACGTAGATCGCGCTTGTGCGCAAGATGGTTGGGTCATTTTCGTCCATCTCGGCCGCGATCCCAGCCACCTTCGACACGATCTGATTGTCGATTGCATTCGAAAACATGCCTGTCAGGGAATTCTCAATGCTCTTGATGAGAGTACCAGTGAACTTCTGACCGATATATGGATCGAGCACGCGACGGATGGCCTGCTGCACGTATTGGATGGTCAGGGTCACGGAAGGTGTCCGCGTTATGACTGTGTCCAACCGCGTCGTCAAACCGTGGCGCACGCGCATAAAGGTGTCCGCCTGCTCGATGACTGAAACACCAGCCACCGCAACCTGATTCGCCTCGGTGGGGTCGAGGATCCGGCCAAGTCGCTTGAATCCAAGCACCTGGCGCCGCGTCCAGGGGTTCGCAACGTCGATGGAAGGATTACTAGTGGTCCCGGCGAGGGCAGCTGCCATGAAGGAGCCGTCCACGAGTTGGTCGAACAAGTTCCCGAAGTCATCTTGAACCGAGATGACGTAAGCATCAGGGTAAGTAACGACCATGAGCTCGGAAGCGAGGGCCTGGGCAATCGCCTGCACGCCAGTCGGGGTTGTCCCCGCCGCCACACCAACTACGCCGATGCGCTCACCCTCCTGGCGTGGGGAACTCATGAAAATACAATGTTGGTTTAGAGCCGCGAAAATCTGCGGATCGGTTCCAAGCGGAGTAATAACGTCCGGCTTGACCGAACCCTCGATCGGCTTACGCTGTTCATCGATGGCATCGACGAAGGAACCAACGCTCGCCTGAGAGGAACCCTCGGAACGTAAGACCTGCTTTAAGCCGACGAGAACCGCGCCATTGAGGAGTGAAAGACGCGCAGCCAACGACAAGGGATTCTCGGGCGTCGGGGGGCCGAAGTTCTGCTGGATCTTCCGCAAGTCACGGAACAACATCGTCGAGAGGTTTGTCTTCGTGAATTGGTAACTCACAAAGTAGGTGTCCCCGACCGCCGGTTCGTTCCCACCAGGCGCGTAAGTGGACAGAATCGCCGTCATCCCGATGTTCATGCCAAGGGTGTTGAACACCGTGGTCTCGAGACCAGGAATGCCGCGAGATGGTATGGACGCATCCGCGGTCCAATTGGAATCCACGATCAGCGTGAAGCTTCCATTATCCGCGTAGTCACCGGAGGAAGCCTGGAGCACCGTGAAACGCAGGCCGGTCTGCTCGTCTGTATAGGTCTGTCCCGGAGTACCAACGCCGCTTGAACCGTTCGGATTCGAGGAACTCACGGAGTAGCCAGCTTGAGCCGCCTCCCCGAGATCCCCACTCGTACCTGGGACGATGCCGAGGCCGGTGTCCGTGATGAACGCTGTGCTCGCCACACTTGTGAAAGAGAGGGAAGAGCCAGATCCTACGGTCAGTGAATCGATACGCAAGTAGGTCCCGAGACCCTGGACGAAGACTGGCCAAGCCGCGGCGAGGACATTGAAACCAGCATCGAAATTCAAGGCTGCTGCCAGGCGGGAAGCTGTCGGGCGGTTGTAGGTCGCAAAGGCACCCGAAGTGAACCCAAGGACATCATTCGCGGTCCCCAGAACCGAGATACCGACCGAAGAGCTGACCGTATTCGTTCTCGAACGGAGGTAAAACAGACCAGCGTAGAAACCCTGGCCAGTGATCGCTACCAACTCGAGGTTCGAAGCGGTAACAAGGTTTACAGCATCAACTGCGAGGTGAGTGGGCGTCCCAAGAGCTTCATGGGCCGTAAGGGCCGCCTTGATGTCATAGGCAAGCCTGATAGCGCTGCCGAGATCCGTTGCGCTCGAAGCCGTGACAGTATTGACAGTATCCGCCGCCCCATGAACGGGACCAGAGGTCAAGACGATGTGAGCATTGAAATCACCCTTGATCTCATTCAGAAGTGTGATCAGGGTTGGCAGATCAGTCGCCACAGGCGAGGTCGAAGGATTAGTCGTATCCGCATTTGTGTGAGATGTGAGGTAAGCGATATGAGCGTTGTACTGAGTCTGGATATCGTTACCTAGCGTGATAGTGCTTGCGAGGGCGAGAGCCTGGTCTGCCGCCGGGGCGGTCGCGACATATGCAGCGTTTACGTAATTGACGACCGCGTCGACAGTAACGCCACTTCCTGTCGGAAGCGCGGCAGCGTAATCCGCGCCATCGATGCTGAACAGAAAAGTATCATCAACGCCGAGAGTGATGGCGTAGGGACCATCCTTGGACGGGAAGACTTCGGCCGGCTGATTCAGGCTATCCCAGCTCCCTTCACTCAGGAGATTAGGCTCTAGACCAGCAGTCGCGGACCCGTCGGTCTGACCGACTGTAGTCGGGGTCCGGACGCGAACGTTTGACTGCAAACCGTTCGTCGAGGTCTGGACGTTCCGACCCTCGATCTTGAGGATTTCCTCGGTTCCGTAGGTGACCACACTGGCGAGACCATTTGGAGCCGTGGATAGGAACGTTCCGGATCCGTCCGCGTGGACCTGGGTATCCGCATCGATAACCGCGTTGATGGCTGTGGCGACGGCTGTCAAACTTGTGGATGTCGAGATGTCAACTGCGGCCAGAATGATATCATCGACCTCCAACACCAGATGGTCCGTTGCAAGAAACGCCAAAGTCGTGGCGACGGGCTGTCCGAGCAATTCTGCCGGGAACGCCGTCGAAAGGTTGACGGAGACAGCAGGGCCCCCATCGACCACGACACCACCAAAGATCTGGGATGCAGTGTAGATGTCGTAAGGCTCCGAGCTCCCATTCGTAAAACTCGCGTGTGTCGCCGGCAGAAGCGCGGAATCGAAAGTGACGGTCACCGTCTCAGATACGGGTTGACCACCATAGTGAATCGCGTCGGGTACGGTCTCTACACCACTTGGCCACTGCACGGTCTGCGGCAGGGACGCCTTCGTACCGAAGCGGGTCTGCAGCACATTCGCGCCATTGTTGAGCTGCGAAGTAACGGTGAACTTTCCAACGCCGCTCGGGCCTGGGGTCACTACCGACAGTGTATAGACGTCATCGTTGATGAGATTATACCAGAAAGTTGCGAACACCTTCTGGTCTCCGGCGACTGGATCCTTCAAGGTGATGAGATTCGTCGAGACGTCCGCCTCAAGGACCTGGACCGCGGGCTTCGCTAATGCATCACGGACGTTTTTACCGACATAGACCGTAATAAGGTCCGGACGGTTCGTCGGCAGATCGATGCGACCGTTAGCAATGGAATTATATAGGGTCTGCCCCAACGGAGTGTCTCGCCCATTGCCAGTCGTCGGCTTCAAAGGGAGCAGGAATTTCGTAAGGGAGAGTGCGTTGGTCGTCGGATCGGCGAACCGGTCAGCCTCGACGGCGTAGATACGATTATCCACCAGAAGGCCGGTAACCTGCGTGGAGTCGAAGGGGATGGTGCTAGGAGGACTGCCAGCAGGAGACTCGCCAGCAACGACCTGCCAGGCGGTACCCCAAACGATCTTGGATTGGTCTCCGTCGTTGACGACGATGAAATCCGGACCATTCAGGAAATCGCGGCGGCCGGGCGAGATTCCGACATTCCCAACCGTAATGACGTTCGAATTCGGCAGATAGTCGAATGTGTCCTGGGAGGTGTTGAACCAATACTGGATCGTGACGGTAACGCCGGCACGGGGGGCTTGGGGAAGGGTGACGAGCCGGTTCGCTCCATCCAGAGACGTCGGGATTATCTGCACCCCATTGACCAGCACGACGACCTTCGAGGTATCAGTGGTGGTGATGCCACCATCCGACCCATCGACAATCGGTCCCTGGAATACACGAAACGCGCGGGTCCTGTTCGTATAGTCGCCCGGATTGTATCCAAGGGAGCCGTTCGCCGTCCCGTTGCCGATGAGAATATTGCTAAGGGCGACGAGCTGGATGTGCTGTAACCCCTGATTGTCGACATGGACCGAGGCGGTCAAGCCGCTGATGGCGGCTACATTGACATCGTTCGCAATGTCCGCAGCGCTACGCGTACCGGCGGTAAGGGTGATCGAAGCGAATGAGGTGGCGTCATCGACGTAGACCTCAAGTGTGTCGTTCGTGCCAGAGACGATGTCATATGTCTCTGCCTTAGGTGCGATGAGGATAGCCGATCCGTCAGTCACCTGTTCGGAGACATCGTCGGTGACCTGAGTATCCTTACGCCTGAAGTAGTAATTGACAGACACTACGTCTGTCGGGCTCGGAGGTACAAGCAAAGTGATGAGGCCGTTAGGCCCATCCACTTGTCCGACCACGGTCTGTTCCCCGTTCACGAAGACCGAGACCTTGCTGACCTCGAAAGTCGCTCTTCCGACGCCCTCCCCATCCACGATCGGGTAATTGCGAACCTTCAGGGTGGCGCGATTCCCGTTCTGGATACCGAGGATCGGGTTGTTCGCGGGGCCCCCAACAACCCATCGCCCGCTAGGGTCCTCCCCAAAGATCGGAGTATCAGCGGAGCTACTAGATCCGCGGACGAGCTCAAAGTCCGTCTGCGAAAGGGCTTCCTGGCCGACACCGATCAGGACTGGAACGCGCAGTCCGCCAAGGAGTTGTCCAACGACTGGCTCCTGAATTGTCCTCGTGTAAACACCAGGAGGAGCGTATGTAGTAAACGGTCCAATGGGCATGACAGCTCCTGTCGCTCGAGCAGAAGTCTAAATATCTAGTATCCGACTCGTAGCCTAGAATCTGGTCTGCGTATCCAACGTATGCGTATGAAGGGCTCGGGCTTCGAACTGAATTCGATCATAGAGAGCCTATTGAAGAAAAGTCAGCCCTGATTCCGGTCCTTAGCATTCTTGAAAATCTTGAAGGCGCGATCCCTTACGTCGAGTGTTCTGGCATCCAAAGAAGTTATTTGTCCATCCGGGCTGACGGATAAGGCATTCGATCCTGATTCCCTACGTACCTTGTCGCGTTCTTGTTTCCGGGCACTAAACTCCTTCCATTTCCGGTTCGACGATCTGCCAATGGCCTTATCAAGGGATGGATAATCGAGATCATGGACTCCGGAATTCCCGCGGCGTGTCGGGTCACCCTCCGCAACGCCCTTGAATTGAAAATTTGTAGCGGAAGGGATCCTCCTGCATATATCTCCGCAGAAGTCACACGGGTGCTCTTGTGCGTACTTCCTGATCTCAGTCCTGGATAAAAGGAGCTGTTCGAAGATGATTTTGCAGCGAGGGCAGTAATATTCGTATGTCGGCACCCTGGACAATACCGGAGTCAAAAAGTAGCAGATTGCTTTAATCTGTACTTATCCTCGTAAAACTTCTGGCACCTCTTACATTCATAGGATGAGTTCCTATGGGGGTTCTTCCGGACATAACAACCGCCGAGGAAGATAAGACAATGTCGTTTGCGAAGCTTGCGCTTCCTATCAAAGATGAATATCTTAGCTCGATATTCCGGATTCTATCAATTCGCTAAAGACGGAGTCGAGTGCTGCGCGCGAACTTCCGGACGCAAATACGTCTCTCTGCCCTTCGCATTGATTCGTGCCCGGATCTCAGGTGCAAGATCCTTCCCCTTCAGGGCCCTCAATATCACGGCGCGGTGAAAGTTCCAGACCCGATCCACAAAAGAACTATCGAATCCTTTCGAATGTGATGTCCTTCCCGAGAACAAGAGCAACGCCGGCGACATCAAGTGGATTCGATGTCGGCTTCAGGATATTAGATGTAACCGTTCCATCCAAATATCCATGAGCTTGCTCCTCTGCCTTCGACGTCGTCTCCAGGCGGAATATACTTGCAGGTAGGGGATGGTAAATCTCCCAGTCAACCCGGAACCCGACGGACACGGCCCCGTCGTAATAATAGTCATCAAGCTCGGCATTGTAAATCTCCTCGCTTTCGCCGCCAGGCGAAATATCGAGCAGCTCAAGTCCTTCATACCCTAGGTCATTCTGCCGGTTCAGAATCCCCATAATAATATAATCGCTCAGCTGTTCCCTATCCTCGGCGTCACGAGAAAAAACGACAAGATCAAAGTTTACTTCGAATTTCCCACCATAAACTTCGGAGACTTCTGTCCTTGTGTGATCGACCACGATTGCTACCTTATCGCAGTCCTGAGCCCTACGTCCAAAGGCGAGGATGGCGCCAGGAATGGACGTGAGATCGGCCTCCTCATATCTGAATGGGAACGGCCCCTGTTGGCCGACCGTATAACGATAATCTGCGTAAATGATACCCCCGGGAGGAGCTGAACGCAAAAAAGTCACAAGGCCGGTCGAATCAACGGAGTAATCAACTCCAGCGAGCAGAGGGCGCCTCCCGTCGAGCCAAAGGCGGATGGATTCGGGAATGACAGTGGAACGAGAGATTTGCCCCTGCTGACCAGTAGAAGCGCTGAACGTGATGAGGATCTCATTCCTCTCTGTCAGGTATGGATCAATGACGAAAAACCCGGGAATGTTCCTCGCTTCATCTGGCAGGCTCTGGATCGTGAGGACGTAGACACCGGGTGGACTTGGGAAGACGTCTCTTCGGGCGGAAAATTGCTCTAGATAGAGCCTGTTCTCAACGACCCACTCGAGTGTCGTACCTGGGTAATTGTCAACATTCGCCTGCATTACGAAGGAGGAAAGCCGCCCAACATAATTATCTGCCGATAGACGAACACGGTCGGCAGACGTGCTATTGACTATTACTCCTCGCTGCGGACGTTCGTTGAACGAATATTTGTTCTGAACGTTCTCGGAATCCTTCCGATACCGGGAATGGTCATACAAGACCTTCCTGATCTCACGGATCAGCCGCTTCTTCGTGGCGTTCGTCAGCCAATTCTGCACGTATGGCTCCGGATTGGCCAGGTCTTGAACCAGGTCGCCTGAACCCTACGAGGAGAGCTGATGCTCCGCAATCCGCAGGGCGATCTCGGCTTTAGTCCCACCTGAGTCGAGGTCAAGGCTCTCAGCCAGGGCTATGAGCTCATCCTTCTTGTGCGACTCTTCCAGCTCCGCGGCAATCCCCCCGACGTCGGGGGCCGCCTCGACGTCGGGGGCCGCCTCGACTTCGGGGGACGCCTCGTCTTCGGGGGACGCCTCGACTTCGGGGGCCGCCTCGACTTCGTAGGAGTGAGAGAGCACGTCCGCCTCAGTCCTGAGAACTGTGACGTTCCTGATACCTTTCCATGCCATGCCAGCATGCGGCAGTAGAAGCGTAAAAGATCAATTTTTCGTCAAGACATAACGGCCATTAGAATCTCTCTTCTGCCTCCTCGCTGCTTCAGCGAGCTTGGCTCTTGTCTCCAAGCCGTGAGTTTTTCCCTTAAAAGCCAAGGCGAGCTTGGCCTTCGTCTCCGGACCAGAATCTCTACCTCTACTTGCCTCCGCAAGCTTGACTCGTGTCTCCAGACTAGGATTTCTTGTCTTCTTTGCGATTTTCTCATACGTCTCAGTAGTCATAGCACGACGGCCAGCAGCTGAGAGCATCTTGAAATATTCCGGACCGCGTGCCTTATTCCTCTCAGCTATGGCAGGTCCGTTCTTCTTCGCTGAAGAACTTATTTTGGCACGGGTTTCATTGCTCAAGGGCTTCCCTTTACGGATGGAAGAAAGAAAAACTCTTCTTTCCTCGGTCATACTCTTCTTAGTTGCTGCTGAAAGCTTGTCACATGTAGAGCGCGGGTCGCTCCATTCAGAGGCTCCACCAGGAGCGAGATTGAACCCGCGAAGCGGGTTCCTGGTACCATAAATCCAGATCCAGTGCTGCTCTCGCTCATTCGCCTCTTCAAGGGAGGAGCAGATCTCGAGGACTTCGTGGTCGAACGAATCCTTCCCGTATTTGCGGATGGCATTCGCGAAGTACGACCATCCTCTCCCGGTTTCACGATTTGCTGAATAAATATGTCGATTCCAGCGCTGGCGCCAAGTCTTCTTAGTGATACCGACGTAGCGGCGTCCAGATTCACGATGAATATGGCAGTAAATCGTCCAACTCGGCTCCCTCATATAAAGAGACCAGCATCAAGCTTCTAGCCATCGTCCATCTGCGACAACATCAAGAGCCCGGTCGCGACGGCCGTCATCGGATCGGTGGCGCTCCGGACCTCCGAGATCTCGACTGGAAACTAGGCCCTGAACTTCTCGAAGCGCTCCTTGAACTTGTCCAGGAAGCCGCCGGCCTTGGACGTCCCGCCGCTCACGATGATCGGGACGGGCTTCGGTACGAGAATCTCCTGCTTCACCCTATGGAAGTGCTCGATAATGCCCTTCAGCGAGTAGTCGATGAGGCTCTCCACGAACAGGGCCAGGGCCTCCTGCTCCCGGCCCTTCGGGGCGCTGATGTCGATGCCGCTCTCCTTCAGGGCGCACATCTTCGCCTTCGTTGACCCGACAGCGCGGGCGGCGCCGTCATCTATCCAATCTCCACAGTTATGTACAACAGCACAGGGAGAAGAAAAAGAATGGTGGCTTGAAGCCACGGTCAAATCCCATACGTCCCTACCATACGGGATAGTCTGGACCTTGACTACCTGGTGCTCAACGAAATCCGGACTAGGTCCAGAATGAAAATGACCGTCCTTGAGCAATAAGGCATGGAACAGCTCATTCGACGTGAAATCGGTGACGCGAAACTCATATACTTCCTTTCGGCCAATGATCCGCTCACCCCGATGATCTACTCCACCTTCCCGAGGGCTTCGCTTCGCTACCAGATGGCGTATAGCAAAACGATTCAAAAGATGATGGATGGTCATGACGATGGAACGAGAGGTGGTAGTAAAGCAAGTCCTCCCACCATCCAGATGACCATCAATGTCAAACATGCCTTCCAAAATTCCGATAGCCATCTGATCCGGAATGGAATGAAGAGGAATAGGGAAGCTCTTCTCCCCTTCCGAAGAGTAGAAAGAGTCCATGTGAGAAGCAAGCACTTTGGACTCGACATGAACCAAAGATACTCCAGGTTTACTTTGGTCCGTACGTACGGAAACGTTTCCAAAGAGACTCAGGACCTCGACATATTTATCTATCAGGTCTGTATTACCTTCAGTCAAACTGAGCTCGACATAACCCCCTCTTGAGGGGACACAAGACTTGTCATCCCCAAGAAACGATCCGAAAAAGCGCCCGAGATTTCGGGACTTTGCCAACTCCAGCTTCTGACTAGAGGAACACCCGAAGTAATAACTCTTTCCACCGCCCCCATCATATTTGATGATCGGAACTCCGACCACATCTCCAGCAGACACGCTTCCGGCTTCCTTCCAACCCCAGTTGAAACCGGATTTGACAAACACCTGGTGATCTGAAGTGAGACGGAGAGGAAATGCTGGCATGAGCCCAACATCCAAATGGACAAGAGTTTCTCTATGCCCGTTTGAAATCCGGGATACGACTTCGACAAATCCCCCATCAGCGCCAAGCACGAGATCGCCCGGATTGACTTCACAAATGTTGCGGACGCCAGACTGGGTGACGACTGGAAAGTCATCAGCAAGACATTTTGCAATGGAAAACTCGAGGGCGGACATGGCGTTATAGCTCAGGCACACGTTCGTCATGCCGGAGCCATAGGATATACCTATTCCGGAAAAATTCTCCTTCTGACACTCCGAGAAAACGATGGCCTGGGCCTCGTTCGTCGGCTCCGGGTCGTAGCCGAGCTCCTTCAGAATCTTCCCGAGGATGGCCTGGTGGTAGGTCACGTCCGATCCGACGACGTCCAACGCCGGAGCCGGGACCGAGTAGCAGCAACGCTCTCCCTCCTTAACGGGGGAGCCGAGGACCTGCTTCATCATGAGGCCCATAACCTGCTGGGCGTCAATCTCGCTTGCGTTCATGACGCCGCCGGACATGGGCCGGCGGGCCTCCCTGTTGAACAAGTTGGCGCACTCCATGGCCTCATCACCGATGATAAGGAGACGTCCATCGAGCTCAACGAAACTTGTATTCGAAATCTTCAGCATCCTCTTATGCTCAGGGTCTAGATCGAGGAAAGCATCGCGGATGCGTTTTGTCTCCACCTTCTGTCCAGACCTTCTCGCAGCAACGAAATTCATCGTACCGCAATCCAGGCCAACACCAGTCA
>Ga0114931_10009022_pt1 | contig 11991 bp, 6 predicted proteins | sample 2SBtaG_FD_89579 | JGI IMG/M metagenome (GOLD analysis project Ga0114931, IMG submission 89579) | Deep subsurface microbial communities from Kolumbo volcano to uncover new lineages of life (NeLLi) - 2SBTROV14_V59a metaG | ecosystem: Environmental > Aquatic > Marine > Volcanic | place: Kolumbo...
AAGACCCTGTTTATTAGCGCGTGTACTAAAAACGCCCAGCAAAAAGAGTCCGGCAATGCCGCCGGAAAAAATAGCATACAGCGTAAAGACAATTCCCAAAACGCCTTTGTTGCCGGCCTTGACATAAAATGAAGCAACGATGATCGCCGCCAATCCGGACAGGGCGATAATGAATCTTCCCGCGAATAAGCGCTGTTTATCTGTGCTGCGTGGCTTAAAGCGAGCATAGTAATCCTGGACGCCAATAGCCGATAGACAGTTTAAATCCGAATCCAGGCTGGAAAGGGCAGCGGCAACCAAAGCTGCCAGAATCAATCCGGTAACACCGACCGGCAACTGATTGACGATGAAAAAAGGAAATACAGCATCCGGACGAATATCAACAGGTAAAGCAATGTGCGTCAATTTATAATATGAGAACAATGCTGTGCCGATGAACATGAAAAGCGTCCACACCGGCACGCTGAGCAAAACACCCATAAGGGCGGCTTTCTCCGCATCTTTATCGGACTTTGCGACCAGGTAGCGCTGCACAATTGTTTGATCTGTGCCGTATTTTTGAATGGCATAAAAAATACCATTCAGCGCCATGACAATAAAAGTAAGATGGACAAAATCAAGGTTATACGGACCAAATCCAATTTTACCATTCTGCCAGGCCATACGGATGACAGCTGCGGGACCGCCTGGAGGTGTAAACAATAAAATGCCCAGAGCCAACAAACCGCCGGCAATAAGCATAAATCCCTGAATAACATCCAGCCAGATGACAGCGTCAATGCCGCCGAGAAGCGTGTAAATCACAACAGCAATCCCCAGAACCCAGATGACGGTATAGGTATTCAAACCCATCATTTTTGCAAGAGCCAACGAGAGGAGAAAGAAGACGGTCCCCATTTTTGAAAAATGTGCAAGAATAAACGCCACGGATGTGTATAAACGTGCAAAAAAGCCAAAACGCTCTTCAAAATATTCATAGGCGCTCAGACCGATCACATCCCGAAACAGGGGAACGATGAACCAGACCATAAACACAAGCACGACCGGCACCATCAAACCCTGGACGAGACGAATCCAGTTGGATGAGTACCCTTCGCCGGGATATGCGAGGAAAGTGATGCTGCTGATGAGCGTGGCGAGAATTGACATTCCAACAGCCCAGGCGGGAATGTTGCCGCCGCCTTTGAAAAATTCGTTTGTACTTTTTTGTCGTTTGGTAAAAGAAGAGCCGAATAATACTATGAATGTGAGATAAACCAGAACAACGATATAATCGACAATATGCAAAGTATGATGGGCCATAAGGAACTCCTTTTCCTAATGAATGCTTTTTATGCAATTCTGCTTTGCCTAATTCCACATTTTATCAGGCCATTCGTAGCTGCCGGGTTTTACAGTAAAAAACTGATTAGATCGGCTAAGCGGACGCATGCGAACGACGCCCTGGGTCAGCTCGATTTGCGGGATCAGCCGGTCAAACCCCAATTGGCGAACAATGGACGAAGCCGTGGAACCTCCTTCAATTAGAAGCTCGTGAATAGAAACCTGGTCGAAAACGGCCTCAACCAGGGCAGTCATAAAGTGAGCAAGACGGTGGGCAACGCTTGGATTTCTTAATACTGGCTGATTAATGCTTACCATCACCCGGTCGCTTTTCTGAAATGCCAACATGGTTTGGCGCGTCCATTCCTGCAGACAAGACGTGGACAGGGCCTTGAAATTAAAAATAGAGCAAGGTAATTGTGAAATAATAAATCCGCGATGTTGTATTTTTTCCGTCATGCTTTTGCACAGCGGCAGGCTGCTGCCGCACACAAGCAATGTTTTTTTTCGCGGCAAAAAATCGTTGCATACAAGTGTTTTTTTCTCCCGGTATCCCCTGGATTCAAGAATGGCCGCAAAAAACTCGGCGCTGCCTGCAGGGATTGTCTCATCCGCTACAAGTGCCCACTTTTTTAAATCACTCGTATTTTGCACCTCGCCGATGATGATGCCCTTTTCGTATATGGCATTCGCAGCGGATGAAACTCTGCTCTCGAGTGTCTTGGAATGCCCGAGTAATTCAAGTACATCAGAAGTAAGGGCAGGATACTCCGGGTCGCGTGAAAACGCCGTTTCATGCAGCAGCTTGTTTTTGATAAAATATTTACCATCTGAAATGGTTCTGCCAAAGCTTGGACTTGCAGGCACGAGCAGGGCATTCTTTTTACCCAAGCCAGGGATCAGTACCTCGAGCTCCTCCAATATGTGGCCGCGCATAACTGAATCGGTTTTTTTAAAAAGCCAATCGACCTCCTTTTTCTGCAGCCGAGAGACAACTTTTCTTGTTTCGTGTTTTGCATTCCGCGAAGAAAGGGATCGTGAATTTGTGTCGATAATGAGCAAGTCTGTGTCCGTGTCGAGATGAACATCGGTTTGAATTTCGACGTTCAGTCCATAACGAACCCCAATGCCGCCTAGTTCCGAAGCTCCGGTAAAATCATCCGCAATGACTACAATCATAGAACGACGTTTCTCCCTTTTCAACTTTTATATAACAAAAATACATTGCAACAAGTTACCTCTTTGTTATGAGTGGAAAATTTTTGCAAGATTCCACAAAACTGATCTGACGAGTCATACCGGCGCATGCAGGAATTTCCAGGCCATTGTTGTCAGAAGACTCCGGCGAGTATGCCTTATTCTACTTACAAGTTCTTTATTGTTTGAATCACACATTGCTATTTGAAAAACCTGCAATAAGCAAGATTCAGCAACAATTATTCTTTTTTGGATCAGAGAGAAGCCATCTTCGCTGCAAACTCGATGGCCTGTATGAGGCTTTCTTCCATGGCGATTCCTTTGCCGGCGATATCGAAAGCAGTGCCATGATCCACAGAGGTGCGAATGATCGGAATACCAAGGGTTATATTCACACCGCTGACACTTTGCCATTCTCCTGTTTTCTCATCCAACCGAAAACCAACGAGTTTGACCGGAATGTGCCCCTGATCGTGATACATGGCGACAACAGCGTCGTATTGGCCGCCGCGCGCTTTGGTAAAAACTGTGTCCGGCGGCACCGGCCCTTCGACCAATAGTCCATCTTTTTTTGCCTGTTGAATGGCCGGGACAAGTTCCTGTTCTTCTTCCCAGCCAAAAAGCCCATTTTCTCCGGCGTGGGGATTCAAACCGGCGACACCAATTCTGGGGCGCGCAACGCCGAGTTTTTTGCACGCGTCATTCAGCAGAGCCATGACGCGCAAAACGCGATCTTTTTTCACCCGATCACACGCCTCCCGCAAAGAAACATGCGTGGAAACATGCGCAACTTTGAGACCTTCGGCAACAAGAAGCATGACCGAGTCTTTGGAAGCGGTAAAATGCGCATAGATTTCCGTGTGTCCGGCAAAATGATGACCGGCCAGATTCAGAGCCTCTTTGTTGAGCGGACAGGTCACCGTGCCGTCAATTTCCTTTTTCAGTGCCAAATTTATGGCGCTTGTGACTGCCTGAAAAGCTGCATTCCCGGCCATGGGCGAAACAACGCCAGGCCGCAACTTCTTTTGATCCACATTTTGCAAATCGTACACATCCATTGTTCCCGGGTGGAAGGAAGCGGCACCAATACTGGAAACGGGTCGGATGCGCAACTCACCACCAACAATGGAGACCGCTTTTTTTAGCGTCGCTGCATCGCCGATGACAACAGGACGACAGAGTTCATAAATATGTTGGTTGTAAAATGCTTTTACTGCGATTTCAGGGCCAATCCCGGCAGGATCCCCCATAGTGATACCAAGTATGGGTTTCAACGAAAACATAAAACCAGAACCTCCGTCATGCTAGCGAATGGATTCTTGCAATTTCGCCGCAGCCATTTTTTCAATAATTTCTTTTCTTTCCTGCGGACGGGTCTCTTGTAGAGGCGGCAACACGTGAGGTTCACAAAATCCAAGGTCGTGCATCATCACTTTGAGCGCAGGCAGGGCCTGACTCAATATCCTGCCCTTTTGATAAATTTGTGCAATTTTGTCCGTCATTTTTTGATAATTCAGAGCGACTTGCCTTTCATTGTTTTTTGTTGCGCGATAGAGCATCGAGAACAATCCAGGGACAACGTTGCCGGTACTAGGAACAATGCCGTCCGCACCAAGCGCAAGTCCGTTTACCGATTGCGCTGCCCAGCCAATGAAATATGAAAAATCCGTTCGTTTGCGCCACATCGCGATTGCCGTTTCCAATCGCTGCAAGTCCCGCTGGGAATCCTTCAATCCAAAGACATTCGGATGATGACTCAATTTTTCAATCACTTCCAGTGGAATAGAAATATGCGTTGTGGCCGGAATATTGTAGAGAATGAGAGGTAGCGGCACCGCATCGGCCAGGGCTTCAAAATAAGCAAGAATCGCATCATCAGTTAACGGATAATAGCTGGGCAAATGAGCAACCACAGCATTAACGCCCAAATCAGAATATCTTTCAGCCGCATCAATGGATGCCTGAAAACAATTGCTTGCAATACCGGCAAAAGTTGGGGTGCGACCGGCAACTGTTTTGACCATCGTGTCAACCAGAGATGGACGAAGATCATCGGCAATGGAGGCGGATTCTCCCGTTGTTCCGAGAACAAAAGGAGAAGCTCCGTTTTTTAAAATGTGCTCAACAATTCGCTTCACCGCATCGTGATCGATCTGTCCGTTTTTTGTAAAAGGGGTAATCATCGGAACAATGACGCCGCTGAATTTTTTCTGATCCTGAGTCATTTGCATTTTCCTCATCTATTAAAAAGGTGTTTTGTCTTTTCGTTTAGAAAGCCTGTTGATAAATATGCAAAGCATCATCCCGAGTCATTTCCCTGGGATTGTTTTTCAACAAGCGGGTTACGGTCATGGCCGAATCCGCCATGCGTTCAAGAGCGTCTTGTGGTATTCCCAAAATTGAAAGCTTTAACGGCACATCACAACTCGCTGCCAGTTGACGAATTTTTTCCACCCCCAGGTGTGCTGTTTCGAGAGTTGAAGAAGCGGGTGGCACCCCCAGAGCGAGAGCGATGTTTGCATATTTTTTCGGTTGTTCCTGCAAATTGAAATCCATGATGTAAGGCAAAAGCACCGCATTGGAAATGCCGTGGGCAATGTGGAATTCCCCGCCCAGAGGGTAGGCCAGCGCGTGCACCGCAGCCGTATTCACGGGGCCCAGGCACAGTCCGCCGTAAAGACTGGCCAGCGCCATATTTTCCCGCGCGTGCGCGTCTTTTCCGCTTTTTACAGCGCGCTCGAGATTCTTTCCAATCAGACGAACGCCTTCCAGCGCATAAAGGTCGATGATGGGATGAGCAAATTTATTCGTATAAGCCTCGATGCAATGGGTGAGCGCATCGAGACCGGTTGCTGCGGTTACTGCCGGCGGCACAGTCATCGTCAGCAGCGGATCCACATAAGCAGCATCTGCGATAAGATAAGGACTCACAACGCCTTTTTTAAGTTGATCCGACGGGTCAAAAAGGATTGCATTGGGAGAAACTTCACTGCCGGTGCCGGCCGTCGTTGGCAGGCAGATGAGGGGCGTCTCTCGATTTTTCAAAAGTCCAATACCAAAGACGTCCTCAATTTTTTGCGGATTATGCGCAAGTGCTGCCACCAGTTTGGCAACATCGAGTGCAGAACCGCCGCCGATCCCCACAATGCATTCCGGCGAATACGCCCTTGCCGAGTCTAACACATTTTGCAGCATTTCTATCGACGGCTCACTTGTAATCGAGTCATTGATTTCAACATGAACGCCTTTTTCTTTTAGCGAGTCAATATTATTCTGGAAAAGGGGAACAATTTCGGGTGCAGTTATGAAGAATATTTTCTTATAGTCCAACGAAAGAACGTCTATGACAAATTCTGAAAAGCATCCGTTTCCAAAAACAAGTTTGCGCGGTTGGCGCAGAACAATTTTTTCCATTTATATTTATTCCTTTGATTTGAAAACTGGGTTAAAAACGGTTCATTCTAAATATGCAACCAGCTCAACTAAACATCTTTTCGCCAAGGAGTGCGGCTCCTTTATGCGCCGCAGTGTGCAATCCATTAAGCACTTGCATTCCATATACTAGCATAATTTTACAATAGTTAAAACACCTGCATGATCATAAATTTTTATAACCACCCACAACTTATGCAAATGAAACAGAACTGTCAATAGTTGTTGGATTGATAATAACCTGTCATTGATAAAAATTATCAAGTACAATTTACGTTTTAAAAAGTTGCGCTGCAACGATAACCTTTACATAGCATCAGTCCGGCGTAATATACCCCGCTGCTTCATTGCTCCAAACTTTGACTTTTTCCTCCGGCCTATCCGCTTCAGGCCAGCCCGCTTTTTTCGGATCATAGTTGGGGTTCACCACCATCTGTTGAGCATTCACGGACTTTAGCCAGACATGAAATTTATCCCTCATGACTTTGACTTTTTCCGGCATTTGCGCTGCCAGGTTGGTCGTCTCGCCGATATCCTCGCTGATCTTATAGAGATCGACTTGATGCGGTTCGTTCCGCAGTGTCGGCTCGTACCATTCGATCAGTTTGTAATCTCCCTCGCGGATCGCTCCGGATGGCTTGAATCCCTGACGATGATAGTGTGGATAGTGCCAGTACAGGGCGTCACGGTTCAGCGTTTTTCCACCTTTTAACAAGGGAATCAGACTGACGCCATCAATCCCCTTTACACCTGGATTTATGCCGCAGATATCTGCAAAGGTGGGAAAAAAATCGACGGATATAACCGGCACATGGCACACGCTGCCCGCTTTAACGACGCCCGGCCACTTGATCGCCAGCGGCACGCGAATACCCCCTTCATAAACCATGGCCTTGCCTCCCCGAAGGGGATACTGATCTTCTAACACTTTGTAATTGCCATTGTCAGAGAAAAACACAACGATCGTCTTTTCAGTCAGGCCAAGCTCATCCAGCTTGTCCAGAATTTGCCCGATGCCAATATCCATGCGCTCAATCATTGCGCCCATGATCGGATTGTTTACAGGATTATCCAGGTGTTGCTTTGTGCGGTAGCGGTTTACCCAGTCTTTGTGTTCCATAATTGGTCGATGCACGACGTGATGGGAAACATAGCAGAAAAAGGGCTTGTCCTTATTGTCTTCAATGAATTTGAGCGCATGCTTGGTAATTTCCACTGCATGATGCGCATCCTTTTCCGGATCGGCATCCGGTTTTGGTTTGACAGTTGTCAATACGACATCAAAACCCTGTGAACCCGGATCACCCGGTCGACCCGGTTGGTAGTTTTTATCTTTGTTCAAATGCCATTTACCGAAATGACCGCTGATGTAGCCTTTGGTCTTGAGCATTTCCGGAATCGTTACCTCTGCAAGCGGCAGCCCCTGAACCTGATGCACGGTTTGCAGTTTGGCAAAGGGATAGGAATTTCCCGGGATATAATCGGTAATGTGTAGACGCGCCGGATATTTACCGGTCATAATGCTCGCTCGCGCGGGCGAGCAGACTGGGCAGGCAGAATAGGCGTCGGTAAAAGACATGCCCGCCGCAGCAATGCGATCAATGTTGGGTGTTTCATAGAATTTTGTTACCCCCTGGTATTTAGCCTGATTCCAGCCCATATCATCGGCCAGAATGAAGACGATATTCCATTTTTTCTCCGGAAACGAAGAGGTTGCGGAACAACCACTCATGAGCTTCATAAAAGCACCGGTAGCCATAAGGCCCAGAGGTGCCCCCCCTAATGTTTTTAAGAATCTTCGACGATTAATATTCATTTTTATTGCCTCATATTTTATGTTTTTCGGGATTCAGCCGTTTGCTAATTGGTTGGTACTCCTCTGGAAAATGTTGCCTGCCACCCGATTTTTCCTGATTTACTCCAGCGGGTGGCTGTACCCTCGCATCTTTTATTGCGCCAGGTGGACTCGGATTTTTTGTGGCCATTGGGCCACCAGTGTATCCAGACATGTGTTCCGTCTTTTCGATGATCCCAGGTGCGGCTGCTCTTTCCATCTTTATTCCAAAAAGTTTCGCGGCCGACTTTTTGGCCCAGATTATATTCAGCCTGCCATTTTTTCCTGCCGTTTTCATAATACCAGACTTCGCTGCCATGAAGAAGATAGCATCCGTTATCTGCAATGCCGGCATGCCATACAGCTTTTATTTTCCCGTTGGCAAAAGTCTCTTTGTATTCTTTCACATCGTGAATACTCGATGCCGTGGATTTCATTAACGCTGCCGTGTCTTGTGGCGCAGAAGAAAGAATCCACGATTCATTAAAGGTAAAATGCAAACACGGCGAATTCATCGACGTGATTAAATGGATGAGGCCGTTTGGTGCCTGTCGCGCCACCGAATAACCGAGGGTAGCTCCTCCCATTTTTTTAAAACGTTCTTTTGATTCATGTCCCTGCGCGCCCGGCAGCTTTTTGATGTGCCAGGTTTTTCCTTCGTCATTGGACAGGGCAACGTAGGCACCGTGCTGCGTAATTCCTCTCGGCTGTGCTCCGTCGATGCGCTGAAAATCCCCGGCAAAAAAGAGGCGGCCGCTTTGCAGGCGAAGAATGATGGGTCGCTGGTTACTGCCCAAGGCAGGAAATGGTGTTTTGCTGATTTTCCATGTTTTCCCGCCATCGCTCGATATGGATTTTGGCATAAATCCGTTGATGTCGCTGCTCTTGCCGCCCATGCCCAGGATGCGGCCGTCTTTTAGCATCACAAACGTCGTGTGCCGGCCGCCCGTTCGACCGCCGGTATCAATCCAGGTTTGACCGTTATTATGGCTCACCCACAATTCCGATTGTGGTCCCACGCCATCGCTGGCTACATATATTGTTCCGTCCGCGCTGCGAAAGGCGGTGTTGATAGGCTGCGCCGAATGGCCGCCCACAGGTGTTTCAAAAACAGGAAAATGGACATTGCTCCAGGTGGCGCCGTTATCCGTGGAAGAAATCCACTGAAAGGGGAAACCGGAACTGAGTTTGTTGGCGCCCCAGAAAAATCGCAGGGTATCCTCATCAGTCCACAAAAGCGGCGCGTGGTCATCTACATCGGGAAAATCCAGAAACAAGTCCGGCATGTCCCACGCATCGCTGCCAAAGCGCAGACGGCTGGCAATCATCGCCACGTCCGGCGCTGTTTCGCTGACAGCAGTGTAGTAGACAGCCAGCACATCCCCGTTCGGACAAACTGCCAGAGATGGGCTGTGATGATGACGCAGAATCCCCGGATGGAATCCCAACGCCGGAATGACATCGAGATGCTCCACCGCGGTATTATCCGGTGGAATGGGCAGCAAAATTCTCTTTCGAAAATACGGCCTGCTTGGGTCCGGCCCGATTTTGGCGAATTGATTGTTTTGTTTGACGCACTGTTGCACAAATGGCGGCTCGACAGCTAAAGGCTTTGTTTTTGGCATCGGCGCCTGTACAATGCGAAAACCGATGTTGTGATTGCCCTGGTTATTCAGCACATCGCGGACAAAGGACTGGTAGAGCTGCCGCGATTTATAAGATTTCGGTTTGGCACTCTGTGACTGCTGATTCGCCGATGTATGCGATCCTCTTATTTGCTGCATTTTTTCCAACGGAAGCGGTGGAAACGCCGGGGCAATACCGGCGCGATTGGCCGAGCGCGCATAATAGGGATAATCCCGGTCCAGTCCGCCGCCGCGGACGATTTTGGCAAATCCATGCTCTATGCCAACAGGATCTTTTTGCGGCCCATCGGCATACATGCCATGCCAGTCCAGGCACCATTCCGCCACGTCGGTGTGCATATTTTTAATACCCCAAGCGTTCGCCGTTTCTGGTGCGGGCAGCGTGTCTCCTGAGGAAAAAAGTGTCGTCGTTCCGGCGCGGCAGGCATATTCCCACTCTGCTTCCGTGGGCAGACGATAGGGTTTTCCTTCTTTCTCGCTCAGCCATTTGCAAAACGCTTGCGCATCGTCCCAACTCACACCGGAAGCATACGGCGCGTATTTTTCATTCCCCTTATAATTCGGCCGGAACCGGCGAAATTGTTCAATGGTTATTTCGGTTTTTGAAATATAAAATGGTTTGCTGATGGTGACTTTGTGAACAGGATGTTCGTCATAATCTCCACGATGCAAATAAGATGGTCCCTTGAGTTGGGGTGGAGTTAGATTTGCTTCTCCCATTTGGAAAGAACCTTTTTCAACCCTTATAAAATCTATGCCGATGGAATTTTTAAATTCTTTTTCATAGCGAGTGCATCCCACAAAAACAACAACAAATAAAAACAGGCAATCTCTGAATCTCATATATATCTCCAAAAAATTTCCCGCAGAATATAATTCTGCGGGAGTTGTCAATCAGAAATCCAATTTCAAACCGGCCCTGCTCCATAGTCCGTAATATTCATTCATTCTTGGCCGATCCTTGACGCCCCAAAAGTCACGCCGTGGTTCATTGGTTATATTAATCATCTCCAGGTAAATGTTGACACCCTGCATCACGCGATAGGTCGCAGAAAGATCCAATTGCTTGTGAGCGTCGGTATAACGATCAAAATCCGGGGTCTTGCCAATTTCATAAAGGAGTTTGTCGTTATAGTTCAGACTCAATCGCGCAGTCAGGCCGTATTTTTCAAAGCTCAAGCCAACGTTTCCCACATCACCTGCCTGTCCAGGCAGCACGTTCCAGTCGCGATACAACAGATCCGCTTTGGAGATGGTATGGGTATAGTTGCCATAAATGCCAAAGCCACTCAGCAAGCCGGGCAAGAATGTGAACTGCTGCATCCAGTTCACTTCAAAGCCATACAGATTGGCACTGCCGCCGTTTACAGGTTGTTCGACAAAATAACCATCCCACGGGCCGCCCACCTGACGATAAATGCGATGATAAGAAACTTGATCGAGCGATTTGTAAAAAAATCCTCCGGAGATAATTCCGATGCCGTGGAAATAATGCTCGAACATGGCGTCGTAATTTATTGATGTTGTCGGTTTCAAGTCCGGATTCCCTTGCTGGACGATCTCGTCTTCAGGGAACACCCATTTATATGGTGCCAGATCAAAGTAATTGGGCCGGGCAATGCTGGATGTAAATGCGAGACGCAGATTCGTTCGCGGCGACAACTGATAACGCAATTGAACATTTGGAAAGATATTATTATAGGTGTTTGTTTTGCTGGTAGGCTGAGAATTGATAAAGTCGCCATTGTTGTCATACACCAATTCGATGCCGTCATAACTTGTCCTGGTGATTTCATCGCGCACACCGGTCAGGAGCATCAAATTGCCAAAGTTGACTGTCGTCATAGCATAGCTGGCATAAACATCTTCTCCTGCCGTGTATTTTCCACCTTCTCCATCTGCATCATCACGACGAATTTCTTCTCGCAAGCCGTCATCTTTGCCGCGATATTTATCAAAAAAGGCGCTGTATTTATCTATGCCCATCACCGGAGCAAACGTGTAATGATCCAGTAAAAAATTCGTTATTTTCTCTCCGGAAGAAAAGGAAGACATGAAAACGTCGTCTGCGCCTTTCCATTTGTATTTCCATCTCTGGCTATCGCGATCTTTATTCTCGATGTAAATTTTTCCGCCGGCTTTTATTTTAGCCGGATAACCGGCCAGACTATAAGGGAACTTTAGATTCAATGATCCCAGCAAATCATTGTTGGATGTAAAGGTTTTGCGAAAGTCCTGAGAGTCAATTTCCCAATGTGAAGGATCTAACGCGTATCCCTTGTCGAGATTGGTGATATTTAATTGGGGAAAATCCTTTTCAGCCAGACCGAGTGTCAAATTAACTTTTTCATCAAGCTGAAATTCAGACTTGAATTGACCGGGATTTTTTTTCGTTTCATCAGCATAACTATATGAAACGGTATAATCCAAATCAACATTATTAAAGCGATGAATACCGCCACCGGAGAAGGAATTTATTTTTTGGATTTCATCCCGGGCTTGCATTTCGTAAGCTAATCTGGCTTTGCTCACGGTTGTGGCATTGAGGTAATCGCCCTT
>Ga0114931_10009023_pt1 | contig 11989 bp, 7 predicted proteins | sample 2SBtaG_FD_89579 | JGI IMG/M metagenome (GOLD analysis project Ga0114931, IMG submission 89579) | Deep subsurface microbial communities from Kolumbo volcano to uncover new lineages of life (NeLLi) - 2SBTROV14_V59a metaG | ecosystem: Environmental > Aquatic > Marine > Volcanic | place: Kolumbo...
ATCTGCAACCGCGATACGGAACAGCGTTGCGCGCTGGAACCCGGCGAGCGCTTCTATCACTGCCTCGCTGTCGGCAGCGTCGACCTGCTGCAGGCGCAACCCGAGATCCTCTCGCATGCTGTATGCGGTTATCTGCTCCGTAAACAGCCGCCGGTCCAGCAATTCGTCCAGCAATAACGGAAAGTGCTCGATTTCCGCCGCCAGGTAAGCGCTTTGCTCGCAGAGCCCTGCCAGGCGTTCGAGCGCTGCCGGGTTTTCGTTGAGCAACGCGACATAGGCACTGCGGCGCACGATCTGCGACAGCACGGACAGCACTCGTTCACATACCGACCCGGGCGATTTTCGCGACTTGAGCAATGTGAGGAATGATGCCATGAAGCGGTCGAGCCGTTTGCGCGCGGTGGCATCGATCTGGCGCTGCATGGGCGCTGCGCTGAAGCTGGCGATACAACGTGCCAGGCGATCGGGTTGGGCATATGCCGCCGCCCGGAACCAGCAAGCCCACTCAGCTTCGGAGGATGCTACTTTCCATTGCGCCGCGACGGCCTCCGCAGCAATCTCTGATTCCGTTTCATTGCCGCCCCGAAAGGCGACTTCGGTAAACTGCTTGCTGACGTTGTCACGATGGGCCTCTAGCGCCGCGGCAAGCGCATCCCATGTGTCAAAACCCAGGACCAGCGCGAGCCGGGCCCGGTCACCCGTGTCGCTCGGTATATCGTGCGTCTGCTGGTCGCGAATAGCCTGCAGTGCGTTTTCGAATCGCCGCAGGAATTCGTAGGCGGACAGAAGTGTTGCGACCGATCCCCGTCCCAGCCCGCGTTTGTGACCGAGGCGCGACAGCGCCTCGCGCAATGCCCGGCACCGCAGTTGGCGATCGGCGCCGCCACGAACCAGTTGCAGCGACTGCGCGATGAATTCGATTTCCCGGATACCGCCAGGCCCCAACTTTATGTTGCCGGCAAGCTCCCGTTTCTGAACCTCAGTCTCGATCAGCGTCTTCATGTCGCGGAGGGATTCGAAGACGCCGTAATCGAGGTAGCGGCGGTAGACGAACGGCTCGATAACGTTGTCCCACAACTCTCCCATCACAGAATCGGGCGCATGTGGCGCAATGGCCCGTGCCTTGACATAGGCATAGCGTTCCCAGCCGCGGCCATGTCGTAACAGGTAGTTTTCGAGCGCTGCGAAGCTGACCACTGGCGGCCCACTTTCACCAAAAGGACGGAGCCGCGTATCGACACGATAGACGAACCCGTCTTCCGTCACCTCGTCGAGCAGCCGTACTACCTGTCGGGACAATCGTGTGAAGTACTCGTGGGCAGACAATTTTCGCGGCCCGCTGGTCTCACCGTCCTCCGCATAGAGAAATATGAGATCGACATCCGACGAAAAATTGAGCTCTCCTCCGCCCAGCTTACCCATGGCAAGTGTGATCATCGGCACAGCCGTGCCGGCAGCATTTTGCGGTCGACCATGCCTGGCCGAAAGCGCACGCCCGGCATAAGCCATGCTGGCAGCTATCAGCTTGTCGGCGAGTGCCGATAATGCCTTTAGCGTGTCCCAAAGCGTATCCTCGTCGGCACTAACGCGCCAGAGAATGCGCACCAGCACGCGCTTGCGGAACTGTCGCAAATGCGATTTGACGATCCCGATGTCATCGTCCAATGCCGCGATTGTGTCAGCAAAGTCCGCGAGCTCCGCAGCACTGATGGGTTGATTGATGGCGCCGGACTCGAGCGCAGCGGCGAACCAGCTCCGGTCGCGCAACAGGACCGTCGCGGCAAATTCGCTGCCTGCAACGAGGGTTACCAAAGTCCGGCGCTGAGCCCCGGCGAGTAGAATTCCCGGACCGGATGCATCCATCCGCTCAGCCCAGTGTTCGACCGGCGGCCGCAGTATTTCCGGCAGCTTCACGATCTCGCCGCACAGCATCTGGATCCAGGTCTCGCTCATCGAATCTAGCAGCCTGTTGAAAAAGTATTTGGGGACTCAGCGCGCTCAGAGAAGGGCTTCGGCGCGGCGCGCGATGCCGCGCAGGGCGGGATCCTTCGCAAAGCGTGCAACAAAGCAGAAGCTCTTCTCTGGTGCGCCCTGCGGGTTAAATGCGCAGAACTGCGCTCTGCGTTGCGCCTCTTGTAAAGGTGCCCAACCTGTACGGGGAGACACGCCTCGATCGCAATTCTGCGCATTTAACTGAGCCTCCAAATACTTTTTCAACAGGCTGCTAGTCTACTGGTCTCGTTGCTCATTGCGAGCAAGACCATGCAAGCCGTTACCAGGCAGCGGCTATCAGGCGGTCGAGATTTTTGGCTTTTCGGTCAGGCCATTAAGCACCTGATGCAGATCGACGGGCCTGCCAACAGCGTGGCCCTGTGCATAATCCACGCCCAGTCGGGTAACGAGTTTCCTGGTTTCATCGCTTTCGACGTACTCCGCAACTGTTTCCAGTTCCATGACTTTGGCAACCTGCGTAATCGCTGCAACCATGGATTCGGATATCCTGTTTTCAGTAATATCGCGGATGAAACTGCCGTCGATCTTCAATACATCGACATTGAAGTTCTTCAGATACGCGAATGAACTCAAGCCCGCGCCGAAATCGTCCAGGGAAAACCGGCAACCACGCTTTTTTAATGCATCGATGAACGCTTGTGCCTTGTCCCGGCTCGATACCGCCGCCGACTCGGTGATCTCGAAACACAGTGACGACGAGGGAACGCCGCTGCTGTCGATTTCTTCCTCGACGAATTGCAGAATCTCATCATCGCCGAGCGACTGGCCCGACAGGTTGATGGCAAAGACGGCACCGCTCTCTTTGAGGTATTCCCCGTACTCCGAAAGGCGTGTCAATGTCCGGGATACCACCCATCGGTCAATTTGCGGCATCAACTGATATCGCTCCGCGGCTGAAAAGAACGCACCGGAAGTAACGCGATTGCCCTTCTTGTCTGCCATCCGCAGGAGAATTTCGAAGCGATTTTTTTTGTCTTCCCTCGACAGTGCCACAATGGGCTGTGCAGCCAGCATGAAAGCATCCATGTCCAGGCACCTCTGAATTTCGGACACCAGGTACATGTCGTCATAGCGCTGCACAATGCTTAGATTGGCATGATCGTGAGTCTCGATCCTGTCCCTTCCATGATCCTTCGCGGAGTCACAGGCGATGCGGGCGGCCATGAGAGCATCACCTTCCGAACCGTTGCTGCTCAATTCCGAGATTCCGGCACTGGTAGTGACCTGGAGCGACTTGTCACCTTGCAGGTAGCGGAGCACATGACTGTTCTTGTGAATCGCTTCCGTCAGCTCAAGTGCGTCGGAGGGCGAGCTGTGGGTCAGGAGAATGACGAAGTCGTCATCGGCGAGACGGGTTGCGACCGCGTTCCTGGGCAGGTGCTCCTCGATCAGCTGCGCAAAGCGCATGATGACCTGGTCACCTACCTGGCGGTCAAAGGTATCGTTCACGAGCTGCAGGTTATCGAGATGAAAGTAGATCAGCTGATGCAAATCCTTGTCGCCATCGAGTGATTTCATCGATTCCTGCAATTGTGCCTCGAAACCCGAACGGTTCATAAGGCCGGTCATCGAGTCGAAGGACTTTTCGATGACGTATTCCACTTTGCGTACGATGTGCGCCATAAAGCGTTTATGCGAGTCACTAAAAGGCCGCCCGCTAACGCGGCCGAGCTGCGCGAGGATACCCTCGACGTTGCCACCCTTGTCGAGCAGCGGACAAAGCATCGCCTGGTAACCCTGTTCCGCAGGATTATCCGAGCCCGCGATGGCGGGTATTTCGAAGACGACCGGGGCTCGTTGCCCTTCGAGCTTTCTAAACAGCGTTTCGAGCAAGTATTTGTCAACAGCCTTCCGGTTGACGGACTTCCAGCTCGAATGCGTGGCGCTGATGCGAATTCGTTTCGATGGCAGCAGCAAGACGCTGTAGGCGATGCCGAGGAATCGGCCACTCTGACCGATCAGTTGCGCAAGCCCGGCGTGACTGCGTGAGGTGCCATGAATCTTCTCATCAACCTGGTAGACCAGTTGCAGTTCCTTTTTCGCCGCCTGCGATTTCGCATCGGCATTCTGCAGGGCACTATTGAGCCGCAGGGTCTCGCCAATCACCTTGACGGCGGGCTGCAGGATGTTCCGCAACAGGCTCGGGTTGAACCAGGATGACTTGCCCGCGTTCTTCGAGAACACGGAGACGAGGACACCCAGGCCTTTGCTACCGGCGTATACCGGCATGACCAACAGCGTGCGGCCGGAGGTCAGGGTTCGCCGCAGCAGGCCCGAGTCCGGGTCCTGTCCGCTGACAATATCCTCGGGAAGTTCGACAATGAAATTGTCGATCTCGTAATCGTCGGCACCGTCGCTGCTCCACACGCAGCTGCGGTCAAGTGCATAAAAACAAAAGCACTGCGCCCTTGGGACCAGCGATTGCAACAGGCCCTTGACCGGGCCGATATTCTTGCGTGTGATCAGGTTGTGTACGTCCGCCGCCATCGCTTTTCCGGAGTCCAGGTCAACGGCCATCGAGACGGCCATTTGCGATGTGGACAGATTGCCATGTGACACCCGGGATGGCTGTGACCGGTGTCTCAAGCAAATGGTAAAATAAACCGGGAAATGGCTGTTTTCTATCAGTTAATTGGCGTTTGCCAGGCGTCGTGGCCGTCCGCCCACAAAGACTCCGGACGGCCATCGGCTGCAGCCGCAATCAGGCATCGAGCGATGCCAGCCAGGCGTCATCCGAGCCTTCGTCGATGCCCTCGAACAACGGCGTGCTCAGGTAGCGTTCGCCGGTGTCGGGGAGCATCGAGAGAATGACGGTACCTCGCTCTGCCTTCGCCGCGATCTCGAATGCGGCCGCAAGTGTCGCGCCCGAGGATATGCCGACAAAAATTCCCTCTTTTGACGACAGCATCCTGGCGACCTCGATCGCCCGGTCGTCGGTTACCGGGATTAGCGCGTCGTAGACATCCCGGTCCAGCACCTCGGGAATGAAGTCCGGCGTCCACCCCTGGATCTTGTGCGGTTGCCATTGGTCGCCGGCAAGCAGTGCCGCACCGGCCGGCTCTGTGGCTACGATGGTCGTCTCCGGTCGCGCTTTCTTGATGATTTCTCCGGCGCCGGTGAGCGTGCCACCAGTACCATAGCCCGAAACCCAGAAGTCGAGGCGCTTGCCTGCGAAATCCTTGAGAATCTCCGGGCCGGTCGTATTGCGGTGGTATGCCGGGTTGGCAGGATTTTCGAACTGGCGCGCCAGCAACCATCCGTGTTGCTCCGCGAGCTCCTCCGCCTTTTCCACCATGCCGGTGGCGCGCTCTGCCGCCGGCGTGAGTATGACCTTGGCACCCAGTGCCTTCATAATCTTGCGCCGTTCGACCGAAAACGACTCGGCCATGACTGCGACGAAACCGTAACCTTTGGCCGCACAAACCATTGCCAGCGCAATCCCCGTATTGCCAGAGGTCGCTTCCACGACCGTCTGGCCGGGTTTGAGCTGACCACTCTTTTCAGCATCGTTAACGATCGCCCACGCAAGGCGATCCTTGACGGATGCCAGCGGATTGAACGACTCCATCTTGACGTACATGTCTATGCCGTCGGGTGCAATATTGTTGAGTCGAACAACCGGCGTATCGCCAATGGTCTCGATAATGTCATTGTAAATCATCTGTACCTCCTGCTCCTCAACGCACTGCTGCATGCGGTTCTTATAACGAATTCATATGTAAGCGACCCAATTCTGCCGACAGGCATTATACAGCGAATGTCGCCACAGTCTCATGGGAGCGCGTATCCGCAGGATTTTGCCGGAAACGTCGATTCTGTTGTTATTCCCAATCGATATATCCGTCCCTGACAAAGCTCAAGTCGGGAAACTACAAAACAAACGATCGTCGTTGCGAGAACGTGAACATTCTTGAAACGATTCCGGCTAATGGCAGTCTTATGCCAATGTGCCGACATAACTCAACCAGCGGCGGCAGATGAAACTGCAACAACTAAAGTATTTGTTGGCAATAGTGGACAACGGCCTCAATATCACGGCGGCTGCCGGTCGCCTGTACACCTCCCAACCCGGCGTCAGTAAACAAATCAAACTCCTGGAAGGAGAACTCGGGTTGCAGATTTTCGCGCGCAAGGGCAAAAGCCTCAACCACGTTACCCGCGCCGGCGAGCAGGTTATTCAGCGCGCACGAAACATCATGCAAGAGGTCGATCAGATTCGTACGCTCGCATCTGACCTCTACCAGGAAGAAGAAGGCACACTCACGATTGCTGCCACAAACATCCAGGCGAGATACGTATTACCGGATATTCTTCGCCAGCTCAGGCAGCTATATCCGAATGTGCACTTGAATCTGCACCATGGCACCTCGGAGCAGATAGCCGACATGATGTCCGGAAACAACATTGATTTCACGATCGCAACCGACGGCGAGGATCGTTTCGCAGATCTGTTACGACTACCGGGCTATCAATGGGACCGGATCATCCTCGTGCCCAAAGATCATGAACTGACCCGGATTGACCATCAGCTGGGCTTGCGGGACCTCACAAACTATCCATTGATCAGTTACGTGTTCAGTTTCGAAAGCGAACAATCTTTGCCCAACACGTTCGCCTCGCATGGACTGGAGGCCAATATTGTTTTCACGGCACGCGACTCTGACGTGATCAAGACTTATGTGCGCATGGGTCTGGGGATTGGCATAGTTGCGGGCATGGCTTTCGAACCCGGCGATCGGCAGAGTCTCACTGCCATAGCTGCCGATGGCATCTTCCCTCGCAGCACAACCTGGATCGGACTTCGCAGACACAAGATGTTGCGCTGCTATATGACCGATTTCCTCCGCCTGTTTGCGCCACATTTCAGCGATGAGCAAATCGAACGCGCGGCACGCGCAAACACACAACGGGAAGTCGATCAGCTGGTCAACGGGACCGGCTTGCCGGTCAGAAATGGGGTCGGCGGCAAGTACCCGGCCACAGCCACATAAGAATTTCTCTCAGTAAATCCGAATGCCACCGTGCCGCCTGCGGCTGGCCCGGTCGACCCACCACAATCCAGCGAGGAATCCGACGAGCAGGCAAACGAGCATCGCACCGCCAACCCACATAGCGGGCATGCTGTATTTGAAATGCGCCTGGCGACTACGATAAGCAGCCACCTGTTCGGAGAGTTCCGTTACTTGTGACGCACTCGATTCCACGGCTGCCTTGCTTTCATCCAGCTGTCTTTCGAGCACGGCAATCGTACTTGCCGGTGCTTCGAACGCGGCTTTGGTTTCTGCAAGTTCTTGTTGCAAAGCCGCATTCTTTGCCGCCGCCTCTGCGACGATGAGTTTCGCCGGTTTGTCGAAGACCAGGTAAGCCGTCTTTACGAAACCCTCCACACCATCGGGAAGACGGACATTGGCATAATTTCGATCACGTGAAATGATTTCCAGTGCCTGGCCGCTCTCCAGCGTCCGAAACGCCCGGTCGCTGGCGTCCGATGCCTGGTGCAGGCCGAGACGCAGGTTGTCAGTCACATACGCCGTTTCGGCCATTACTGAAAACGGTACCAGTACCAGCAGCGCGGCCAATGGAAATGCCTTTCGCATTATCACTCCTCCCCCCGGTTTCCACGGCTTGCCAGTTTACTACAGACCAGCTTCTGTCAAGCACCTAAAACCGTCGCATTCCGGCGACGCGTTTCATTGATCATAAAGCCAGCGCAACAAGCTTTCCTGGACCTCCCGGCCCGGTCCACGCTGAACATCGGTGTGGTTTAGCAATATGGCGACGATAAAACGCCTGCCGGATTGTGACTGGAAGTAGCCCGCGACCGCGCTGACGTTATCGAGCGACCCGGTCTTCATGTGCGCCTGACCCGTCAGCTCACCGTCCTGGAATCGCTTCGACAGTGTCCCGTCGAGGCCGGCAAGTGACAGGGAAGCCAGGTATTCGGGCATGAAAGGACTTTCAAAAGCGTAACGAAGCATGTTGCCCAGTTGCCTTGCGGTCAATCGGGAGTTTCGGGACAAACCAGCACCATTGTCGATGCGTAATTCGGCAGCATCTATGCCGTGCTCAGCTAACCATTCCCGCACTACCTGGCGCCCCTTGGCTTCGGTGCCGGGCGGGCCGTACATTGTTGCCCCCAGTGCATACAGTAGCTGCTTCGCCATGACGTTGTTGCTGTACTTGTTGACCTTCGCAATTACTTCTGCAAGCGGCAGCGACTCGAAAACGATGAGTGGCTCGGCTTCAGTATCTGCGACAACATTTTTCCAGCCACCGGAGAAGCCGCCGCCCGATTCCCGCCACAGTGCCTTGAACAGTCCATAGGTAAATTCGTTGTGCCCGAGTGCCGTTCGGTCCATCGCATAAATTTCACAGCCATTCGGGAAGCTGCCACTCAACGTGACACGGCTGAAGTCGTCATTCGGCGTAATGGTTATGCCGCGCTGGTACCCCCGGCAGGGGGCACTGGTGAGCCGCAGGTGATTGACGATATCCAGGTTGTCGAGTAGCGGCTCGATCCGCACCTTGACCCCGGCGGACTCCAGGTCGGGCTCGAAGTAATAGCGTATGACTTTGAAATTCGTGAGAAGCGCATTCGGCGCCACGTTGTAGGCGCGCAGCGGCTCACGATCGAATGCGGCCGGGTCATAGTCGCCAACGTCGAAGTAGCTGTCATCGATCAGCAGCTTGCCGGTAATCGTGGCAACACCTTTTTGCCGGAGTTCGTGCAGTAATTGCCAGAAGCGCTCCGTGACGAGATACGGATCGCCATAACCCTTCAAGAGCAGGTCGCCCTCCAGCGTGCCATTGTTTATTGGTCCAAGAGCGGTGACCTCGGTTCGCCACCGATAGGCCGGCCCGAGCGTATCGAGTGCAACCAGGGTCGTGACCATTTTCTAGACCGATGCCGGATTTCGGGGTACGGCTTCGTTCCAGGCGAGCACGGCCTTCGCAGTCGCTAGATCCTCGACATAAACGCTTAACGCTTTCTCCGGAATATTTCTGTAGCCCAGTGCATTTCGGACCGCCGGCGGCAAGCCTGCGTCAGCCAGCGCGGTGGCGGAAAGCGCCATTGCCAGCAACGCGAAGAGTCTGGCTACAGGTTTCTTACTGAATGGTGTCACTCTTTCTTTTGTCGTCTTCTTTTATCGTCAGCTGCGGCGCGGCCGCCTCAGCCCCATGGATTTTATCCGATCCGCGAGGGTCGTTGGCCTGATCCCCAGCAGTCCGGCCGCACCATTTTCCCCGGAGACGCGCCACCCGGTCTGTCGCAACGCGGCAAGAATATTTTGCTTATGCAGCTCACGCATTTGTTTCTCGGTGAGTACCTGTCCCACCGACGGCATCACCGTAGCCGCCGCAGTATTTTCAGCCCCCTGCGGCACAGACAAATCGAGGCGTTGGGGGTTCCCCCGTGACAAGATCACGGCACGCTCAATCACGTTTTTCAATTCCCGAACGTTACCCGGCCAGTCGTAGTTCTGAATAGCTGTTGCCTGACTCCGGGTCAGTCGGATCGGTTCGCTGCCAAACTCACTGCAGGTCTGGTTGAGAAAATGCTGCGCCAGCTGAGGAAGATCTTCGCGGCGGCTGCGGAGCGGTGGGACTTCGATGGGAAAGACGCTGAGCCTGTAGAACAGATCCTCGCGAAAATTCCCGTCAAGAACCAGCCTCTCGAGGTCCTGGTTGGTTGCCGCGATGATCCTGACGTCCACCGATCTCGTGAAATCGTCACCGACCCGCTCGAATTCGCTTTCCTGCAGCACACGTAACAGTTTTCCCTGCAGCTCCAGCGGAATTTCACCGACCTCGTCCAGAAATATCGTGCCACCATCGGCGAGTTGGAATCGTCCGACGCGATCCCGGTGCGCGCCGGTGAACGCACCCTTGACGTGTCCGAAGAACTCACTTTCAAACAACTCCTTCGGAATCGATGCGCAATTGACCCTTACCAGCGGCGCCTGCGAACGCTTGCTGCGCTCATGGATCGCCCGTGCGGCCAGTTCCTTTCCAACCCCGGATTCTCCGAGGATGAGCACGTTTGCTGGCGTTTGCGCTACGGCCTCAACCTGCGCCAGCATATTCTTGAGCGCCGTACTCTCACCAATGATCTGGCCAAAATTCAGCGCGACATCGACTTCTTCACGAAGATAATCTCGTTCCTGTTCCAGTTCTTCTCGCAAACGGCCATTCTCCGCTAACGCGGCGCGCAATTCGCGTACGGCCCGGTTCCTCTCGGTGACATCCTTCGACGCCACCAGCATGCGGCGCACGTTTCCCGCTACATCCCGCTCTGCAACGGCAGACATGAGCAGGTCGAGAACCTTGCCTGCCCGCGTCACCATCTCGCGGGATTCATTGGTGAACTTGCGTCCGCTGATCAGTTCCTGCAGCAACCCGTCCTGAATTTTGCGGCGGTCGGTGACACTGTAGAAATCGATGATCGGGCGGCCGATCACCTCGTCACGGGTATATCCCAACTTGGCGAGCCAGTAATCGGTCACCGTGACAATACAGCCGTCGGCGTCGACGGTATGTAACATCGCGGGTGTCGATCGGTAGAGGTCGCGGTATTTCCAGTCCGCCCTGGCCTCGTCGGAGGTCTCCGTGTACAAGGCGACAGTGCGGATGAAGGCGCCGTCACCACCATGCTCCACCAGCGAGTTGACCCGGCAGTGCACAATCTCGTCGTCGCTATCGAGGAAATCGATCGGCTTGTCTTCGAGCTTGCCGGTTCGTCTCAGCGCCGGCAAAAATTCTTTTTCAATTCGCCCGGCACTTTCCGCCGTGACGAAGTCGGCCGGTCGCGCACCGATCATTTGCGAGCGATCGTAGCCCAGCCGCGCCAGCATCGCGTCATTGACGTCAACATAGCGTCCGTTTTCAGCAATGGATGTGGCCATGATCGGCGCCCGGCGAAACAGCCAGCGGTAATCGTCGAGTGTTGTCATCGCACCAGTATATAACGGAATATCGTAAAAATTATCACCGGAATATCGTAAATTACGAAATTCCGTTAGCTATGCTTGGTAAATAAGTTACTGTTTAATAAAAATTTTCTAAAGTTGGCATCGCACATGCATTGCTAAAGGACACTTACGCCGATGTTGACGCAAGTCCATCGCATGGAACGACAAGGATACAGCAATGACACACAAACTGACTCCGCTAACGGTCCTGCTGCTGGCCGCCGTGCTGGCCATTAAAACGCCTGCAGCGGATCTGCCTGTGCCGCACGGTGACAGCAAAACCGCAACGACCGATACCCGCGAGATTAATCGCGAACGCGCCAAGGAGGCCAACGAAATTGCGGCCCGGGAAGCTGTCCGCGCAATGCTCGAGGGCACGAGGCTCGATCTTGATATCCGCCTGGTCGGTCCCACCTCTGTGAGGATTGCAGGCGACCGCTGAGGACGCCTGACAGAGAACCGGCGGTTGCAGCCCCGGGGCGCGTTTCCCCCGACCGTTCCCAAAGGCACAACCGCTGAAAAACAGGCCCTGAAAGGCCCGACGGCAATCACCCCCCGAATGCCGTCAACCCTCGGGAGCCGGAGACCGTTCCGTGTCGGATCGGCCCATCAATCGATGACCGAATTTGGTTTCTCCGGCTCCCATCTTTCCAGTGACGGCCAGGAGCCTGCGCGAGAGGAAATAATCCTGCTGCGAAAGCACCACAGCAGCCAATTTTTGCCGATTTATTTCGTTACGTAGGCTCACTGTGCGACCCGAAAGATCGAAAAACCGACCCCGATGTGACACTTTCTCGCTACGGATATTTCTACCGCGCAGGCTTCTGGCCGTCTGTGGGCCGCTGTCGGTGACGCTCGGCCCTTGCGCCCCGCTTTTTGGCGCCATTGGTGCTGATGGTCTGCCGCACACGTTTGAGCCAGAACCGTGCCCACGCGAATTCGAGCCCGAGTATCGCAAGCCCGACGGGAATGAAGATCACTGCCGGACCGGGCGTGACGATCATGAC
>Ga0114931_10009024_pt1 | contig 11988 bp, 12 predicted proteins | sample 2SBtaG_FD_89579 | JGI IMG/M metagenome (GOLD analysis project Ga0114931, IMG submission 89579) | Deep subsurface microbial communities from Kolumbo volcano to uncover new lineages of life (NeLLi) - 2SBTROV14_V59a metaG | ecosystem: Environmental > Aquatic > Marine > Volcanic | place: Kolumbo...
CTGGGGCAGGATCGACATCTATCTGTTCGATCAGATTCTCCGGGAACGTTTTCGACCGGGAATGAGCATCCTGGATGCGGGATGCGGCGTGGGCCGCAACCTCGTCTTTTTCCTGCGCCACGGTTACGACGTCTACGGGGTCGATCGCGACCCGGCGGCAGTCGACAAGGTCCGTGCCCTCGCCTCCCGCCTCGCCCCGGCGCTCGCGCTCGACCACTTCCGCGTCGAGGAGATCGGCCGCCTGTCGTTCCCAGCGCACAGCATGGACGCGGTCATCAGCAACGCCGTCCTCCACTTCGCCGAAGACGAAGCAGCTTTCCAGGCCATGGTGACCGACATGTGGCGGCTCCTGCCCCCGGGCGGCATCCTGTTCTGCCGGACGGCGTCGGTCACAGGGATCGAGGACCGGATTCGACCGCTGGGAGACCGCCGGGCCCTCCTCCCCGACGGCACGGAGCGTTTCCTCGTCGATGATGCCTTCCTGGTCTCGCTGACCGATACGCTGGGGGGAAGTCTGCTCGATCCGATCAAGACCGTGAACGTGCAGGGTCAACGGTGTATGGCCACCTGGTGCCTGCGAAAGCATCCCTGATCCCGGAGCGACCCCTACCCCGTCCCGCCGGATTCCGCCCGCGCTGCACCCGCGTTATCATCAGGCGCCCGGCCACGCCAACGGGTCCCTGACCACCATGCGTATCGATTTCACCGGACAGACCGCACTCGTCACGGGAGCTTCCCGAGGCATCGGGCACCAGATCGCCCGGGATCTTGCGGCGTCCGGGGCTGATCTGATCGTCACGTCGACGCGTCCCGACGATCGCGAGCGATTGGAGGAAACTCTGGGACCCGGAACCCGGCACGTGGCGGTGGATTTGGCCGACCCCGACGCGCGGGACCGCTTCCTCGACCAGATTCGTACCCTCCCCAGCCTGGACGTTCTGGTCAACAATGCCGGCCTGACCCGCCACGGACCCGCCGAGGACGCCTCCGAGTCTGACTGGGACGTCACCAATACGGTCAACCTCAAAGGACCCTACCTCATCTCCCAGGCGGCCGCCGATGTCATGCGCACGCGACAGTATGGACGCATCATCAATATCGGATCCATCTGGGGACAGATCACCATGGCCGGCCGATCGATTTACTCCGCGACCAAGTACGGACTTCGGGGTATGTCGATCAGCTATGCGCTCGAACTCGCGCGCCACGGCATCCTGGTCAACATCGTCGCCCCCGGATTCACCCTGACCGACATGGTCCGGAGGAACTACTCTGAGGTCCAACTGCAGGACCTCGCCGAGCGCATCCCGTTGGGCCGCCTGGCCAGACCCGACGACATCTCCCGGGTGGTGCTGTTCCTGGCGAGCGACCTGAACACCTATGTTACCGGACAGCACCTTCTGGTCGACGGAGGGTACAGTATCGCCTGACCTCGTGGAACCTGCCGTTCGGAACACGGTCGCCGTCGTATCCTCACCACCTCCACCGGCCCGGCCGGGGAAAGCCGAATGCCATGACTCCAGATATCCTGGAAATCATTGGTCCCCTCATCGGGGCCGTCAGTATCGGTGCGATGATCCTGATTGGGATGAAGATCCGGTACACGCACCAGGAACGCACCCGACTGGACCCTGCCGCCGACGACCTCCGCGTGCTCACGGACACGGTGAGCGGCCTTCGGGACGAGGTCGGAGCCTTGCGGGAGGAAATGACCGAACTCAACGAGCGGGTGGACTTCGCCGAACGCCTGCTGACCCGGGGTCGTCCGGAATCACCCCCGGAGGCGCTGCCGCGCCATTGACCGGCACTCGGGTCACCGGATCGTGTTCCTCAACACCGGGATCTCGCGGGCCACCGGCCTGTACGGAGATCCCACCCCCGCAAGGGGCGGGCGGCCCTTCGGATCCTCACGACCCGGTGGCTCGAGGCGTTGCGAGGATTCGCGCAATCGCCCCTGCCCTCTCCGCGGTAGCCGCCCGTCTCAGATGCGGACCCGCCCCAGCCGCTGCACTTCGGACCGCGGGCCCATGACCACCATCCGATCGCCCTGTCCAAAGGTGAAGTCCGGCGGGGGCGACGCCGTGGTGTGACTCATCCCCTCGTCATCCCGGTGCTTCACCACCAGGATGTTCAGCCCGTACTGCTTGCGCACATCGACGTCGCGAATGGTTCGGCCGGCCCAGTCGGACGGTACCGGCACCTCGGCGATCGCGGCGTTTCCGTCGGTCGGGACCGGCAACGCCATCCGGTGGGGATGCTCCAGGCTCGAAACCATCTCCCGGGCCATGTCCCGCTTGAAGATTTCCGTGTTGTACCGGGCAATCACGTCCTCGGGCCAGATCACGCCCACCAGCTGGCCATCATCGACCACAGGCAGCTCACCGCGATGGTGCCCGAACTGCCGCATGACATCGGCCAGGGAGTCATCGGGAGCAAACGGCGGATAGGGTAAGGGGACCATCACGTCCTGGGCAATCACCAGCGACCCCAACTGACTGGCCTCCGCCATGACCGGCCGGAGTTGCTCGGCGGTGATCACCCCTTCCAGGGTCCCGTCGTTCCCCACCACAAAGAGTGTATCTCCCGGCTGCTGCATCAGCCGCGCCACCAGACCGACCACCGTTTCGTCTACCGGGACGCTCAACGGGACCGTGCGCATCTCCTCCGCCACCGGCACATCCTCCAGCACATTGAGCGCCTTGCCTCCATGAATGTCTACCCCCCGCCGCAACAGCTTGAGGGTGTAGATCGACGCCTGCTGCATGCGCGTGGCCAGCAGCGTGGCGATGATGCAGGTGATCATGAGGGGCAGGATGACCGGATACTCCCCGGTCAGCTCGAAGATGATCAGGATCGCCGTGATCGGCGCGTGCGTCGCCGCCGCTACCACGCCTCCCATTCCCACCAGCGCATACGCCCCCGGCGCCGCGGTCGACCCCGGCCACAGCGCGTGCATCGCCGTCCCGAACGCCCCGCCCAGCATTGCACCGAGGAAGAGGGACGGGGCAAAGATCCCGCCCGACCCCCCCGACCCGATCGTAATCGAGACCGCCAAAAGCTTGAAGGCGACCAGGGCCAGCATCATGCCCCAGAACATCTGGCCGCTGAGCGCGTCGTTGATCGCCTCGTAGCCGACCCCGAACACATGGGGCATGAACAGGCCGATCGTCCCGATCAGCACGCCGCCGACCACCGCCTTGGCCGGCATGTAGAACCTGGCCCGGTCGAACAGGTCCTCCGCAGCATACAGGGTCTTGATAAAACCCACCGCCACCACACCCGCCAGGATTCCCAGCACCGCGTATCCGAACAGCTCGCCCGCGTGGACCAGGTTGTATCCGGGCAACGAGAACGCCGGAAAATCCCCGAGAAAATGCTGGCTCACTACCGTGCCCGCCACCGACGAGATCACGATGGGGGAGAACTGCATCACCGCAAAGTCGCCGAGGATGATCTCGACCGCGAAGAGCGCCCCGGCCACCGGAGCGTTGAACGTCCCGGCAATCCCGGCCGCAGCCCCGCATGCGACCAGCGTGCGCAACCGCGCCGGATCGACCCGCATCCACTGCCCCACCGTCGAGCCGATCGCCGACCCGATCTGCACGATCGGGCCCTCGCGACCCACCGACCCCCCGGAGGCGATGCAGACCCCCGACGCGAACATCTTGGCCAACACCACCCGAGGCCGGATGCGGCCGTCGTGCAGGGCTACCGCCTCCATCACTTCGGGAACGCCGTGGCCTCGCGCCTCCCGGGCGAAGTAGTAGGTGACCAACCCCACCACCAGCCCCCCGGCGGCCGGGACCAGGATCTTCCACCAGATCGGCAACGCCCCAAGGTACGCCAGGGTGTACTGACCGTTTCTCCAGGTGACCCAGTTCAATCCCCGAATCAACGCGCGGAACCCTACCGCGGAGAATCCGCCCCCCAACCCACCACGATCGACGCCACGACCAGGTACACGTGGTCGGACCGCTTGAGGGCCGCGTTCAGACGGAGGAAGTGTCGAGCGATCGCTCGGCGAATGATCAAGGGTGTGCGGACAGCCGTTCGAGTCAGAGAAAACGGGTCACCATAGTCTATGTGGGCCGGGACCCCGTCGAAAGGCCGACCGGACTGCCCGTCCCTGTTGGCGCCGATTCGGTCTTGTTCCGATCACACGCCAACGCCCCGGATTGATCTTGGTGCTCCTCCCCATTATGTCTACCACCGATGTCTCGCTACTACTGGGGTCAGGTCATGCTCGTCGGGCTCGGAGGCTTTGTGGGCGCCAGCAGTCGCTATGTCCTGAGCGGGGCCGTACACCGCGTGATCCCTGCCACCACCTTCCCCATCGGCACCCTCGCGGTGAACATCGCGGGCTGCCTCGCCATCGGCTTCCTGGGTGGGCTGACCGAATACCGCCAGCTGCTCGGCCCGTCTCAGCGCCTCTTTCTCCTGATCGGCGTCCTCGGCGGATTCACGACCTTCTCCACCTTCGCCTACGAAACCCTGGGACTCGCCCAGGCTTCGGCCGGACGCGCCCTGGCCAACACCGCCCTGCATGTGCTGCTGGGGTTTACCGCCGCATGGGTGGGTCTCGTGAGCACCCGCGCCCTGTAGGGGGTTACCATGCTTCCGACCGAGGGTCACCTGCTGCGCATCTTCATCGGCGAGAGCGACCGCCATCAGGGCATGCCGCTCTGCGAATGGATCGTCCGGGAAGCCCGCCGCCACGGCCTGGCCGGCGCCACCGTGCTGAGAGGACTCGAGGGATTCGGCGCCCACAGCCGGGTCCATACGGCCAAGGTGCTCCGGCTCTCGAGCGACCTCCCCCTGGTGGTGGAGATCGTCGATACCCGGGACAAGATCGAGGCGTTCCTGCCCGCGATCGACGAAGCCATCACCGAGGGCCTCGCCACCCTCGAAAAGGTCGAGATCCGTCTCTATCGCAGTGGACACACCGGACCGGCTACGTCGTAACGCTACTCGAGGACGGAGGCATCTATGGCCGACACGACCGTACAGGCAATGCTCGACGAACTTGATGGGGAAGCTGCCGCAACCCGGCGACTGCTCGAACGGGTACCGGGCGACAAGCTGGGATGGCGCCCCCACCCCCGCTCCATGACCCTGGGCGAACTTGCCCTCCACGTGGCCGGGATCCCCGGGGTGTTGGCCGGCCTCCTCGAACAGGACGACCTGAACGTCACCGACGTGGACTTCACGCCACCCAGCCCCGAGTCCGCCGAACAGCTCCTCGGCGTTCTCGACGACGCCTTGGCCGCCGCGCACGCCCAACTGGGGTCGTGGGACGACGCCACCGCTCAATCCGAATGGACCCTGCGCAACGGCGACCAGACCGTCTTTACTGTCCCCCGCGCCGGTCTCGCCCGGACCCTGATGCTGAACCACTGGTACCATCATCGCGGACAGCTCACCGTCTACCTGCGGTTGCTCGACGTCGACGTCCCGGCCACCTACGGCCGGAGTGCCGACGAGAACCCCTTCGGCTGACGCTCGCTGCCGTCCCGACGGGCGGCCCCCGGCCCTCCCGGCATCGGCGGCCCCGGACGCCATTTGAACTCCCGGGCGTCGGGCGATACGTTCTCCGGCCACCGTTCCGGTTGCCTTCGCTGGAGAGAGTCCGATGCCACACCCGGTCAGATCCCTGCTCACGTCGCTGCTGTTGCTGGGCCTGGGATGCACGAACCCCGCCCCACCTTCCCGGACCGCGGACGCGGACCCGCCGGCCCCGCTCCTCGACGGCACGGAAAAGACTCTTATCGTGATCGGGTACTCTACGTCCTACGCGTGGCCCACCATCCTCCAGGACATGCTGGACCGTCACGCGGGCGGAACCCGCCGCTACCATGTGCTCAACGCGGTCATCGGCGGTTCGCCCGTAGGCCGCTGGATTGCCGATCCCGAGTCAGACGACTATCGCGAGACCTACGGAGCGATGCAGCGGGATTTCCTCGGGCCCAACAGCCGGCTTCGGGGCGACGTGCCCCCACCGACCATCGCCCTCCTGCAGCAGTCGCTGCAACGCACCCCCACCCGGGAGACCCGACTCGGCCCCGTCACCTCCGCCACTGACACCGCCGGCATCCGGATCGGTGCCGACGCACTCGAACAACTGGTCACCCAATTGCGCGACGACGGGATCCGGGACGTCTACATCGCGATGCACATCTACAAACAGGGCTATGAACCCGAGGTCGGGAATGAACGGTTTGCCCTGAACGCCCTCCTGGAACGAGGTCATCCGTTCATTCACGGCGGTCCCGACGTATGGTCGCCGATGATTCGCGAACACCCCGCCGCCTTCACCGACGACGGCCTGCATCCCAACGAACGCGGAGCCCGAATCATGGCGGAAGCGTGGTACCGGGCCCTCGCCGGGGCCGACGCCAGGCCCGAGGTGATCGAAGCGATGCAGACCCGGGCGTACGACGTGGAGGCCTTGACGCGGGCCTACCTGGACTGGCGCCGCGAGGGCGATTCCTGAGGGACCACGCACCCGTGGGACGCTGCATGAATACGGGAACCGGTTCCCCGGTCGCGAACGCCAGCGAGATCCTGTTCGACAACCTCCCGGCCGGCCGCGAGCATCGCGTGGCCATCCGCTACGATGGGAACGACATCACCTACGGCGATCTCTGCCGGAAGGCCTCCCGGGCCGGCAATGCCCTGACCCGCCTGGGACTCACCCCGGGCGACCGCATCCTGCTCGTCCTCCTCGATACCCCGCACTTTCCCGCCGTCTTCCTGGGCGCCATGCGCGCCGGTCTGATCCCCATCCCCGTCAATACCAACCTCCGGCAAGAAGACTACGCGGGCATCATCGAAGACAGCGACGCGGTCGCCATGCTCGTGGATGCCGCCCTGCACGCGCCCCGCGCGGCGGCCCGCCGCCACCGGGGCACCCTGCGCCACCAGTTGATTGCGCGAGGCCGGGACATTCCTGTCGACCACGACTGGGACCGACACTGTGACGCAGCCCCCGACCACCTCGACCCGGCCCCGGTCCCGGAAGGCGGCGAGGCATTCTGGCTCTACAGCTCCGGCAGCACCGGCCCACCCAAGGGCGTCGTGCACACCCACCGGAGCATCCGCCATACGATCGATGCGTACGCCCGCGGCGTCCTCGATATGCACGAGACCGACCGAACCTTCTCCGCCTCGAAGGCCTACCACGCCTACGGTCTCGGCAACAGTGTGACCTTTCCCTGCGGGGTCGGCGCCTCGACAGTCCTCCTGCCGGACCGGCCCACCCCCGAGCGGGTGTTCGCCATCCTCGAGCAGGAGCGACCAAGTCTGTTTTTTACCGCCCCCACCCACTACGCCGGCCTGCTGGCCGACAATTCCGGTCACCGCGATCTGTCGAGCCTCCGCCTCTGCGTTTCGGCCGCCGAAGCCCTCCCGCCCTCGGTGTACACCGCCTGGCGGGATCGTTTCGGTCTGGAGATTCTGGACGGGATCGGGTCCACCGAGATGTTGCACATCTTCATTTCCAACCGTCCCGGCCGGGTACGGCCCGGAACGAGCGGCACCGAAGTCCCGGGGTACGAGGTCCGCATCGTCGACGACGGGAATGTGGCAACCCGGGGTGCGTCCGGAATCCTGGAAGTGCGCGGCGACAGCCGGGCCCGCGAGTACTGGAATCATCCGGAACGCACGGCGGCAACCATGCCCGGCGAGTGGTTCGTCACCGGCGATCGGTATCATCAGGACGCCGATGGCTATTACCACTACGAGGGCCGCGCTGATGACATGTTCAAGGTCAGCGGACAGTGGGTGTCGCCGACCGAGGTCGAGAATGCCCTGTTGCAACACCCGTCCGTGCTGTAGTGCGCGGTCGTACCGTTCGTCGACGACGCCGGACTCACACGACCGCGGGCCGTCGTGCGGCTCAAGGAACCGGATCGCGCCGGGGGGGGCCTCGTGACGGAACTTCAGCACCACGTCAAGACCACCCTCGCTCCGCACACCTATCCTCGCCGCGTGGAGTTCGTGCGGGCACTTCCCCGAACCGCCACCGGCAAGATCCAGCGGTTTCGACTCCGGGGTGAATCGTGACCGCCAGCCACGACCTGCAGCGCATCCCCGGCGTGGGGCCCAGCATCGCGGCGGACCTCCGCACCCTCGGCATTCACCAGGTATCCGATCTCGACGGGGCCGACCCCGAGGCCCTGTACACAGAGTTGATCGCCCGGGAGGGCCACCCCATCGACCGGTGTGTGCTGTACGTGTTCCGGTGCGCCGTGTACTTCGCGAGCCACACCCGACCCGACCCCGCCCGCCTCAAGTGGTGGAACTGGAAGGATGCACCCTGAACGCTCGGCGCCGCGGTTGCGGCTCGCCACCCCACGACCTCCGGCGCCGCAGCAGATGGCCGGCACCGGGAGTGAGGACCCCGGGCCGCACCGGCCCCGGAGCCCTCTCGAACATCCGGCCTGACCCTACGGCATGCGCTCGATCGTGACCCGCGCAACCGGCCCTTTCCAGGCGTGGACCTTCGTCAGGTCCCCAACACCCCGGATGCCCTCGTGGCGATGCAACACCCCGCGGGTGGCCACCCGGACGTTCGTCCCGTCCTGCGGCCCTGCCACCGGCCCGATCCCTCCGCACGGATCCACCAGCGTGTCCCACGTCTCGAGATTGGCTTCTGTGCCCGTGTCGTACGCCCGGGCGTAATACGTGACCGCACCGCGCCGCGGCAGGCGGACGCGATCCAGCCCCGCCAGGCCGTCGTTCGTACAGATCAGCATCAGCGCCATCGACAGGTACTTGACCCCGCGTCCCGCCGTCACGGTCAGGGTGAGTGCCGGTCCGAACGGCCCCGGACATCCGTCGCATCCAACCGGCCGAGGCGTCGTCTCCACTGTCCCCACGCCGCGGGCCCCGGCGAGGTGCATCGCTGCCGTCGACGGATCGCCGTTCTCCGCAATGAGGCGCAGGCCGATTTCGACCGGCCGGCGCGGACGCAACAGACGGAAACGGGGCCCATGGGTTACGACCACCCCCGGGGAAAACGGCTGACCACCGGTCAGATTGGCAATCGTGACGCGGTAGGTCCGCACGTCGGATGATGGTGCCGCATCCTCCTTCGATTCGACACCGTCTCGATGCAGGTTGGGAGACGTATCCGGAGTATCCGTCGGCAGGTTATCGCAACCGGCCACGGCTCCGGCGAGAGCCAGGATCACAAACGTCTTGCGCATCGCACAGCCTCCTCGCAATGGGTTGATACCACACGAACGTTCCCGCCAGTATCTGCCGCCCCCCCCACCCGGACCAGACCGGTCTTGCATTCATGAGAGCCTTCTCATCCCGGTCTCATGTTCCCCGTGGTCCGGACCCGGGACCGGTCCGCCCCGGGCGACGGTCGCGGTACCGCGACCGGATTAGAGTCTGATGCCTCCGTTAGAAGGTTCTCATGATCGATCGGGCCATATTGCTGCAGGCCTCGATCGCCACGTAGCTTGGCGTGATGGAACTCCTGCTGGTCGAGGACGATCGTCCCCTCCGCACCTTCCTCCGCAAGGCGTTCGCGGAGGAAGGGTACGCCACCGATATCGCCGCCGACGGCAATGAGGCGCTCGAACGCGCGCTGAACCGGTCGTACGACTGCATCGTGCTGGATGTCATGCTTCCCGAGCGGGACGGATTCAGCGTGCTGGAAGAGCTGCGCCGCCGGGGGATTACCATCCCCGTCCTGGTGCTCACCGCCCGGGGAGAACTCGAGTGCAAGTTGCGGGGACTCGAGGCCGGGGCCGACGACTACCTGCCCAAGCCGTTCGATCTCGCCGAACTGCTGGCCCGCGTGCACGCCCTGATTCGACGGGCGCGCCTCCGACACGAGGACACGATCCTGACCGCGGGCAATCTGACCCTGGATCCCGTCAACCGTCGGGTGAAACAGGGTGAGCGGGAAGTCGATCTCAGCGCGCGGGAACTCGCGCTCCTCGAGTTCCTGATGCGCAACGTCGGGCGAACCGTGTCCCGCTCGCGGATCGCCGAGGCGGTCTGGCACCACCAGTTCGATACCGACACCAACGTCGTGGACGTGTACATCAACTACGTGCGAAAAAAACTCACGTTCCGCGGCGTGCCTCCACCCATCCGAACCGTTCGCGGGGTCGGATACCGACTGGACGACGCATGACGGAACCCCGGTTGGCCCAGGTCCTGACCGCCGGAGTCGCCCGGGTCATGACGGCCACCCTGGCCGCCTTCGTCGCGGTCGTCATCGCCGCGTACGGCGTCACGACAGAAATTCAACTGGAACGATCCCTGGAACGCTCGGCCGATGTCGTCGGCTCCCTGCTCGGCCTGTACGCGGATCCCACCGGCCAACCCACCACCGTGGCCCCGGACATGCTCGTCGACCAGCTCCTCGAAATGGATGAGCCGTTCCTGATCACCCGGGAGGCCGGCAGCGACGACATGCGGAAGATCTACTTCCTGTCACCCAACATGCCGGCCAAGCAGCTCGCCGGCCTCGTACCCGCCTCCCCCGAAGAGGTCCGCGATCTCCTTCTGCGGGAGATCGCCACCCGCGCCCGGTGGCGCTACCGGGTACTCCACCGGGAGGCCGGGGATTTCGACATCTTCATCCTGTCCAGCCGCGCGCCCCTGCTCACCGGACTTCTGGTACTCCTGCTCGCCGCCCTCGGCCTGCTCCCCATTGCCTGGTGGGCCGGCCGCCGGGCCACCATACGGGTCGTCGCCGGCGCCCTGCAACCGATGCAACGCATTGCCGCCACGACCCGCTCGATCGGACCGGATCGCCTTGACCTGCGCCTTGCCACCCCCACCGGCCAGGTCGAGACCACCCAGCTCGCCGACGACATCAACCGCATGCTCGATCGCCTGGAGGCCGCACACACTCAGCTTCGAGCCTTCACCGCGGACGCGTCCCACGAACTCCGCACCCCCCTCACCCATCTGCGGGCCCAGGTCCAGTGGTCCCTGGCGGACGATCGCCCACCGGAGGCCATGCGCGAATCCCTGACCGCGATCGCCCGGGATCTCGAACGCACCACCAGGATGGTGGAGGACCTGCTGCTGATCGCCAGAGGAGAGAACGGACAACTGCCCTGCGACTCCCAGCCGTTCGTCCTGCAGGACCTCCTGAGCGAGGTCGTCGAGATCGCCCAGGCGATGGCCGGGATCCACGGCGTCGAACTCCAGGTGTCGACCGACAGCACCGGACCCACGCGCGTGCTCGGCGATCCCCAGCGCGCCCGGCACGCCCTCCTGAACCTGATCGCGAACGCCCTGCGCTATACCACCGGCCGCTGCGTGCGCCTCGGATTCCGGACCGACGGGGCCCGCTGCGGCGTCACGGTCGAGGACGACGGCCCGGGCATCCCCGCATCGTGTCGCGAACGCATCTTCGATCGGTTCTTTCGGGTGGAAGGATCCCGCAGTCGTGCCCACGGCGGGACGGGCCTCGGACTCACCATCGCCCGCCTGCTGGCCCGGTTGCAGGGCGGCGACATCACATTGGAGCCCACCCCGGCGGGCGGCAGCGCATTCACCCTCTGGCTGCCGGTCGCTCCCGCGCCCTGAACCTCCACCCACCCTCAATGTCGGTGGGTGGCCGCCCTCGTCGCGGTCGCGAGCTGACGGTTGAACTCCTCGAGGAGTTCCGGCGTCGGGGCCATCGCCCGATAGGCGTCCAGCAGATCCGCGTAGTGTCGTAACACGCGCATTCGCAAGCCGGCATACGCGGCCCGATCACCCCGGGATTCCGCCGACCGCAGTGCCGGAATCAGATCCAGAATCGCCGCCCGGGATTCCCGGAATCGCCTTCGGGTCTCACGGTCACCGGCCGCAAGCTGCAGGCGAACCGCCTGCGGAAGCCGCGCACCGTACGTCTCACCCAGGGCCAGCGCAAACCGGCGCGCCTCGACGTCCCAGGTCCGTTCGAACGTGCCGCGCAATCCCACCACCTGGAGCGGAAGCGCCGGGTTGTCGTGGGCGTACAACCCGTCCGGC
>Ga0114931_10009025_pt1 | contig 11988 bp, 6 predicted proteins | sample 2SBtaG_FD_89579 | JGI IMG/M metagenome (GOLD analysis project Ga0114931, IMG submission 89579) | Deep subsurface microbial communities from Kolumbo volcano to uncover new lineages of life (NeLLi) - 2SBTROV14_V59a metaG | ecosystem: Environmental > Aquatic > Marine > Volcanic | place: Kolumbo...
GGTGGCGCACATGACTTCACGATTTGCGAATCGTTTTTTTGTCGCATGCTTCTTCCGTACCTTCTCAAATAGTTCGTTGTTCGCGAACAAGAAATCTATGCGAAGATCCTCCAGCCACCCGCATGTAAAATCGGGATTGCCATTTTCGATCTTAATCTCTGGAAGCTTCGACAAGTCTTCCCTGGATACAATGAGCTCGATATCCTGCGTATTTCGGCCATCGACATAGACAAGCATGGCAATGCCGCCGACGAGAACGTAGCCGATCTCGCGCTCCTCCAATAAATCGAACAGCCGAGGTACGGATTTTAGCAGGCTGGCTAGATCCATGGTGCGCAAACGCTCCTCGTTCTTGGGATCGAAAAGAATCCCGTTGACGATCACTGCGCCAATGTGAACTAGATGGTCGCTCATGGCCGTTATTTTACCATGCAGGCCTACTGAACGGCTAGCGGAATCACGAATCGCTACGAAGCAGAAGGATCGTTCGCTTCGAGCTTTCCGCTCTCCACGCTCTGCTCGGCGCCGCCGGCAACACCCGCTCGATTGCCCATGGCGCGCAGCAAGCGATATTGCGCGCGATTGTAGTTGGCGACCGCCTCGGTATACGCGTTCTGCGCTTCGTCCAACGCGGAAATCGATTGCAGAAGTTCAATCGGCAGGCCCTCGCTTTCGCGAATGCGCTGCTCATTGAGTTGATAGCTCTCGCCGGCGGCGGTGATCGACTGGCGAGCGATTTCCATCTGCTGGCGGTAGCTGGCCACGTCGGCCGCGGCGGCAACGATCTCCGAGGCAATGCGGTCGCGGATGACTTCGTACTCGAGCAGACGCTCGTGCAATTCGCCACGACGTTGACGTTGCAAAGCCACATTGCCCAGGCCCATGTTTTTCAATTCCCAGACGGCCAGCAAATCCACATCGCTACGACTAGCCGCGTTGCGGAAGTTCGTGGAGGTTCCGCCGCCAAAGCCGCCGCCGCTGGCGCCCACCTGTACGCTGGGAATCCAGGGCCGCCACTGCTCCTCCTTCACGCGGTAGGAGGCTGCTTCGCGGAGTGCCGCGTATTGGGCGATCTCGGGACGGCTAGCCAAGCCTTGCGCTATCAGTGCCTCCATATCCGTGTCGGGATCGATCAGCTCGATCGGCAACACAAATTGCTCAGCGGGAACCAATTGAATTTGGGGCGGCAAACGCAACAGTCTTGCCAGCTCGGCGCTGCGAACCACGGTCTCGCGCTGGGCGTCAATCACGTCGCGCTGCCATCGGCCGAGGTCAGCTTGTGCCCGATGAACTTCGGTCTGGGAGCTGAAACCTTCTCGCTCGAAGTTTTCGACCAGACTCACCATGTTTTGCGACAGCTCGCGTGCCGCACGGGCGTTGGCCAGTTTTCCATGGGCTTCGACCAGGCTGTGATAGGCTACGGCGATTTTCTCCAGCGAATCGTTGGTGGCCACGCGCTCGGCAGCGCCGTAGGCCGACACTTCTTGGTAAGCCGACAGGGGTTTGAACCACGCATCGGCCAGTGAAAGATTGACCATCAATCGCGCGGGACCGCTTGCGCCGCCGGCCAACGGAGCGCCGCCGAGTCCCAATCCACCGCCGTAAAAGAGCGAGTTGCGATTGATCTCCAACACGTTGCCTTCGGTTTGTTGCAAGCGGCCGTCGTGCTTGTTGTAGCCCACGCCGAACCGCAACGACGGCAGCCACAGGGTTTTGGCTTTGAAATGTCGCGCCTGTGCCTGGAACAAGTGGGTGCGAGCCAGCCGAACTTGCAGATTGTCGGCGCCGCCCAAAGCCAACGCATTGGCTAGATCGATCGGATAGACGTTGCCCGGAGGGGCCGCAGTCTCTCCTTTCGCCGCAGCTGTCTGGGAAGAAACATGGGGTATGTCGAGCAAGACCTTGACGTTGGTTTGGTTATCCGTAGGAGAGTCGTTGGCGTCTTGCTCAAAGGATGCCAGCTTGGCCGCGGACGGGAACGTCGCGGCTCGCTCGGCGGTTCGTTGGATGTTTGTGGACTGGATCGGTGGCAGTGGCTTAAGGTTTGTCGAACTGGTTGGCGTCGGTTTGGGCTCGGCGGTGGCCGAGGCCGGTGTTAGGAACGGATCGTTGATCTCCGCGACTTTCTGGCCTGTCGACGCGCATCCGGCCAGTACGATGAGCGGAAAAACCGTCAGCCGTTGGAAAGATCGCTTGAGTTGAAGCATGATTCGTTGCGTCCGTACTCTTGGTTCGTTCGAACAGTTCTTGGCTTGCTTACCAGGTGACCAACTTGATTTGACGGTCTTGGAGCCGCTGTTCTTGATGGATGGCGTCGGGGTTTTCGACCACGACCTGATCGCCCGGCTCGATTCCCGCGGCTATGCCCGCCAAGTCGCCGCTCTCGATGGCCACCTCGACCGGCGTAATCAAGCACACGCCGTCGCGAACCACTACGACGGACACCTGATCGGCGTGCCGTCGCAATGCCGATTGGGGCACGGCAGGCAACGTGTCCGACTGCCACACGATCGTGGCCGTGCCATAGCTGCCGGCGCGCAAAGGTCGCAGCCCCGAGGTCGGATCGCGGAGATTGATCAAATCGATTTCCGCTCGCATCATCCGTGTTTTCTCATTGTAGGCGCCGGCCGTGCGGGAAAGCTGGCTGTTAAACGTTTTGTCGGGTATGTCGTCCGCGACGAATTGGGCCGGCAAACCAATTGCCAATCGACCGGCCAGGTCGGTCGTGACATGGACCACGGCGCGCAGCTTGTCAACCTTGGCCAGCGCGAGCAGAGGCTTTGTGGCGCCGCCTTGATCCGTGGGGCGGACAAGATTGCCCGGATCGACGTGGCGTTGGACGACAATCCCGTCAAAGGGGGCTTTTACTTCCAAGTAGCCTGCCAGCGTTTTTGCCTGTTTCAATTTGGCCTGGGCAACTGCCAACTCGAACTCGCCTTTCAAACGCCTCGCCCGGACCACCTGAACGGCGTTTTCATAGCGGGCTAACATCGCGGTTGTGGATTGAACGTCTGAAGCCGCTTCTTCCAGCCGCTGGCGTTCGATAGCCCCCGTGTCGACCAGCCGAGCGAGCCGATCTCGCTGCGAGGTCTTAAACTCCAATTGGGCGCGAATCTCATCCAACCGCGTACGGGCGGCTTCCAATTCGGCCAACAGCATCTGATCGCTGGCTCGGAGCTCTTCGATCAACCCGCGCTGCATCTCGACTTGTTGCAGCAACTCCGGCGCCTCCAAACGAATGAGCACCTGGTCTGCCGCGACTTCGTCGCCGATGTCGACCAGCACTTCACGCACGTAGGCCTCGACCCGGGCCATGAGCATGGCCGTCTCGTCGCTTTGGACCGTCGCCGGCAACGCCATGGTATTTTCCAGCAGTTGGGCGCGGACAATTCCCACCGCCACGGTACTAGGTTCCGACGGCTTCGAGGCATCGTCCTTGGCGGCCTGGGTGGTTGAGCGTTGACAGCCTATCGACAACAAGGCCGTAAGCAGCAAGACCACGGCGCTGCAACGGCAGGCTGATTGTGTGTTTGCGACATGGTTCATAGAACATTTCCCCTCGCGCCGACCCATGGAGGTCGCCATGACTCTACTACAACAATTTATTTTCCAGGCTACTAGCCGTAGGCGGAAGCCGGCGGTTTGAACGGTTGAACGTTGTGGACCGCCGGCTTCCGCCTGCGGCTAGGATCTTTGTTTGTTTTGAATATACTTCCATGGCTAGACGTTTAAGTGACCGCCCACCGCGTTTGGTCCATTGGCTTGTCGCGGCGCGGCCGTTTGAAAATCACATACAAACAAGGCACCACCAGCAGTGAGAGGAAGGTAGCCGCGACCACGCCGCCAATGATCGCTCGCGCCAGCGGCGCATTGGCGCCGCCGCCGCCGATGCCGATCGCCATCGGCAACAGGGCCAGCCAGGTGGTCAACGAAGTCATCAAAATCGGTCTCGCTCGCACACGGGCCGCGTCGACGATGGCCTCGGTCACGCTCAGCCCTTCGGCCAAACGACGGTTGGCAAAATCGACCAACACGATCGCGTATTCCACCACGATGCCCACCATCATGATGATGCCCATGAACGACATGATCGACAGGTTCGAGCCCGTGGCCATCAGAATGGCCACCACGCCGATGAATCCCAACGGGACGGTCAGCATGATGACCAAGGGGTCCATGAAGCTGCGAAACTGGGCGACCATGACCAGATAAACGAGCACGGCAGTGATGACAAAGCCGGCGAAAAACTGGTTGAACGATTTACGCATTTCCTTTACTTCGCCTTGAGGACGAACGGCATTGCCCGGATAGTTGGCCAGCCGGTAGATTTCGCCCCGATCGTCGTGGTCAAGCGTCGCACCGAGTTGCTGGTCGCCGAGCACCTTGGCTTCGATCGCGGACATCACGGTGCCCACTTCGTAGCCGCGTCGGATATTGACGTAAACGTCCATCACGCGGCCGATGTTGCGATGGCTGACCGAACCGGGCCCCAAACCTTTTTCAAAGGTTGCCACGTTGCGCAAGCGAATCGCCACGTCGTCGCGGACGCTTACTGGAATGTTCATCACCGTCTCGATGTTGGTAAGCAGCCGCTCGGGATACTGCACGCCGATGAAATAATGATTGCCCTTGGATTTGTCGATCCAGAACGCCGGATCGAAGCCGACCGAACTGTTCGTGGCCGAGACAAGATTCTTCATCACGTCCGCGGGCGTCATGCCCATCCGAGCGGCTTTGTCACGGTTCATTTTGATCGTGAGCGTGGGATAGTCGAGCCGCTGGGCGATGCGCACGTCGACCGTGCCGGGAACCGTTTGGGCGGCGGTTACGATACGGTTGGCAATTTCACGCATTTGCTGGAATTTAGCTCCACTCACCTGAAAATGGACCGGCGAGGGCTCGCCCATGTTCAGCGCCGAGGTGAGCATGCCGCCCGTGTCGAAGGCAAACTCGACGTCGGAGAACCGACGGGTGAGTTTTTCGCGCAGTTGCTCCACATAATCGAACGCTCCCGGCCGGCCCGACTTGCCTTTGAGCTGCACCAGCATAAAGGCGTCGCTGGGACCGATGTTGGGCGTATAAGCGGCGGGCCAATCGTTGAGCACGCCAATGTTGGAGATGAGCAACTGGAGTTCCGAGTCGGGAATCTGCTCCTGGTCGGGGCCCAGCGCGTAGCCTGGATCGGGCCGACCAATGGTTTCGATGATCGTTTGCTCGATGCCCTCGATGCGCCGATTGGTAACGTCGATATTCGTGCCCGACGGCATGCGAACGAACACCGTGAATTGTCCCGCATCGATGGGTGGAATGAGTTCTTGTCCCAATTCCCGGGTGAGCCCCACCGAGACGACAAACAACGCCGCCGCGGCCAGCACCACCAGCCACCGCACCCGCAAACTCGCCCGGAGCACGCGGCCGTAGACGTTCAGCCACACGGAATCCTTGGTTTGCGATTTTGCCAGGGCTCCGCTTTGACCCAGGAACTTCGCACAGTAGGCGGGCACCAGCGTGATGGAAAACAGAAACGAAGCGAAAATGGCGATCGTCGCCGCGACGGCTAGCGGCGTAAACAGATACGAGGCCAGGCCGCTGAGAAAAACCGTCGGAAAAAACACGACGGCGAAGGTGATCGTGGAAATCAAAATCGGCATGACGACTTCCGCGGTGCCGTCGAGGGCCGCCTGCATCGACGATTTGCCCATGTTCACGTGGCGCAACACGTTCTCCAGCACCACGATCGACTGGTCGACCAAAATGCCGATCGCCAGGGCCAAACCGCCCAACGTCATCGCGTTGACCGTATTGCCCGAGAAATAGAGCCCCACGATCGCCGTCAACACGGCCAGCGGTATCACCAACACGACGATCAACGTGGAACGTAAATTGCGCAGAAAAACCAACACGACCAGCCCCGCCAACAGGGCGCCCAAGCCCGCGGCAAATTGCAAACCGAAAATGCTCTCCTTGACCGGTCCCGACTGGTCCATGGCGACCGACAACACCAGCTCGTCGATGCCCGTATCGCCCGCCCGTTCGTTTTTCAAACGTTCGAGGATGTTCTTCAAGTTGTTGGTAATCGTCTCGACGATCTCGATCGAGTTGGCTCCCGGCTGGCGATAGATGGGAATGTACGCTTGGCGTTGGCCGTTGATGCGGACGATGTTCGTTTGAATTTGCGCCGTGTTCTCCACGCGGCCCAGGTCGCTGATTTTCACCGGCACATCGTCGACGACCTTCACGATTGTTTCGTTGAGCTCGGCGATTGTTTCCGGAATGGCGTTGGTGAACAGCTGAAAATCGTTTTGGCCCACCTTCGTGTTGCCGGCCGGTATCAGGACGTTGTACTTGCTCAGCGCCCGTTGCACGTCCATCAGCGTGAGGCCGTACATTTCGAGTTTTTGCGGATCCATGTAGGCGTAGATGCGGCGCAGTTTGCCGCCGAACACGGCCGGCGCGATGACGCCTTGGATCGATTGCAGCTTATTGCGCAGCTCGTAGTAAGCGATGTCGTACAACTGCTGCTCGTTCATGCCGGGGCTGCTCACCACAACCAGACACAGCGGCAGCGAGGCCGTGGGGTCGATGGGCATCAGCATCGGTGGGATCGTCCCCGGCGGCAGATAAAACATGTCGCTCATGGCATAGCTGCTGGCCTGCGCGATGGCCGTGTCGAGCGAAATGCCCTCGCGAAAAAAGTCCTTGACGATGCAAACGCCGGTCATCGCTTTGGCTTCTTGGTGTTCGATGCCGACCGACTGACCGGTCCAGCGCTGCATGCGGCTCATGATGTCCTTTTCCATCACCTCCGGCGGCATGCCGGGATAGAACGTGACAATCTGCACCGCCGAGGTCTCGAAGATAGGCAGTAGATCTTTGGGAATCTTGGGATAGGTGTAGAGCCCCAGCACCAGGATGGCCAATGCTAGCACGATTACCAGATACGGATTTCTGAGGACCGCTTTGGTCATGGAAAATGAAGGGACGCTCAGGACCAAAAAGGAGAAAACCAAGAGCTTTGGCGAAACGAGACAGCCGACCGAACGCGCACGTTCGACCGTCATAATCGGCAGTACCGTTATCCCATCATCGGTCGTTCGATGCGAAATCTGAGCGGATTCCGAAAAGAAGTGATCTGCGGCAGAGAATCAAAAGACCCTCCTTATCGCACGACTTTCTGCTAGCGTGCAGCGATCGCAATCGAACGCGGATCTACGTAAAGGGCGCTGGTTGCTGGGCGCTAGACGCTGGGTTGTGGTTGTCCAAGGAATCAACCAGCGGTGTGAACTGGAACTTGCTGCCGTCAAAGAGTCCCAGATCGCTCAGCTTGAGTTCGGGAATGACCAACAGGGCCATGAACGACAACGTCATGTAAGGCGCCCGCAGGGCCGAGCCCCACGATTTCACCGCGGCGTCGAGCTGCTGGTAGGCGGCGGCCACTTCGGCACACGTGCCCGTGGCCATCAACCCCGCCACGGGCAGCGGCAGCACTTGCTGCAGACCGTCGGCACGGCAAACGGCGCTGAGCCCGCCGCGGGCCTCCATGACCAGATTGATCGCCGCGGCCAGTTCGTCGTCCGAGGCGCCGACGGCAATGACGTTGTGCGAATCGTGGGCCACGCTCGAGGCCATCGCGCCGCGGTCGAGGCCGAAGTTTTTGATGAAAGCCACGGCCGGCGGGGCTTGCCGATAGCGGTTGACGACGACCAGTTTCAGGATGTCGCGGCCAACGTCGCTCACGACGCGGCCCTGCTCGATCTTGGGCTCCAGCGATAGGCGATGGGTGATGAGCTGGCCGTCCAGGGCTTCGATGACTTGCAGCGCCCCGGCTTGGGCCGGGACAGCCAGTTGCGAGGGCTGGACGCGCGTGGCAACAAATTGATTGACCTCGGTCGGCTCAACACGCGGGATGGTCGTTTGGCCGGCCTCGGCAACCAGTCGGCCATCGATCCAGGTGCGCAATACTTTGAAATTTTCTAACGAGTCGACCTCGATGAAATCCGCCCGGTCTCCCACGCGCAGGCGGCCCACGTCCAGATGGTAATGTTCAATCGGATTGATACAGGCCGCTTGCAATGCGTCAAAGACGTCGATGCCCCGCTCGACCGCGCGGCGGACCAACACGTTGATATGCCCGGTCAACAATTCGTCGGGATGCTTGTCGTCGCTACAGAGCATCGTCTGCCGAGGGAACTCGCCGATCAGCGTGTAGAGGGCGTCGAAATTGCGTGCGGCGGACCCTTCGCGGATGGCGATCTTGCAGCCGGCCGCGATTTTGTCGAGCGCTTCCTCCTTGGTGAAACACTCGTGGTCGGTCGTGATGCCGGCCGCGAAGTAGCGGGCCGCTTCCGCGCCGCGCAGTCCGGGAGCATGCCCATCGACCGGCTTGCCGCGGGCCTGGGCAGCCCGTACTTTGGCCAGACAATCGGCGTCGCCGGCGAGGATGCCGGGATAGTTCATCATTTCGCTGAGACAAACAATCCGCGGATCGTCCAAAAGCTGCTCCACTTGGTCGACGGTGATCGTGGCCCCTGCGGATTCAAATGGCGTGGCCGGCACGCAAGACGGCGCACCAAAGTAGAACTTCAACGGCACTTGCGCGGCACTGGCCAACATATATTGCACACCGGCCACGCCCAGCACGTTGCCAATCTCATGGGGATCGCTGACCGTCGCCACGGTGCCATGCACCACCGCGGCGCGGGCGAACTCGCTGGGTGTGAGCATCGAGCTTTCGATATGCACATGGGCGTCGATCAAACCGGGCAGCAGAAAAGTCGTTGGTTGATCGCTGACTGGCTCCAGCGCCGCAATCCGCCCTTCAACAACGTGGACCGAAGCCGCCCAGGTACGTCGATCGACAAGATCGACGACGTTGGCAGTCACACGCTGCAAGGCGACAGTCATGGAGAACCTCGCAGGATTTCACCACTTCCAGGTAGAGCGGTCAGGAGGATTTCTTACGGCGTCGACCGCCGCGCCCACGCCCACGCGGCGAACTGGGCTTGGCGGGCGTCTTGCTGCGCTGTTGCAAATTGGTTTCAACGATCACGCCAATCGCCTCCGCCCAAGTAGGAAGATTGCGATGCCTGGCACGCGACTTCGCAGCGGTCCGCGGCGTGGCAGGCGAATCCGCGCCATCCTCGTCATGGTCCGAGGCAGCCGCAGCTTTCCCTTCGTTGGTCTCTGCCGAGGCTACCCGTTTGGGCGAGCGGCGACGACGAGGCTTTTTCTCCTGGTCCTCGATGTCGTCCTTCTCACTGTCTTGATCGACACGCTCTGCCGAAGCTTCCTCAGCGGGAGCTTCATCGGAAGAGAGGGGCTCTTTGTTCGACCGCTGATTGCCGGAGCCGCGTCCGCCACGGCCACGGCGGCGGCGCGGCCTACGCTTCTTCGCTTGTTCGCTGTCTTCTAAAGCTTCTGGAGCAGCGTCCAACTCGGCAGATTCCAAGGGCGTAGTCTCAGAAAACTCGAGGGGAGTCTGGTCGGCTTGCGATTCAATAATCGCCGCGTCCGTTTCCAATAAGTCGTTTGCGAATAGCGAATCGAACGCATCCCGCGCGGCCTCGCCTGAAATGCCCATTTCGTCGCTCTGCTGTTCGTCACTTGCCGCTTCGTCGCGATCCTCGGCAGACTCACTCAGCGCTTGGTCGATCGCGCTGGGTAGCGAAGGCAACGACTCGTCGCTGGTGCGCGCGCCGCTGACGCTGTCCAGATCGTCTCGGGCTTCGGATAGCTCGGCGCTGCTGGCGGAAGATTCGACGGTCGGCTCGACGACGGGTGGCTCCTGGGCAGACGGCTTTGGCTCGGGTACCTCCAAACCAAACGCGTGGGCCAAACCATCCCAATCGCTCGGCGCTGGTTGGGGAGTCTCAGGCGGTTTCTCCCGATCAGCCGTTTCGCTACTCGAGGTGGATTCGGTAGCCTTCTTCGGCTGATGGCGTTGGGAAGCTTCCGGCGAAGGATTGGCGCCCAATTGTTCGGCCAGCACGTCCCAAGCGGAGGGGGACTGGCCAGCATTGGATTCGTTGTCGTTCATAAATTTCCAGGGAACGCAGAGAGCGAAATGGATCGGTTAAAAACTACGGCACAAGGTTCGTGGGAAGCATCCACATGGGCCCACGGTGTTGAGTATACGAAGAACCACAATATACGGCGTTTTCGCTTGGCCGGAAAGACTCCTCGCGACGCGGATCCCGGAGGATTGCAAAACCGGCAGAAACGGCCCAGACCAGGAAAACCACTGAGGCGACCTGAAAGAGTGAGAATCGCGGAAAAACCATGCTAGCCGCAGGCGGCAGCCGGCGGTTGAAGGGGATATAGCTCCGCCGGCTGCCGCCTGTGGCTAGCCTAGGCAAAGCTATGGATTAGAATTTCCGGACACCCTCAGCTATTTTTTTCTCCCTGGATGAGGATTCCACCGCCATGTCCCAGAAAAAAACGTCGGCCAGCGATGCCAGCCTGGACAAAACGCACCCGTATGTGGAAGAGGTCGAAGTTCGCGGCCATATCATCGACAGCCTCATTTTGCCCAAGGTGCTCGACTGCATTACCACGGCCGGAGGAGCCTTTCGCATCAAAAACATCCACATCGGACAGGATCGTACGGATCCGAGTTTTGCGGTGATTGACGTACGGGCCGCCACCGACGAGGCACTGCAACGCATTTTGGCGCAAATTGCGGACCACGGCGCCGCCCCGACCGCGGGTCACGATTGTCGGTTGATCGACGCCGACCTGGACGGCGCGTTTCCCGAGGGGTTCTACAGCACCACCAACCAACGAACTGAAATCCGTCTGGACGGCCATTGGTTGCCGGTCGCCGAGCAGGAAATGGATTGCGGCATCACGGTCGAGCGGAGTACGTCGACAGCGCGGTGTATGCCGATGTCAGAAGTGCGGCGCGGCATGCCGATTGTCGTTGGTCATGCGGGCGTACGGGTATTTCCTCCGGAGCGCACACAGCAAGAGCATGCTTTCGCCTTCATGAACAGCGCCGTGTCGACCGAAAAACCAAAGGGCGTGATCATTCGCCAAATCGCGAAACAACTTTTCGAGAATCGGGCCGGAAGCGGGAAGACACTGCTCGTGGGGGGGCCGGCCATTGTGCATACGGGCAGCGACACACTGATTTGCGAATTGATACGCGACGGCTACCTGCACAAGCTCTTTGCCGGCAATGCCTTGGCGGCGCACGATATCGAACAGGCCCTGTTTGGCACAAGCCTGGGCGTCGACGTACAGGAGGGAAGCTTGATCGACGCGGGACACGAACACCATCTGCGGGCCATCAATCGCATCCGCCGTGCGGGATCGATCGCCTCGGCCGTGGAGCAGGGAATCCTGCGGTCGGGCATCATGTACGAATGCGTCCACAAGCAGGTGCCGTTTCAACTGGCCGGCAGCATCCGCGATGACGGCCCCTTGCCCGACGTCGAGACCGACGCCTTGGAAAACCAGCGCCGGATGCGAGCGGGCATCCGCGACGTGACATTTTGTCTGATGATCGCCACGACGTTGCATTCCATTGCCGTGGGAAATTTGCTGCCCGCTTGGGTCCAGGTGGTGTGCGTCGACATCAATCCGTCGACGGTCATCAAACTCAGCGATCGCGGCAGTTTTCAGACCATTGGTCTGGTGACCGACGTGGAACCGTTTTTGCGCGCCCTGGTCGAGGAAGTACGACGACTGGAAAAGAAACAATGACCGAACATCTAAGTTCAGGTTGGAACGCTAATCCGCACTAATCAGATTAGCGAGGATTAGCGGAGATTCGTGTTCTAGAAACTCGTTGTTCGTCCTTTTTTGTGGAGAACTTGGAAGTATTGAATGACCATATAACCAATGGGAAAAAGCTGCCAAACAGAATTGGACATTGGTCATTTCCTCATCCCTCTCCTGCTGCTGACATGGAAACACCCCTGGCAAGAAAGGTTCTCCTCGCGTGGCCCCCGTTGCTCCACACTTTCTGATGTGTCCGCCGGATTATTA
>Ga0114931_10009026_pt1 | contig 11986 bp, 9 predicted proteins | sample 2SBtaG_FD_89579 | JGI IMG/M metagenome (GOLD analysis project Ga0114931, IMG submission 89579) | Deep subsurface microbial communities from Kolumbo volcano to uncover new lineages of life (NeLLi) - 2SBTROV14_V59a metaG | ecosystem: Environmental > Aquatic > Marine > Volcanic | place: Kolumbo...
ATCTAAGGAGGTATCATAGAAATGGCAGCAAAGGAAATAAAATTTAACAGAGAAGCCCAGGAGGCGGTACTAAAGGGAGTAAACCAACTGGCCAACGCAGTGAAGGCCACGTTGGGTCCCAGGGGCAGGAACGTTTTGATAGAGAAGACATTCGGCGCGCCGGTAGTTACGAAGGACGGCGTAACGGTAGCCAAGGAGATAGAGCTTGAGGACAGGTTTGAGAACATGGGGGCTCAGATGGTAAAAGAGGTTGCGTCCCGGACAAGCGACGTTGCCGGAGACGGGACCACAACGGCCACAGTGCTGGCGCAGGCAATATTCAGAGAGGGCATCAAGCTAGTAGCCGCGGGTCATGACCCTATGAAGCTCAAGAGGGGCATAGACAAAGCGGTGGAGGTAGTGATAGAGAGCATCCGCAAGCAGAGTAAGCAGGTAAAGGGCCGTACGGAGATCGCGCAGGTAGCCACGGTATCGGCAAACGGGGACGCGACGATCGGCAACATCATAGCGGACGCGATGGAGAAGGTTGGTAAGGACGGGGTAATCACGGTGGAAGAGGGCAGGAGCCTGGACACGGAGCTTGAGGTAGTGGAGGGGATGCAGTTCGACAGAGGGTATCTGAGCCCGTATTTTGTGACCGATCCCGAGAAGATGCAGATAGAGCTCGAGGACCCTGTGATCCTTATGTACGACAAGAAGATCTCCAATATGAAAGACCTAGTGCCTCTCCTTGAGGAAGTAGCGAGGAGCACCAAGCCCCTTTTGGTAATGGCAGAGGACATAGAGGGTGAGGCCCTTGCGACTCTGGTAGTGAACAAGATAAGGGGCACGCTTAAAGCGGCGGCGGTGAAAGCGCCGGGGTTCGGAGACAGACGTAAGTCGATGCTCGAGGACATAGCGATACTCACAGGGGGTAAAGTAATAGCCGAAGAGGTGGGAATGAAGCTAGAGAACGCAAAGCTAGCCGATATGGGGAGAGCAAAGAAAGTAGTAATAGATAAAGACAATACGACAATAGTAGGCGGGGCTGGAAAGAAGGGAGAGATAGAGGGGCGTATCAAGCAGATCAAAGCCCAGGTTGACGGAGCTTCAGGGGAGTACGACAGGGAGAAGCTACAGGAGCGTCTCGCTAAGCTCGCGGGGGGAGTAGCGGTGATAAGAGTAGGGGCGGCTACAGAGGCTGAGATGAAGGAGAAGAAAGCGAGAGTAGAGGACGCTCTTAACGCCACGAGAGCAGCGGTTGAAGAGGGAATAGTGCCTGGAGGCGGAGTAGGGTTTATAAGGGCCATAAAGGCAGTTGACGGATTCACGGGAGCGGACGAAGAGGAGAAGGCGGGAGTGAACATAGTGAAGCGGGTGTTAGAGGAGCCACTTAGGGGAATCGCCGGGAACGCGGGATGGGACGGCTCGATAGTAGTGGGTAAGGTAAGCGAGTCCAAAGGGCCCGAGGGGTTTGACGCCGGGAAGCTTGAGTACTGTGACCTGATAGCCGCAGGAATCATAGACCCCGCAAAGGTAAGTAGGAGCGCCATCCTTAACGCAGCGAGCGTTGCAGGACTCCTCCTCACCACTGAAGCCCTCGTCGCTGAAAAACCGCATCCCGAAGAACCGGCGGGAGGTGGTGGTATGGGCGGCATGGGTGGAATGGGCGGCATGATGTAAGTCGGCTCATAAAAATTACAAACAAGAATAATAAAAACTATAAAGCGGGCTCTCCTACTTCAGGTCAGCCCGCTTTTTTATCTTCATGAATGAAACTTGTACTGCGCCCCTTTTGTCAATCCCGGTTTAAGGTGGAATTGTAGTCATTACGAAGGAGCGAAGCGACTGCGGCAATCCCTAACAATCTCACCAACAAAGTAACCCGCTAGTCCTGAGCCTGTCGAAGGGCGTCTCATCCCGGACCCCGAACCGGGGTCTCATCTTTTGCCTTAGCCTTTTTTCATCTCCTCCCCCTTGCGAGGAGCAAGTCTCCATTGATTAAAGCCTCATAAGTAACGAAGGTCCAGGCACATAATGTCTAAAACCAAAATAATCAAGGATGGGGGTGAGATAGCCGTCGTCCCGCATCATGCGCCAGATTCCTTTCTTCCTCCTTAAGGAATAGGCAATGGATTTCATTCCACTACATTTTGAAGGTAATTAATGATTTTTATGCTGCCCTATGGTCAAGCGGCATTTTACTAGCATAATTCTATAAGCTTCTTAATGGGAAGCAGAGTATTAACACTAAATACTTTTATGATATTTATATCCGATTGATTTATAGGCGAGCTTCGCCGTAAGCACATCGGGCGCCAAGATGCCTGCTACGGGAGCAAGCTCCACTATATCCATCCCTATGACATTTTTCCCTTCAAATGTTTTTCTCAGTAATCCCAGCGCATCGTACCACGATAGACCCCCGGGCTCCGGCGTGCCGGTCGAGGGCATTACGGAGGGGTCTAAAGAATCAACGTCAACGCTTATATATACATCGGGCAAAAGATTAGAGACCGCTTCGTCTATCCAATCGTTTTTCCCGGATTCAAATATTTCTCTTGCGTGAATTATTTTCACATCGCTCCGCTCTCTAATAAAATCGGCCTCTTCTTTTGAATAACTCCTGATACCGCACTCGACCACAGGGCAGCCTTCATCGAGCACTCTCCGCATTACGCATGCGTGGTTATACTCAGTGCCCTCATACGAGTCCCATAAATCGCAGTGAGCGTCAATATTGAGTACTGAAAACTCACCCCTTTCTTTCCTGTGTGCTTTAACCGCTCCAAGCGTGACCGAATGCTCTCCCCCTAGAGTGATAATAAATTTATTATGCTCAAGAAGCTTGGTGCAAGCCGCTTGCACGTCGTTGACCATCGCCTCGGGGCTTACGTCGCACTCAAGCTCGGGCAGGGTATGGATTCCAACCTCGTAGGGTTCGAACCCAAGCTCCTCGTCATACAGCTCAAGTGACCTTGAGGCGTAAATTATGGAATGCGGTCCCCTTGAAGCGCCTCGCCCAAACGAAACCGTTCTCTCGTAAGGGACTGGCAATATGACCACCCAGGAGCTTTCAAAGTCCGATTCCTCGCTCTCGATGCCGAGGAAATTAAAAGGAAGAAAATTACCCTCTATCATGACCCCCGAAATGTAACAGCTTAACCGAGCCCGTGTCAATTGAAGATAACTTATTAGAATTACTTAAATGCATGATATAATTTCACGACCTTTTTAATAATTTAAAACTGGCTCTTTAGAAGTTAAAATAAGTATTCTAAGACCATGAACGATAAACCTCATTATATAAACCACCGCCAGAGACTCCGCGAACGGTTCAGAAAAGCCGGGGCGGACGGGATGCATGATTACGAGTTGTTAGAGTTATTACTTACCTACTCGATACCCAGAAGAGACGTAAAGCCCGTGGCAAAGAAGCTTATAGAGAAGTTCGGTAGTCTCTCTGGCGTTCTCGACGCCGAGCAAAGGGAGCTTGAAGGTGTGAAGGGCCTCGGCTCAATGTCGGCCGGTCTCATAAGGCTTGTAAAGGAGCTTTATTGTACTTACCTGTCTGAGGAAATATTGGAGCGCGATGTGCTCTCTTCTCCCGAATCCGTTCTCAATTTCGTTCGGGTGAAATTAGCCGGTCTTACGAACGAAGCCTTTATGGTTATATATATGAACGTGAAAAACGAGGTCATAGAACACGCGCTGCTTCATGAGGGTACCGTCGATAACGTAGCTGTCTACCCGAGGCGCGTTATAGAGTCCGCGCTCTCACATCACGCCTCTGGTATAATTCTCGTCCACAACCACCCGAGCGGAAACACCATGCCCTCAGGGGAAGACAGGGTGCTCACACAGGAAATAGCGGAGGCTGCGAATACTCTTGATATAAGGGTGCTCGACCATCTCATAGTCGGTAAAGAGGGCTATTTCAGCTTTATGGAAAACAGCCTCCTACCCATTGAATAGAATTAGCTGCAATATTGCGCTTGATCTGCTGAATAAAAATTTTGAGTGTATCTTTAAATCCATGGTATATTAACATCCCGAAATCAGAATCTTTCAGTATACTCTCAGAACGATAAAATATTAAGCGAGCATACTTATGACTGATAAAAATGAAGAAACCGCGACTCCTAGCAAGTTGGGCTCCGTAAGCGTACTCCGCTTCATCGTGACCTATGTGGTTTTGATGGGGGTGTTCTTTCTCCTGCTCGGCCTTACGCCGGTCAGAAACGTAATAGACGTAAACGGCTCGTATTCAAACGTTATTGTTATAATTACAGCCAAGATACTTGGGTTGTTCGGCATCACCTCGACCTACTACGGCTCGTTGATCAACCTACCGTCCATATCCCTTGACGTTGAGTTCGGGTGTAACGGGCTTGAGGCCGTGATGATATACTGCGTGGCGGTTCTTACGTTCCCGGCAAGCTGGAAAAACAGGGTTCTCGGAATAGCTCTTGGATTTTTAGTCATACAGGTGCTTAATCTGATAAGAATAGTTGCGCTTGCTTATGCGGGTGTTTATCATAAGGATCTCTTTGATCTGGTTCACCTTTACGTAGCACAGGGCGTTATGATTGCGGTTGCGCTCGGCACGTTCGTTCTTTATCTGGCGTACATTAGCCATGGAGACACAAAGCCAAAAGAAGCTTCTGCCTAAAGGTGCTGTTTTAAAGGCCGGGCTCATATTCGTTATATCCTTCTGTGTATTCCTGGCGGGATGGCTCGTAGTTAAAGGCTACTATGGAACGGCAATTACAACCTTATCGTCTTACGCCGCCGCCGCTGTAAAGAACGCACAGGTAGTGGATATCACCCGTAACAAGGACGTAGTTCAGGTAGGGTTTATTCCCAAGACGTTCGGGGTAGCTCAGGTACATAAAACCTCAATCGACGTCCCGGTATCGAATTACGCGTTCAACGTACCTCTTACGCTTGCGATAATGGCCGCTTTCTTCCCTTTTCTGCGCTCAAGGCGTATCTACATAGAGGCATTAGCGATTCTGGTATTCGTCCATTTCCTATTCATATTCACCCTCGAAGGAGAGAGGCTTACAGGCGTCTTCGTTTCCCAGGGATATGAAAAGGATAGCACCGTAAGTAATGTGTTCTGGCAGTTTCTATGGGGGTTCCTGGACAATATGGTTGTCCGTTTCGAGCCCTTTTTAATCGGCGCCTATCTCTTCTTCTTTAGAAACAGGCCGCCGTCAGTAAAATCCGCTAAAACTAAAGAGAAAAAGGGTAAGATCAGGCAGAGACCCGGAAAATCAAAGGGTAAGAAACCAAGAAAATAAAATCCCATAAGCTAAACGATACTAAATATTTTTTCTACCCACAATGATTGCACTGAAAAGACTCCCAAGAAGATACGTAACATATATAAGCAGAATGCCCAGAAGGAAGGACAATGCGACTCCGGTTATGTCACCCAACGTATAGGGCGCTCCGCTGAAAAATAAATCCCGCGCAAGCTTAAACAGATCATCGCCCCTCCATATTGCGGTATCAAATCCATGAGAGAATGTTTTTACTGTTCGCGTAACTATAATTGATCCCATCTCGTAATAATCCCCGCTCAGCGATATAAAGGGGGCAAAGGCAAGCGGCAGGCCGAACCCGAGCTTAAGACAAGCCGATACGGGTTTTGAGCGTGCCGCGGATTCCACCAGAGGCACGCCTACGAATATAGTCAGGAGGAATGGAAAGAAATCCGTAAGGAGATATATGAGGTCGCTCCCTTTTGTATCAAACCCGGTAAGCTGCCCTGCGTACCCAGACCCTACGGTGACAAAAGGGAAGATGTCTTTAAGATAAGCGGCCCCGTACATAGGGCTTACAGCAAGCTCGCTCACCGTGCCTCCGCCCAGAATGCACCCGAATGCATGGCCCAGCTCATGCAGCGGGACGTATATCCACCAGGAAACCGTAAATGATATAAGTACCAAAACTAGATAAGCCGCCGAGACGTTATCGATACAGCTCTCAAGCCCCGAGAAAAAATCCTCGAACGGCAAAGCCAGAATATGCAGTAAGTATTGTATGGTGATTATCTCCGATTCCAAATTCTTTGGGTTCCAAGATTCTTTGGGTTCATTGTATATAACTTAAAGAAAATAGTAAACATTTGGCCTGAAAATGCACTATTTTTACCCTGAAAATACGGCCCTACATTAACTTATAATCATAAGCTATAAAGGTTATTGACAAAATTCTAAAAAAGTTATACAATTTGAGCATAAGAGGATGAATTTTGATTTAACCGAAAAGGCAAACTATCCGAAAGGATAGGACGCAAAGCCGACGGCCTAAGGGCTAGATGGAGCCTAGGGCGGCAGGGTTGCCGAAGAGATGGAGGATGGGTCTCTGCAGTATTCCGCTCTTCATAATTATGCGAGAGGCACGCCTTCGCAGCTTTTCGGTCAAAAGCTTTTAAGGAGCTTGGACATGAAAAGAGGATGGAGAATAAAATATAAGCTTTCGGTATCCACTATAGGCATAGCGGCATTCCTGCTTCTCTGTATAATTTCGCTTCCAAAAGCGGCGCTAGCCAATACCTACTACTATACAAAGACCGAAGACGGAACATTCCACTACACCAATATAAAACCTAAGTCTAAGGGCTATAAGAGTCTTGATAGCCCGTGGGGAGTCCTCAAGACAGCACCCGAAGTAAATAGAATGAAGAAGAACGGTAAATATACATACTCCGGGGATTACGACCAGCGTATTGAGAACACGGCCAGGTGGTACGGCATAGACCCTCTCCTTATTAAAGCGGTTATAAAAGTAGAGTCCAATTTCAATCCTCGGGCGGTATCGTCTAAGGGCGCCGTTGGCATTATGCAGCTTATGCCCGGAACAGCTAAGAAAAACGGTGTTAAAGACGCGTTTGACCCTGAGGAGAACATCGAGGGAGGAGTCAGATATTTAAGTCAACTCATGCTCATGTTCAACCATAGGGTTACTCTCGCTCTTGCGGGCTACAACGCCGGAGAAAACGCGGTTATTAAATACGGGTACAAGATCCCCCCATATCCCGAAACGATTAATTATGTAGAAAAAGTCTATATACACTACGACAACCTAAGAAATCAAAAGGTAAAAAGAAATATTAATTCCATGGTCGCCAAAAGGTTCGATGAAAAGGAGATCCCTAGCGGTATAAAGACAAGCTCCGAAAAGAATAAGAAAAAGAAAACAAGTTCTTTTGTTTATGTGGAAACGCTTGATGGCGCAACTGTCGTTACCAATAAGACCCGGGAAAAAGTTTCTCCACAAAAGCCCAGAATTATTTCCAAGCCTACAGTCCGTGCTAAATTAAAGAAAGCGGACACGCCTGTGTACGGCGATGGCAATACGCACACTGACGCTCCAATAGGTAACGTTACTAAAAGTAACGGGCGTTACACTGTGCAGATTGCTTCATTCCCCGAGGCCCGCTTCGCAAAGAAGATGGAGAACACGCTCAAGGCAAAGGCCTATCCGGCATACGTCCAGAAAACGGATATTCCCGGCAAAGGCACATGGTACAGGGTTAGGGTGGGCAAGTTCGATACGAAGGGAGAAGCCCAAAAGTACGGTGACATTATAAAAACTAAAGAGTCTTCCGTGAACTCTGTATTTATCGCCTCAAATTAACCGATAAATAATTCAAGCGGCCCCTTTCAGAATCTACTTATAACCCCGTTCATTCGACCCGTCGGGGTTAGCTGAATAACTTAAAGTCCGGTAAGATATAATTGTCAGGACGATTCAGCTTGACTAAGTTTGCGCTTTTTTTTAAGATAATATGGGCGTCCGGAAGATTAACCCCCACTGAGTGTCACAGTTGACACAATGGAGGCACTAATATGAAACCTATTATTGTGGCGATATTGCTTGTAGCGGCCTTCGCGCTTTTCGCATACAACATTTGGAACCTTATAAAGATTCTCCGCATCGGGAAATACGAAATGAGGTTCGACAATATTGCAGAGAGGGTAAAGCTAGTCCTAATATACGTGTTTGGTCAGAAGAGACTCGTAAAGAATTACACATTTGCGGGCGTAGCGCACTTTATGATCTTCTGGGGATTCATAATTATCACCATAGGCACGATAGAGGTTTTGATAGGGGGAGTGTTCCCGGGGTTCAGGCTCATTCCGGGCTCTGCGCACAGTGTTTACGGATTCATACTCGATATAGTGCAGTTACTCGTACTAATAGCCATTGTAATGGGCATAATAAACAGGACGACAATCTCAAGAAGAAGGGAGGTAAACGGGCTTGACGCAGTAGTTATTCTGGGGCTCATATTTGGCCTTATGATCACTGCGTTCGGATTTTCGGGCGCCCGATTGGCCATGGCTGGAGAGACTTCGGGCTGGATGCCGGTATCGAGCGCATTTGCATCTATATTCTACTCGGGGATGAGTGAATCGGGGCTTTCGTATTCCGGGGAATTCTTCTGGTGGTTCCATGTACTCATCGTGCTCGGGTTCCTGAATTACCTGCCGTACTCAAAACACAGCCACGTTTTCACCGCTATCCCGAACGTGTTCTTCCAGGACTTAAAACCCCGGGGCGCTTTAAACCCTATAGATTTTGAGGATATACCCGACGACATAGACCACTTCGGGGCAGGAACGCTTCAGGATTTCACCTGGAAAGACATTTTAGACGCTTATACGTGCACGGAATGCGGCAGGTGCACGGACAACTGCCCAGCGTGGCACACGGAAAAACCCCTTTCGCCAAGGGAGATAGTAGTTAAGATCAGACACTACGCTTCAAGCGAGGGTAAGGAGATTCTAAACGGGGGAACTTTAAACGGGGACGGCGTCATTCCGGGTCCGGAGTGGATCACCGAAGACGAGCTCTGGGCTTGCACCAGCTGTAACGCCTGTGTTGAGCAGTGCCCTCTCTTTATTGATCAGATGGGCAAAATCATGGAGATGCGCCGTTACCTCACTCTCGAAGGCAAACTTACCGGAACGGCGGTAAAGACGCTCTAGGCCCTGCAAACTCAGGGTAACCCGTGGGGCTTCAGCGAGAGTGACCGTGCAAGATGGCTTTCAAAAGTAGATGATATTAATGTAATCGGCGAAGACGGAGTCGAGGACGCGAGTGAGTTCGATTTCTTATACTGGATGGGCTGTTACGGAGGGTATGATCCGAGAGGGCAGAAGATAGCAGAATCCGTTATTGCGCTCCTTCAAAAAGCGGGCGTAAAGTTCGCGGTGCTCGGTCCGAAGGAGAGCTGTACAGGGGACCCTGCAAGGAGACTCGGTGAAGAAGCTCTTTATCAAATGCTGGCCACACAGAATATAGAGAAGATGAACGAGCTTAAGGTGAAGAAAGTCATAGCTAACTGCCCGCACTGTTTTAATACCATAAAAAACGAATACCCTCAGTTCGGCGGGAATTTCGAGGTGATAAACCATACAGAGCTTTTAAGCGAGCTTGTAAAGCAGGGGAGGCTCACTCCGAAAGGAGAAGTCAACCAGGCAGTCGCCTACCACGACCCGTGCTATCTAGGCCGCTATAACAGGATATTTGACGCGCCCCGCGATGTTCTTAGGTCTATACCGGGGCTAAAGCTCGTCGAGCTTGACAGGAAAAGGGAAAGGAGCTTCTGCTGCGGAGCGGGGGGCGGAAAGATCTGGATGGAAGAAGACGCTCCCAGGGTAAACTGGAACCGCTTTGAAGAGGTCGAGTCCAAAAACCCCGACACACTGGCAGTTGCGTGTTATTTCTGCGATACCATGTTTGAGGACGCTGCAAAGCACGCGGGTAAAGAGAACTTCGAGATTAAAGATATCTCTATGATATTAAGAGAATCCGTAGAAGCCGAGGAAAAGCAATAACATATAAGTCGTTATGCTGAACTTGTTTTTAGCATCTAATCCTTTAAGATGTCATTCTTAAGGAGCGAAGCGACTAAGAATCTCTCTTTTACGTTTTCCTTTTATTTCTTAACAATCCATTTTAGTGTAAATTCGCGCCCATTCATGGTTAATCGCGTTTCGTCATCCCGGATCTCATCTTTTATCTTTTGTAGTTGTATTTGTCATTAATATTCCGACATACATAAATAGCGGCGGGCAGGGCCCGCACTCAAACTATTTCTCAGTTACTACAGAGATACTTATGGGCTATACAATTCTATACCCCCTCTCGTGCTGTGCAGAAACCCTTTAAATGGACACTCTGTGTCCGTGTTAAGAACCTAACACAGGGCGCGGGTGGAATTATAAGGATCATTCAACTACCATAATTTATTTTTAGCGTACACGCAGTGAGTGCGGACACAGGGTTTCTACATTGCTACGGCTGCTTTGTATTATTACTGCAGGCATCGCCGCAAAACACTCGCCTCTGCCCCGCATGGGTGATTTTTGCTTCTTTTCATCTAGGAAAAGAAGAAGTAATTAGTAGTTGCTGCCCACCGAAGCTTTAGCGAAGCTGGATAAGGTGCCTACCTTATTCAGCTCCCTTAGAAAAAGGGGGGATAGGGGGTGATTTGTCTTTATGTTGTCGTTCTGAGGAACGAAGTGGCGTCTGCCCCCGCATAACCTTGTGCGAAGCCGGGAAGGTCGCATCACAAGCATTCTTGTAAATATACATATTAGAGTTAACATAGTTTTATATGGATAAATTACCTTCATACCCGTCCATCTTTTTGGATTCAGGAAATGGTTGGCTCGGTGAGCCGGATCAAAGGGAGCGTTATATATTATTCGTATCCCCCGTTGCTACGCTCTCTTTCTCAGACGGTGTAACTAGTGTTGCTAAAGACGGAGAATCTATAAAATCAAAACGCGATCCGCTGTCGATACTTGAGGGGTATTTAAGCGAGGGGTACGCAGCCACGGGCTATATAGGGTATGAATACTCGCAGTATACGGATTCGGGATTTATCCCGACGCATGAAAAAGACGGCGATAGGTACCCGGATATATTTTTAAACATATATAGGTTGGAAGATAAAAAGATAGGCGATATCACACAGTTGCGGTGTGATCTAAGTAGCCTAGAACAAAGAGAAATTAGTTCAAATATGATTCTAGATAAAGGATTAATCTCTAATATGGATGAAGATGCTTATAAGAATATGGTAATAAAGGTAAAGAGCTATATAGAATCGGGCGATATCTATCAGGCAAACCTCTCTCAGCGCTATACCGCACAGTTTGATTTATCTCCGCTGGACTATTTTCTCAGGTTTTACAGGGCACAGCCTGTGCCGTTTGGATGCTTCATGGACTTTGGAGAGTTTCAGATAGTAAGCGGCTCTATGGAGCTATTCTTAAGAAAAACTGGAAGAAAACTTCAAACAAGACCTATTAAGGGGACGCGAGGCAGGGGACGCTCAGAGGAGCTCGATACCATAAAGTGTGCGGAGCTTGTTAGTAGTGACAAGGAGCGGGCGGAAAATCTGATGATAGTCGACCTTATGCGAAACGATCTCAGCAGGATATGTGAGCGCGGGTCTGTTAGGGTAAACAGTCTGTTTGATATCGAGAGCTACTCGACACTCCATCAGATGGTCTCCGAGATAGAAGGAAATATCAATGAAACCAGAGGGTTAGCTGACATTGTTGGGGATGTTTTTCCGCCGGGGTCTGTCACGGGGGCCCCTAAAAAGAGGACACTTGAAATAATAGACGAACTTGAGCCCCATTTGAGGGGGCCTTACTGCGGGGCGCTCGGGATATTTTACCCGGACGGAGATTTTGTATTGAGTGTCGGTATAAGACTCCTGGTAACGCAGGCCGGCAAGGCTACGTTCTGGGTAGGGGGAGGTATAGTGTGGGATTCAGACCCCGGCAAAGAGTATGAGGAGACGCTTCTTAAATCATATGCTATAAAAAAGGCGTTAGGAATTGCGGAATAAAGATACTGAGTTCAAAGAGGAAGTTCACCACCTGGGAGGATAATCTAGGTGGTTATGGGAAAGAAATACAATCAGCTGAAAATAGATGAGCGAGGGATGATAGCAGAGCTTAGAGCAGAG
>Ga0114931_10009027_pt1 | contig 11986 bp, 8 predicted proteins | sample 2SBtaG_FD_89579 | JGI IMG/M metagenome (GOLD analysis project Ga0114931, IMG submission 89579) | Deep subsurface microbial communities from Kolumbo volcano to uncover new lineages of life (NeLLi) - 2SBTROV14_V59a metaG | ecosystem: Environmental > Aquatic > Marine > Volcanic | place: Kolumbo...
ACCGCATTGGCGGAACCACGCTTTAACGCCGAGGCTTGGCCACCCCCGCACGATCGGTGACAAACTGCACAAGTTCGGCCTCGCTGATCTCCTCGCTGAGCAGATCGCGCTGCAACCTTCGCCAGTCGATCAGTGGCCGGGGAGTGATTTTCGCTTCGTCGGCGGACGGCGGTGCCGTGGTGCTTTGATCCCCGGGCTGTGCTTGGTCGGCGGGCGATTCGTCATTCAGGTCGGACGGGAGTTTGATTTCATGATCGTCGATTCCAGGGGCCCCATCCTTGATTTCGTCGGGTGCGGGTACGGTGCCGAAAGGATCGTCCGTGGAAGCGGGAACGGGTACTAGCTCGCCGTGAACGCCGAAGTTTTGGCCATTACCATCCACCCCCAAGCGGGCATAGACTCGCTCGAAGACGTCGTTTTTATACGGATCGCGCCAGTCGCCACCCCAGCGGGTCACGATCTGCTGATGAGCCACAACGCGAGGCCAGTTGTAGGGCCGAAAATAGTAATAACCGTGGGCCTCGGGATAATACATCACATGCGGCGACATATTACAGGTGCTGCGCAGGCGGCTGCGAGCGATACGCACATCCGTTTGGTCGTTATAAACGGGGCTGCCGACCTCACCTTCGGTCGGCCACACCGTGCCGTGGCCAGCCTCGGACTCACCACCGTCAATCGTCACTTCACCGCCATCCTCGGCCATCCAGTTGTTTGAAACGTTCAGTTCGTCCACCGTTTCACTTTCGGGCCACGGCGCCTGTTCGGCCACCGATGCGGCCTGATCCACAACGACCGAGTGAACCGCGCGGCGGTTCGGATGGCCGTGATGGTGTCGCTTATGGTGCGATCCGTGGTGAGACAACTGCTCCGCGACATGAATCACGGGGGAAGGCGACGCGGACGAGCCGCGCTTGTGCGAGCGGCCGTGATGGTTCGACGCCGCCACGCTCGGCGACGAAGTATGCGCGGCCGGGTCGCGGTGATTCGCGGCCTCGGCTGTGGTGAGGCTCAGCCCGATGATCAGGGCCAGGGTCGTGTGCATGTTTCCACCCTTCTTACGATATTTCGCGTGTTGCGGACGGGACGGCGCGGGAGAGTCCGTTACCTTTCTTCGTCTCGGTGGGGCTGATCGCTAAAGTCGAGAAAATCGCAATTAGCGGAGTCTCTGCTATCACGCTCAGAGTTTGCCTAGTCCACCGAGCTTTCGTCTTCGGCGGACAGGAATGGCTGCCCCAACCGTTGCAAGCCGCAAAGTTACCGTTCCTGGCAAAATCAACTCAATCCCTTCGTCGCTCAAAGCCGAAAAAGTCTGAGCAGATCATCTTCGATGGCTAGCGGCGCATCACCGGCATGCGACGCCTTCGAAGTTCGTCAATCATTCAGGAAGTTTGCCTTGGCAAGCCAGACCGCCACGAGTTGCCGTGGTTCGAAAGCCACGATCGATGACGCTTTCGCCTACACCCAGCAGCATGGAACCACTTGACATGTCGAATGACCAAGACCTCCGGCGTGGCTTTCGCCGCACGGCGGGAGCGCCGCGGCGACTACTTGGCTTGTGCCCGCGGGTCGCGGTGGTGATCGCCGTGTTGCTCGTCACGGTTTCGTCGCCGGTAGTTGTGGGAGCCGAACTCACGAACGATGAGCCTCCCGAGCCCGAGACGGCCTTGCAATGGGCGGTGAGCGATCGGCCAACCAATGCCGTGAAGATTACGGCCCATGTTCAGCCGCAGCCGCAAAAGCCGCCAGCCATGTCGGCCAACCGGCTGTCGATGCGTGACGGATCTCATGTACGGCCGGCGTCGGACGCGAACTTACCGGCGTTCTCCGCACCAGGGCCTAGCGATTCGGATGCCGACGATCAGGCACCACGACCGGCACGCCGCCCTGTGCGGCCGGTTTCCCCGCTGCTGGAAGTTGCGGAACCGCTCGAACCAATCGTTTTTCAAGAGGCCGCTTCGGCCGAACCTTTGCCCGAGGTGCTCTCCGGCGACGCGGCGAAACTCAAGCGACTGATCGCCGACGTGGCCGACGCAACCATCGAACTAAACGTCATCATGAGGCAATCGAAGCTGATTCGCACGCGACGCCGGGTAAGCCGGGTGGCGATCGCGGATCCGACGATTATCGAGTTCGTCCAGTTCAGTCCGCGAGAGCTGGAAGTCATCGGACGTCAAACCGGAACCACGGCCCTGACCCTATGGTTCGAGCCGGAAGGACCTCGTGATCGAGGAGAGGTGCTGCGTTACCTGGTCACCGTTACGCGGGACGTCGGCGTGGACCGCAAACGTCGGCTCGAATATGCCGAGTTGCAACAGATGGTCAACGAGATGTTCCCCAATAGCGTGATCCAACTCTTTCCCGTCGCGGACAAGCTGATTGTTCGCGGGCAGGCACGCGACGCGGAAGAGGCTTCGCAAATCATGGCCATCATCCGTGGTGAAACGACCAGCAATTTCGGCAATCAAGGTAACAACGGCGGATTTGGTCCTTTCATCGCGCAGGGTCGGGCGGCTGAGCCGTTTCCCGATGCGAGCGATCTGCCGTCCACGAATGTCATCAGTCTGCTCGAAGTGCCCGGCGAGCAGCAGGTGATGCTGAAAGTCAGGATCGCTGAATTGAAACGTTCGGCGGTTCGCGATATGGGCGTGGATTTCACCGTGCTGGATAACAATTTTTTCCTCTCCTCAATCATCTCCGGGGCGTCGAACATCGTCGCGGTATTTGACAACAACGATGTTTCGACCTTTATCAAAGCGTTTACCAGCAACGGTTCGATGAAAATCTTGGCCGAACCGAACCTGGTCACACTGAGCGGACATACGGCCAGTTTCATTGCCGGCGGCGAGTTCGCCGTGCCCACGGTGGTTGGCGTTGGTGGCGTTCAAGCGGCCACCACGCAGTTCCGCGGATTCGGTACGCAATTAACCTTCACGCCAACGGTGATCGACAAGGATCGCATTCGATTGAACGTCGCGCCGGAATTCAGCGAGGTTAACAACGGCAACTCCGTGCAGGGGATCCCCGGCTTGAATACGCGTGCTGCCGTGACCACGGTCGACATGCGCGAGGGGCAATGGTTGGCCATCGCCGGTTTGCTGCAAGATCAGCAAAACGGCACGCACGCTCGGATTCCGCTGCTGGGCGACATTCCCGTTGCCGGTGTGTTGTTCGGCTCGAAGTCGATGACACGTGATGAAACCGAACTCATCGTGCTGGTCAGCCCGGAGTTGGTGCATCCGATGGAAGCGAAACAACTGCCGCCGCTGCTACCGGGAACGGACATCACGGAGCCAGGGGATTTGGATCTCTATTTGAACGGCCGCATCGAGGGGCAGGAAAATTGCGATCATCGCAGCACGGTTTGGCCCAAGTACCGATCCCAGATCCACGGGGTTCGCGGCAACGCATTCCTGCAACGAATGAACTTTTACGTTGACGGGCCACATGGGTTTGCTCAATAGGGTCGCGTGCCGGTGCCTGACAGCATAGGCACGCTCATTAAAAAAACGAGGATCGATCCCGAGGGGGGATTCACGGATGAAGCTCAACGATCTAAAGGTGCGCCGCGCGTGGCGGTTCGTGGCGCTGATGGTTTTGTTCAGCCTCGGCTGTCGCCGAGCGCTGCTCGTGCCACCGCCACCGCCGCCGCTGGGTTACGCCAACGACCCGATCTGGCAGGTGCAAGAATCAAACGCCGAGGCGTCCGACTTCGTGATTTACCAACATGAGTTCGAAAAGATCGACGGCCTACGTCTGAATACGGCCGGTGAGGATCACGTCAAGCAAATCGCACAGCGCGCTTACAGCGGATTTCAGTATCCCGTCATCATCGAACGCAGCACGACTTCGGTCGACCCGCGGGATAAATACAGCTATCCCGTCCACGTGAATCCCGAGTTGGATTTGAAACGCCGCGAGGTGGTGGTCGCGGCACTGACCGAGATGGGCGTCGAAGATGCCGATCAGCGGGTCGTCGTCGCGCCGGCGCTGACGCCGGGGTTCGAAGGTTTCGAGGCCGAGCGGGCCTATCAGTCGATCGGTCGCGGCGGCTTCGGCGGCAACGGCTTCGGCGGTGGCGGCTTCGGCAGGGGCGGCTTCGGCGGCGGTTTCGGCGGTGGTGGCTTCGGCTTCTTTTAGGAACCCTCCAACACGAGACACGGTATCGTGAACCATCGGGAGAAAGCCTTGTTCGCAAGCCCGGCCCATTTCGCTCGCCTGACTGCCTGGGTCGGCGTGGCCTTGTTGCTGACGACCGGATGCGCGCAGCTTCCATCGCTGCCGCTTTTTAGCCGCTCGACGAACCGGGCCGAATCGAAGTTGGCCTTGGCGCGATTGATCGAAGGGCAGGGACAGGCTTCTCAGGCGCGAGCGATCTATCAATCGATCCTCCAGCGCGACCCGTCCTCCGGAGAAGCGGCCCACCGCATGGCCATTCTGTCTTCCCGAGACGGCAAAGATGACGACGCGGAGAAGTATTTCAAGCTGGCTCGCGCGGCGCAGCCCAAAAATGCCGATCTGCTCAACGACATCGGCTTCTGGCATTATTTGCACGGCCGCCTTCCCGAGGCCGAAGCGACATTGCGGCAAGCTTTGGCAATTGAGCCCCGGCACCAAGCCGCGCTAAATAATCTGGGGCTGGTCGTCGGGCGGCAAGGACAACTCGACAAAAGCCTGGCCCTGTTCCGCCAAGCCACGGATGATGCCCACGCGTATCAGAACCTGGCCTTTGTCTGCGCGGATCTCGGCAAGCTGGATGCGGCCGAGCGATATTACCATCACGCGCTTTCGCTCGATGCCGCGCTGAAGCCAGCGGCTGAAGGGCTGATCCAAATCGCGCAGCACTCGCAAGTCGAGGCGGCCCATCTCGCTCGAGCCAAGCGGCCGCCGGAAGCGGCTTCGCCGGTTCGACAGGCTGACTTCGTTCAGCCGGTCAAGAGTTCGGGTTCGGACGACTAGCGCCCGGCACTCGTCACGACGCGGAAGGTGTGCCGAATCGTCTGGCGTGAGAAGTCGAGGCAAGCATGCCGAACTTCTTCATTTTGTTGTAAAGCGTCACCCGGCTGATGCCGAGTTCGCGGGCCGTGGCCGTGCGGCGATTCTTATTGCGCTGGAGCGACTCTTCGATAAGTCGCTGCTCGAATCGGCTGATCCGTCTTTCGAGCGTTTGCGGCTCGCATGACACGCCCACGTCCGAGCGACGCGATGACCGCCGACCGATCCCATCGGGCAGGTGCTTCGCCATAAGCACGTGCCCGCGGCAATACAGGACCGCCCGGCGAATGACGTTTTCCAGCTCGCGAACGTTCCCGGGCCAATCGTGGGATCGAACGGCCTGAAACAATTCCGGTTCGATGGAAAGATCCGAGATGCCGTGTTTGCGGCAATGGTTGCGGACGAACATGCGCGTCAGGAACTCGATATCACGGGGCCGTTCCCGGAGCGGAGGAAGATAAATCTTCATCACGTTCAAGCGAAAGTAGAGGTCCGAACGGAACTTTCCCGCGGCGACCAGTTGCTCCAAATCGACGTTGGACGCGACGATCAACCGGGCGTCGGACACCGACGTATCGTTGCAACCCAGCGGTTCGTATTCTCCGGTTTCGATGACGCGCAGAAGATTCGCCTGCTGGCGCAGCGAAAGAACGTCGATCTCGTCCAGCAGCAGGGTTCCCCCCCCCGCGGCGGCGAACTTACCGATCCGTTCTCGCTCGGCGCCGGTGAAAGCCCCTTTGGCATAGCCGAACAGCTCGCTCTCGATGAGTTCGCCGGGCAAGACCCCACAGGCAATTTGACAGAACCGCTTGTCAGCACGCGACGAAAGTTCGTGGAGCAAGCGGGCGATGAATGTCTTGCCGCTTCCCGTTTCGCCGATCAAAAGCACGGTCACGTCGTGACGCGCGGCCACCTCGAGTTCGTCGAGGATCCCGAACATCGCCGGTGTAAACGTTGTGATTGACACCGTCTTCCCTCGTAACGATCGGTGTGGGACAGCGGACAGACGATCAAGCGGATCGCTCCCGCCTTCTGCTCGCGGCATGGCCAACAGACCGGGAAGCTGTTCGGCCGCGTGTGATGCCCGCAAACAGCGATGGACCGTCGTTTCGGCCAAACTGTGAACGGCCCGGGGACAACTTTCGTCGACCAACGCAAAAATCGGTGCCTGGCCGGCCGCCTGCCGCAGTTCGCTGAAAAAACCGCTCGGGGAATGGCCGTTGAGTGTCTTGCCGTTGACATGTGCCAGCACGGCGCGGACCGGCGTTGTGCCAAGCACCCGGCAAGCTGAATCAAGCGAGCCGCCCACCATGAGGCTGTGTGGGGGCGATAGCTCGCTGTTAAGCTGGCTGATCAACTGGGCATCAGGCGTGAGTAGGAAAAGTTGGCTGTCCATGAGGGATCGATCAGAAAGGAGTACGGGAAGAGAAGCAGGTTGGCCAAGCAGGTCGGTCGATCGTCGGCGGAGCGAACTTGCCCGGCCAACAAGCAGCACCGAATTGAGCTGCGCGAAAAAGTGATAAGTATTGATGTGAAAAAGGGTTATTCTTCGTCGAGCGGAACCCGCGAAGTCGCCCTACCCTGGCAGCAGCAATGCCATAACGTGGGTGACGGAACCGTCAAAGACTTGGTATATCGCCCAGCTTAATCAGAGTGGGAGCGACGCCAACCGTTAACCCTGCTTAGCAGCGCATCCCAAAAAGATTTCGCGGATTGAGCTTCCGATTTTGCGGACCCTACCGTTTATAGCGTCCCGGTAAGCGGTGGTCTGACATCGCCAGAACGTAATAAGCCGCACACCTGTGGCCTGTGATTTACGGCCGCTTCTTGCCCGCTGGCCATCCTTCTCATGGCAGACATGCCGCTTGCAGCCATGAGACGGGCTGCAAAGAATGGGAAGGATGGACAGTTTAGGTAGAATCTTCTCGATAAGGGACCATCATGGTGCACCTCAGGCGAATCACAGCTCTCTTGGTCGTGGCCATCGCCGCTCAGGCAGGGTGTGGGGCCTCCAATCTCCCGGCAAGAAAAGCCACCGGCAACCGCAAGACGGCACAACAGCCCGCATCGGCTCCGGGGCTTCGCCGCCCCGAGCTTGGAGAAGCGGGCAATGCCGAAACACACCTGGTTCGCGGACTGCTCAAAGCGCTGCCGGGCGTCAAGGCGTTTTCCGAGCAGTCGGAAGCCGACGCGCGTCAGATTCTCCGCGATGGCGACGAAATCCTGGCCCGCATCAAGCGTGAAAACCGCGCAGCGTTGGCCGAGGTCAATCGACAGGTTCGCGTCAAACGTTGCGACGCGCCGAACATCATTCTGATCGTGGTGGACGATGTCGGATACGGAGACCTTGGTTGCTACGGTCAAGAGCAAATCGTGACGCCGGAGATCGACCGCATGGCAGCCGAAGGAATTCGCTTCACCGAGTTCTATGCCGGCAGTTCGCTGGGGACCCCGTCACGCTGTACGTTGATGACCGGTATGCACGGCGGGCATGCACGCATCCGAGGACGGCGGGTGATTCCGCTGAAGCCGGCCGATCTGACGGTCGCCGAGGTGCTTTGGAAGGCGGGCTACAAAACAGGGCTGGTCGGCAAGTGGGGTCTGGGCGGCGCCGGCACGACCGGTACGCCGAACCGGCAGGGATTCTATCATTTTCTGGGCTATCTTGCGGCCGAACATGCCATGCATTACTGGCCTGAATTCCTCTGGTTAAACGAGGCGAAGTTGCCGTTGTCGTCAAACGCCGAGGGACGAAAGACCAAGTACTCCGACGATCTGTTCACCCAAGAGGCGTTGGCCTTCATCGAGCGCCATCAGAGCGGTCCTTTCTTTTTGTCCGTCGATTACACGGACGTCCACGTGCCGCTCGAGGTGCCGAGCGACGAACCTTATGAAGACAAGGATTGGCCCGTTTGGGCCAAACATTACGCGGCGATGATTACCCGGGTGGACGGCTACGTCGGGCGTATCCTGAATCACCTGGATGCCCTGAAGCTTGCCGATCGGACGATTGTTTTTTTCACCAGCGACAATGGGCCCAGTGATGAACAGGGGGTCGATCCGAATTTTTTTCATAGCGCGGGTCTGCTGCGTGGGATCAAGGGGGAACTGTACGAAGGCGGGATCCGAGTGCCGATGATCGTTCGCTGGCCGGGCCACATCGGCCCGGGCGCCGTCAGCGACGAAGTTTGGACGGCGGCCGACTTCCTGCCCACCGCCGCGGCATTAGCCAATGCGATGCGGCGGCCACGAAACATCGACGGGCATTCCATCGCGCCGGCCATCGTGGGCGGCATCGCCGGCGATCCGACCGTGCGCGGTGTGGTCGGAGAGCACGAGTTCTTGTACTGGGAACTGCACGACGGGGGACAGGTGGGCCGCGCCGTTCGCATGGGCAACTGGAAAGCGGTGCGACAAACCTGGGACGCGCCGATCGAACTGTATGATCTGCAGGAGGATCCGACCGAGAAAGACAACGAGGCGGCCGATCACCCGAAGGTCGTGCGGCGGGTCGAAAAGATCATGAACGACGCCCATCTCGATTCCCCCGATTGGCCCGTCCAGGCGAAGTGATCGTCCCCCTCCCTCGCGCATACGCGGGCGGTTTGCGGTCGACGTGGGTTTCAAGCGGTTTGTTTTCGCCGGCCCTCGAACGTCTGCGGAAGAACATAGGCCGGACGATGAAGGCTCGCGAGTAGGCGCGCGATTGCGAGAAGGTGAGTGATCGTTCTGGGAAGAATGATCGCCCGCCGGGGGTTACCGGCGCCGATCGATTCGGCCGGCTGCGGCGTATCTCATGATGCGATAGCCGCCGGTCCAATTTTGGCCGCTCTCGGCCAGAATGAGTTTTTCAGTGGGCTGTTAATACTACAGCGCCAAGTTGAACCGCCGAGACGCCGAGACGCGGAGTCTAAGCAGAAGCAAGGCAAATGGTTGTGTCATGCCTGGACTAAACTCAGCGGCGAGGGGATCGACTAATTCTTCTTATCGAACCGAAACGTAAAAACGCGAGTTTTTGTTACTAGTTTCTTGGCGTCTCGGCGCCTCCGCGGTGATTTGATTCTTACTGGCATAGCGCTGTAGGGTTAGCGGGGCCACCGTTTGCGGCGACCATGCCAGAAGGCGCTGGCGACTAGCAACATCGTGCCCCAGACCACCAGCGACGCGGGCTCCGGCACAAGGGCATTGATTCCCAGAAGCACGAAATCCTGTCCCTGCCCTGCTTCGAAATTGGCGTCGATCAAAGTGAGGTTCGCCAGATCGACCAGGCCGACGTTATTAAAATCGGCCAGGCTGAAGTCGAGACTGAAAGCGCCCGGCGACGAACCGGAAATGTTCTTAGTCAAGTCGGCCGAATTAACGCCGTCGGAGACCGTCACCGTGACGTCCATGCCGAGGTTGAAGCCGTCGTCGAAGCTGGCAAAGTTAACCATAATGCTCTGCGGTGCGCCGCCCAAAGCCGCTGCCAGACCGGCACCCCCGTAGGCTAGCGAAACGGCCCCGTTGGCGGCCGGACCGCTGGCATAAGATTCTTGTCCGGCGGAGATCTCGCAGCCGACGCTATTCACCAGCGACGTGGCCATGGTGGCCGAAAGCGAGATCGAACGGTTTCCGCCCGCGACGCCCGCGACGCCAATGTCGTTGTGCATGGTCGCTCCCGGGGCCGACAGCAGTGCTCCACCGAAAGTAGTATCCGTGAAATTGTCGATCACGGCGGCGTGGCCGTGGCTTGCAGCCAGCGTTGAGGCCGCCACGACGATGGCGGCGAGCAGAGCAAGGGGCGGGCGTGGACACGTCATCGGCAAAGGGCTCCTGTTTCGCAACAATGGCGAGACCATCAAGAAGGCGGGCGAGGAGAAATGGCTCCGAACGGTCGGAGCGGACGGCATGGATCAAAGCAGTTGCCGTGCCAGACCGACCGCCGAGGCACCTTAAACCTTGAAATTCCTGGCGAATTCCTGCTGAACCCGGCGCGGTTGTGGCGACGGTCCCGTTTTTTCGGGGCTGGATGCAATGCTCCGAGAACGCCGAGCCAGAAAAGCGGTGGCTGAGGTTCCGCAAGGTGTTCAAACCATGAAGCATGCTTCGCCTCCAGCGTTTCGATTGGTTCACGCATCCGATGAAAGGCGAAACGCCCGTTTGCGTAGATTGAGGGCCTCTCTCCCGCGGTCCGAGTCAGCTCGGAGAGATTCCAGCCACAAGAATTTCGCGAGACAAATCGCCTTGATGGCGATGCGGGCGATGTGGTTTTTCAGCAACGCCGCGTTGCCGGGATGCCACCTCGCATGACGTATTCTTTCATGGGTCGACCACCTCAATTCTGAATCAGATTGACACGGTACGTCTCGGCTGGCGCGAGTCGAAGTTCGCCTGGGTGAAAAGGTTCGGCCAGGTCGGGCCGGGGAAGATGGTTTCGCACGCCGAGCAAAGCAAGACCGTAACGCCCACAAACGGCATGCCGCTTGCGTTCCGGCTGATTGCCGGACCGGCGGTCTATCAGCAGGCGGCGCCGGGGTGATCGTTCCTCTGGCGTTCCGGTTGTACGGTGTGAAGCGTTCTTTTCTCTTTTCACATTTCCATCAGGGCCAAGTCTTGTCGTTCAAGCCGACGGTCGAATCTCGATCCAACCAAACCGCGAGCGCCGGCCGCGTGACCGCGGCGAACCGCGATGCGCGCGAACGGCAATGGGTTGCGGTTGCCCTGCTGCTGGCGGTGGGCATGATCTTTGCGATCTGCCTGCCGTGGCTCACGAAGATGATACGTGTGTGGCGAATCGATCCGAATTATTCCCACGGTCCGCTGGTACCGCTGATTAGTCTCGCCTTGGCATGCTACGCGTTGCATCACCGGGGTGGCGAGGTTCGGCTTCAAGCAACGCAAAGCGAATGCGTGGCCGGCGCGGTTCGCTTGTTGCTGGGAATCGTGGTCAGTGGTGTTGGCTGGTTTACGGGCATTCTGCTGGTGGGGGTTGTCGGCTTGGTGTGGATGATCGGCGGGCTGATATTGCTTGCCGGCGGGCGGGCGATGAGGCGGCTGTTCGGCTTCGCCACGATGTTCTTGTTGTTCATGGCCCCCATTCCCGCGATCTTGAACCAGTGGATCGCCGTCACCTTGCAAGGCTGGGTCAGCGTGAGCTCCGCCGTCATGTTGCGGTTGACCGGCATCCCCGTGCTTCGTGAAGGGACGATCTTGCACCTACCGGGATACACGCTAGAGGTCGGAGCCGCGTGCAGCGGACTACGTCAGCTTATGGCCTTCGTCGCGCTGAGCGCGGTGGCCGCGCATCTTGGCCCCTCCGGAAAACTTGGCAAGGCCATGCTGCTCATCGCGGCACCGCTTGTGGCGGTCGCGGCCAACGGCGCACGCGTTGTGCTATCCGGGTGGACCGTGATGATCGCCGGCCCTCAGTGGGCCGCGGGCGTTTGGCACGCGTTGGAAGGTGCGTTTACGGTCGCCATCGGGGCCGTGCTGCTTAGCGGGTTGGCCTGGTGCATCATGCAACTGGAACGACGGCGTCCCCCCGCGCGGCGTTTTTCCCTGGCCGCCGATTCGGCGCGGCCAACCCCTTGCCGAGTGAGCTTCGCGCCCCATTCGGCCGATGTTTTGTGACAAACCAACAACCGGGAACCAAAGGCTTGCCGCTCGATTCAAGATGGGCCGAAGCGCGATGATGAACCAGATCAAGCAACCCAAATACGTTCGGCTACCGATCCGCGTGGTCGTCGCGCTAACCATGCTCGGCGCCGCGGTCGTCGCGCAGGCGGCGGCGATTCGCTACTTCGAGGGCGGCGAACCTCTGCCCGTCGCCGGGCTGTCGCGGCCACTTGGCGAGTTGCCGATGAATCTCGAAGCATGGCACGCGCGGGAAATCCCCGCGGATGACCCGCGGCTGAACTTCGCGACCGATCACTTGTGGCGAGAGTACGTCCATCGCACAAGCGGCCAACACGTCACGGTTTGGATTGCCTATTCGACCGCTGGCGCCGACCGC
>Ga0114931_10009028_pt1 | contig 11986 bp, 8 predicted proteins | sample 2SBtaG_FD_89579 | JGI IMG/M metagenome (GOLD analysis project Ga0114931, IMG submission 89579) | Deep subsurface microbial communities from Kolumbo volcano to uncover new lineages of life (NeLLi) - 2SBTROV14_V59a metaG | ecosystem: Environmental > Aquatic > Marine > Volcanic | place: Kolumbo...
GAAGCCGGCTTCAAGTAATTTTTGATAACCTGCCTTCAACGGGCGAACGTCGTAGCCCAGTCGCTTCAAGTCGTCGGCGGCCAATAGGCAACGATGACCCGACCGGCAGTGGGCATAGACGATCTTCTTGCGGGACAGCTTTTTCGCCAATTGGGCCGCGAAGCCCTGCTCGCCGCCGTGTTTGCGAAGCTGACTGAGCGGAATCAGGATGGCGTCGGCCAAGTGGCCCGCTTTCCACTCGGGCAACTCACGCACGTCGACCAACACCGCCTTGCCCTCGGCCAGATTCTTTTTCACCACGTCGAGCGAATCTTTCGTCGGCTCTGCGGCCAGCGCGGGCAAAGTGGTCGTAACAAGCGTCAGCAGCACGGCAACCGCGCAGGGAAGATATCTTCGCGGCATGATGATCGGTCCTTTTCGAGACAAGGGCAAAATATCGTATTGATTCACCACGGGGGCACAACCGCCAAAGGCAGCGAGAATCGGCTTTTCAAGTATAGCGGCTCTCGGCGGGTGGTTCAGCCTGCCGCGGGCATCGCTCACGACGGACCGGTATTTACGGGCGAATCGACCTCGCTTGGATCACCCAAGATCCGTGAGTTTTCAGGCGCGGGATCGAAACGGCCCCGCGGGTGGGCTGATAGCCAAAAGCGGTTGGCCGCGGCTTCGATTTGCCCCAAACCGGCCAGCACGTCTTTTCGGCGCCGGCCGCTCAGCCGGGCCGCCGGACCGTAGAGGATCGCGCGAATCTGATCACCCAAGGCAAAGCGGCGTCCCACCGCTTCGGCCACGCCAAGCTGATATCGAGCCTGTGGGTAGATCGGCGCGTCGAGCGCCGCGAGGGACCAGCGATCTATTTTCAGCTCTACCCAAAGACCTTGCCGGTCGGGATCCGTCACGTGGCGTTTGAGGCCCTCGGGAAGCCGGTCCACCACGGCGCGATCGAGCAACACGGCCACGCGGCTGTTGCCCGGCGCGTAAAGCCCCCAGGCTAGACAGTGATCGTACCAGCCAAGGGGCTCCAAGAGCGGCAGCAAAACGGCCATCGCGACCGTCGCCCACGCCACTCTGGCGGGAAGCCGGCGTTCGGGCGGCAGCGGGTTGCCAGCGAAGTCCGACGTGGATAAAGCGCTTCGCGCCGTCGGACGCGGCGCGGCGAAAAGGAGCAAGGCCTGCGCGATGAACCAACCGTTCCAGATGAGCACTCCGCCGTGATGGTTCAATCCCCACGGACCCAAAATGACGATCAATGTGGCGTGCATCACCACGGCCAATCCCACCGCCCACTGCCGCAGCGGGCCAACGCACAATCCCACGGCAACGGCCAGCTCGACCAGTGGAAAGCACAGCGCCAGGGCGACTCGAACCGCGGAAGGCCAGGCACGAATCGATACGCCGAACAGCCCGCTTAGCGCGGCGAGAAACTGTTGCCCGACGGTGTGGGCGAACGTGGCGTCCAGTTTCGAGACGGCCGAATAGAAGTAAATGCTGATCACCAATAGCCGCAGCGGAACAAACGCCCTTTGGCGGCTGGCACAGCTCAGCACGATCGCCACGATCAGCGCTTCATAGGCCCACGGTTGCAGCCGATGTTGATCGACCAGCAGCAACCCGCCTAGCGGCACGACGAGCAGCAGCAATACGAGCTTCCACGCCAGGCGGCGCTGCGGTGCCAGGACGACAAAACCGAGCATCGCCGTCAAAGTCGCGATCGCGGCCCATTCAAGTGTGGGCGGCAGTCTGCCGGCCCAGACGAACAGCGGCACCTGCGGATAAACGGTTTGCGGCGTCCACAGCCGCCACGTCACGGCCAACAGGGCGAGCGTCGACAGCGCGAACAGGCGGCGAAACCAGGCCGCTCGCCGGGAGGTTACCGGGCCATCGTCAAGGCATGAAAACACACGGGCCCCTTTCGGCCACTGAAGAGCAGCCCGGCACATCGGCCTGCCGCAAGCCGCGCATTCGCCCGCCTTCGTTGAACAGGCGTCGAAAATCGGTCAAGCTAGTCACCGTGGTCGAAGCGCATCGCGGGGCCAACGTTTGCTATTTTCAATGGGGGAGGGACGATCCGATGCCCAAAGTGCTAATGCCCGTCGGGGATGCGACGGAAATGATGGATACGTGGTACCCTTACTTCCGCCTGCCGGAGGATGGGTTCGAAGTCGTGGTTGCCGGACCCGAGGCAAGGTTGTATCACGGTGTAATGCACGAGATCCCGCCCGAGACGGACGTTCCCTGGGACATCACGCGCGAGCAACCATCGTATCACATTCGCGCCACGGTGGCATTTCGCGACGTCGATCCGAACCAATACGCCGGCTTGTTTCTTTCCGGCGGTCGCGCGCCGGAATATCTACGCTACGACGAAGACCTGCTGCGGCTGACGCGGCACTTCTTCGAGACCGACAAGCCCGTCGCCGTGACGTGCCACGGCATCGAGATTGCCGCGGCCGCCGGTTGCCTGAAAGGGCGTCGAACCACGAGCGTGGCCAAATGCGCCTTGGACATCACACAGTTCGGCGGCACCTATGTCGACCAGCCCGTGGTCGTCGACGGCAATCTGGTCGCCTCGCGCACGTGGCACGATTATTCAAAACAATTCAAGCCGTTTATCGAGTTGCTCAAGCAGCAAGCCGGCAAAACGGCGGCCGCCAGGTAAACGATCGATGTCAACCACGACCGTTTCGCCGCGACCCGGGCAAGCAATCGCTTTGTCCGCTGCGGACGGAATCGGGCGGCAACCGCCGCCAAAGTGTTTTTTTGTGCCTTGTTCGTTTCATAAGCCGTGGGTTCGAACCATGACGCATTCATTTTTTTTCCACACATCACCACGATCTGCCCCGCGCGATCCAAGACGATGGTGGCCACGATCCGCACTGGCTTGGCTTGCGGTGGCGGCGTTGCCGTGCGGCATGGTTGCACAGCGACTTGCGGCCGCTGAACCGGCCTCGGGTGTTAAGCCTTCGCCGAACATCGTCATTTTTCTGGCCGACGATCTCGGCTATGGCGATCTCGGCTGCTATGGCAACCCCGTGATCCAAACGCCGAACCTGGACCGTTTCGCCGAGCAGGGCGTGCGGCTGACGCAGTGTTATGCGGCTTGCCCGGTCTGTTCACCGTCTCGCAGCGCGATTCTTACCGGCCGCACGCCGTATCGCAACGGTGTGTTCACCTGGATTCCCGAGGGCGATAAGATTTATCTGCGAACGTCGGAAATCACGTTGCCCGAACTGTTGCTCAAGCGAGGCTACGACACCTGCCACGTGGGCAAGTGGCACCTGAACGGCAAGTTCAATTCGCCCGAGCAACCGCAACCGAACGATCACGGTTATCGCTGGTGGATGGCCACGCAAAACAACGCCTTTCCCAGCCACAAGAACCCGGAGAACTTTGTCCGCAACGGCAAGCCGCTTGGCCGGCTCGAGGGCTTTTCGGCCTTGCTCGTGGCCCAAGAAGCGGTGGATTGGCTCGAGCGGCATCGCGATCGGAACAAGCCGTTCTTTCTGGCCGTCTGGACCCACGAACCGCACCTGCCGATCGAATCCGACCCGCGGTTCATGCGGCCCTATGCCAAGTTCGCCGACGAGGGGATTCGCCAACACCACGGCAACGTAACGCAACTAGACCACGCCTTCGGCATGGTGACCGGGGCGCTACAGCGGCTTGGCTTGTCGGACAACACGCTGATGATGTTCACCTCGGACAACGGGCCCGAGGGGGACGGCAAGCGGGGCCGCACCCGCGGTTCGACCGGCGGGCTGCGCGGCCGCAAGCGGGACGTGTACGAAGGGGGCATCCGCGTGCCCGGTATCGTTCGCTGGCCCGGTCATATCCGGCCCGGCACGACTTCGAACGCGCCGATCATCGGCAGCGACTTCTTCACCACGGTGTGCGACGTGCTCAAGATCCCGCTTCCCAAGGATCGCACGATCGACGGGGCCAACATGCTGCCGGCTTTTGTCGGTCGGCCGATCGACCGGCGGGTGCCGATGTATTGGCGATATTATCGGGCGCCGCACGGCGTGCAAACGGCCATGCGGCTGGGCGATTGGAAGATCGTGGCTCCCGAGGATCTCAGCCGATTCGAGCTTTACCACGTGGCGATCGATCCCCGCGAGCAGCACGAGCTTTCCGCCCAAGAGCCGGAAAAATTGGCCCAGATGAAACGCGCGCTCAAGAAGCTCAACGCCGAAATCGAAGCCGAAGGCCCCGATTGGTGGAAGGGCTACAAGCCGCCTCGTCGGCGAAAGAAAGCCCCGCCAAAAAAACCGGCCGGCGCGAAGTAACGTCGATCGACGCGGCGAATCGCGCTAGCGAGATTTCGCCGCATGGGCGCGCACGGCGGCTTCGAGTTCGCGCGCGGTGGCGAGATAGTAATTTCGCGCGTTGGCGCTCTGCTGCCGCGCGCCTAACGCCAGGCAGGCTTGCGCCTTGAGTGAGTGCGGTTCGCCCGGTTCGGGCCGCAGCACGATGAGATAATCGGCCAGCTCGGCCGCCCATTGAAAGTCACGCTCCTTTACCGCTTGGCGAGCCTTGGCCAGCAGCGCATCTTCGCCACCGGCGAGCCTGGCCATGCGCAGAGCTTTCTCCCGCGGCGGCAGCGAAAACAGATGCGTGGCGTTGCCGTCGAACCAGCCCAGGTTGCCGGAATAAATCGTCCGCACCGACCAAGGCACCGTGCCGTAATAGGGCTTCAGATAAGGCTGCTCGGCCAATTGCGCCGGCAGCTTGACTTCTTGGACCAGTTCATCAGGCGTCAGACCGCGGTTCATGCCGTCGAGGGTTGCGTCGAGCACGAACTTGATCGCGTCGCGATAGTTGGTCAGCACCTCATGGATGCGGGCGTGGCCTTCGATCGGTCGCGTATGGCTGGGCACCAGATGCTCAGCCGGTTCGGCCAACATTTGATCCATACTGTCGACCCAGAGTTGCGGATCGCGGTACGCCGTGCCGCGGATGGCGTACAGATTGGGAAAGGCCCAATAAAAATTGTCTCCGCAGAGCAGCGTCTTCTTCTCAGGCAACCAGACATAAATCTGATCGGCCGTTTCACCCGGTGCGTGAACCAGTTCGAGCCGCAGCCCGGCAATTTCAAGCGGAGTCCGTGGCTGTGAGACGGTTTTCGTCGGTGGCAGGAACTGCGACGGCGCGCCGCGGCGATCGAGCACCAGACGCGAGCCGATGCCGGCGTTGAGCAAGTCTTTGCCGCGCAGCATGATGCCGAACTGACGAATATTCCGCGGCAGCATGGCCCGCCGCAACGTGCCGCTCGCGCGTTTGACGAGCGACAGCGTCAGTTCGTGGGCAATGATCTCTGGATGGTCGTCGCCGGCGAAAACGGCCGCGCCCATGATGTGGTCGTAGTGATGATGCGTATAGATGATCGCCTTGACCGGCTTGTGGGTGATTTTGTCGAACTCGGCCTTTACCGCTCGCGCGGCCCGGGCGCTCTCCATCGTGTCGACGATCACGACGCCGTCGGTGCCTTCGATAAGGATCGAATTGGCCAGGCCAAAACCTACGGCCACATGCACGCCGTCGGTCACCTCGATCACCCGCGGCTTGAACTCCGCACCGTGCGCCGCCAAGGAGTCAGGGTTGTCCACGCCTTGGGCCTCCGTCGAGCAAAACCACAAGGCTCCCGCGATCATTCCCGCCATCGCTGTACGACCTATCATTCGGTGCATCCCGATGTTCATGGCTCATCGATTATTCTGTGTTAGGAAAAGAAGCCGTTTCGCCGCCGAGGCGGCACGTCGTCATTTGGGCGGCGGTTGAGTGCGGCCGAAGTTTCGATCGGCAAACGTCAGATATTGCTGCCAGTCGTAGCGCGTCAGGGCGTGGCCTCCCGAGCGGATGTGATAGCCGATCGTGCCCATCACGGGATGATCGACCGCGGGCATCTTGTCGACCGGCAGGCCCGAAGTGCCGAGCAGCCGGTAAACGGCATCGGCGCCCCGGGCGGCAAGAAATTCTCCGCGCGGATCGGCCCAACGATCGTCCGCGGCGCTGGCCACGTAAACCGGACGAGGAGCGATCAAGGCGATCAGCATATGTTGATCGACCGGCAGTTGGTCTTCGTGGTCGTTGAACTTCTTGAAGTTACCGCAGAACCAGTGCGGGAACACCGTGTTGATCCGCCGCACGGTTTCACCGAAACGCCGCCGGCTGAGCGCCGCTCCGCCGCAGCCGGAGTCGTTCGAGACGACCAGCGCGAATCGTTCGTCCCGCGCTCCGGCCCACAAGGCGGTTTTTCCCAACCGTGAGTGGCCGATCACGCCCACGTGATGCTGGTCAATCTCGGCGTCGGTCTCGAAATAGTCCATTGCCCGGCTGAGCCCCCATGCCCAGGCGGCGATGGTTCCCCACTCATCGGGTTCGGGTCGCGTTTGTCCGGCTCGATAAAACAGCGGATGAACGCCGTTCTGAAAACCGTCGTCGTAATCGGGATCGAGATCGCCGCAATAGATCGTGGCCAAACCGTAGCCGCGCTCAAGAATCATTTCGACCGGCCAACCGATACGGCCGCAACCGCGAGATTTCTCGGTGGCCCGATGGTCGATCATGCCGCAGCCCGGATCGTTCGGCACCCAGCGCGTGGTGATCTTGATTCCCGGATCGGGATGAATGCTTTGGTTGCCGCGAAAGTTGAGTCCCACGAACAGCGGCACCGGCCCTTTGGCCCGCGACGGCAAGTAAATGAGCATGTCCATGCTTGGTCCGTGAGGATCTTCGCCAAAGGCCACGGTCACCTGCCTGCGTCGAGCGCGGCCGTCGAGCGCGGTCGGATCATCAGACGTGACCTGGAAGCTCATGTTCGGCGGGCGCCCCGGGCTGCGGCCATAGACCTCGGTCTGAAACAGTTCGAGAATCTCGGGCCGTCGCTTGTTGCGCCAGGTGTCGGCGTCGCTCACGCGGCTGCCGTCGGACGCGGCCAGCGGATCAGGCAGCGTGTAGCGGGGAACCTTGCTTTCGTCGTAGTTTGTCTTGGGCGAATCAGCACAAGCCACCGGTGCCAGAAACAACACGGCCAGCGTGGCGAAAACAAACATGGATTCCAGGTGGTGCATAGGATGTTCCTCGATGGTGCCACGGATGATGCCACGAGCGGGCTCATTCAATAACCCCGTTGCTGGTTGCTTCCAGGAGCGGGCTGCTTGGCGCGGCGGGCAACATCTACGGCCAGTCTAACCACGGCACCAGGAGATCGAAAGCTTTACGGCGGGGCGGTCGCATGATCACCGGCGCGGAAGGCGTTTTTCCCCGTTCGCCGCTGGCATTGACCGCCGGCAGCGGTTATCAAGGCAACAGGTATCAGGAAAAGCAAGGCCAAGGTGCCTCGCACTATGGTTTCGTGTTCTATGCGGCATGCCGGTTGTGTGCCGCGTCGCTAGAAGGAGATCCTCGGTTGTCGCGAATGAAGATATCGATCTGCTTGACCGTTGCCGCGCGGCTGCTCGTGGCGGTGGCTTTCACGACGGTCGCCAGGCCGGCACGCGCGGCGAAGCCGGTGCGGCCGAATCTGCTGTTCCTCTTCAGCGACGACCAGCGGGCCGATACGATCGCCGCCTACGGCAATCCGCACATCGAAACGCCGCATCTCGACCGATTAGCGCGGGAAGGCTTCAGCTTTCGTCGAACCTATTGCATGGGTTCGACGCATCCGGCCGTTTGCCAGCCCAGCCGGGCGATGCTCAACAGCGGGCGCTCACTATACCGGGCGCCGCTTGATCTTCGAGGGGTCAAGATTCTGCCGGAAGTGCTCCGTGAGTCGGGCTACACGACGTTCGGCACCGGCAAGTGGCACAACGGCCGGCCGTCGTTCGCCCGCGGCTTTTCAGAAGGCCGGGCTGTTTTTTTCGGCGGCATGTCGAACCATCGCCGCGTACCGGTGGTCGATCTGAAGGCCGACGGCGGCTTTACCGGTCAGCGCATTGGCGATCATTTTTCAAGCGAACTGTTCGCCGACGCGGCCATCGACTTTATCACCCGGCAACCGGCCGACCGGCCGTTCTACTGCTATGTGGCTTTCACCGCGCCGCACGATCCACGGATGCCACCGCCGCCGTACGATCAGCGGTACCGGCCGCAAGAGATGCCGCTGCCGAAAAATTTCCTGCCGCAACATCCGTTCAACAACGGTTGGATGACCGGCCGTGACGAAGCGCTCGCGCCGTGGCCGCGAACGCCCGAAGTCATTCGCGCGCAGCTGGCCGACTACTACGGCATGATCACGCACATGGACGCGCAGATCGGCCGCATTCTCGCCGCGCTGCGGTTCAGCGGACAGGCCGACAACACGATCGTCGTCTTTTCCTCCGACCACGGCCTGGCGCTGGGAAGTCACGGTCTGCTCGGCAAGCAAAACCTGTACGACGAAAGCATGCACAGCCCGTTGATCTTTTGGGGGCCGGGCATTCCGAAACACGGTTCGTCCGACGCGCTGGTTTATCTTTACGATCTGTTTCCGACGCTCTGCGGCCTGGCCGGCGCCGCAACGCCCCGGGGCATCGATGGCCAGGATCTTGGCCCCTTGTGGCGAGGAGAAAAGACCTCGCTGCGAAATTCGCTGTTCACCGCCTATGAAGACGTGCAGCGGGCCGTGCGCGACGATCGCTGGAAATTGATCCGCTATCCCAAAATCAACAAAAGCCAACTGTTCGATCTAACAAACGATCCCTATGAGATGACCGATCTTTCCTCCGCGCCAGAACAAGTCGCGACGCTGCGGCGCATGACCGGATTGCTCCGCCGGTGGCAGCAGCGCGTCGGCGACCGGCAACCGCTCAGTTCGGCCCATCCGGAGCCGGCTGAAATCGACCTCACCGGCCATCCCCGCAAGCCGGACCGCCACCAGCCGCCGGAAGTCGTACGGAAGTATTTCCCGAAAAGTTGAACTTCGGTAATGCCGATCGGAGGGCGATTCGTTCGAGAGAGGTCGTCGACCGTGGCGTTTTCGCGCCGTGCCTACGAACAGGTCGAGAACCCGCAGCCTTGCATGTCGAGTTACGGTGTGTCGGCCCTAAGCGTGTCTTCGAAGCCGACTTTGCCGTCGACGTCGTGGAAACGGATCGTCAGCCGCGGGGTACCGTTCTGGCGATCGACCGTGGCTGATAAAAAGCCGCCGCGGACTTTCAGATAGCGGTGATAGTCAGCCCGGAAGTCATCCGGCTTCCACCCTCCGGCATGCACGTCGCTTGCCGGCCCACATGAGTATTCCCGCAAGCCAGTGATCGGATCGACGGAAAGATATTGCCAGTGCCGGTCGCCGCAGATGACTACCATGTTCTTCTCTGCGGCAAGGAAACGGCGTAGCTCATTGCCTTCATGCTGAAAGGCGACGTTGGCGTGGTTGTCGCGTTTATTCGCGCGATCGGGCCCCACCATGGGCGTGGGACTGATCAGGATGCGGAACGTGGCGTCGGAGGCCGCCACGCTACGTTTGAACCACGCCTTCTGCGCGGCGCCCCAGATCGTTTTATGCGGGCCGTCCGGGGCATGGTTGGGGCTGCGAAAATCACGCCCTTCGACCAGCCAGATTTGAAGATCACGTCCCCAACGCCGGCTGCGAAAGGTCGAGCGGCCCATCGGCACTTGCTCGCGAAAGATTGCCTGCCCTTGGCGAAACGTGAATTCGTGCATGTCGCGCGCCGGCATGGTTGGCCAGCAGTCGTTGCGCCATGTGTCGTGATCATCCTTGATGAAATAACTGGCCACGCGGCGGTGAAACTGGACGTTCGTCGGCCAGCTATAGGTCCGCTGCCAATGGTATCGCGCCAGCGAGACCGTCTTGGCCAACTGGTCGTAATAGACGATGTCGCCCGTATGCACGAAAAAATTGGGATCCAGCCGCAACATTGCCGGATAGATTTTGAATCCGTCGGGACGATCCTGATCGTCGTTCCCCTGACCGGTCGAAACCGTGAACATGACCCGTACCGCGTCGTCGGCGCGAGGGGCCGTGCGGAAGCTGCCTTCGAGCGGTTGCCCCCGAGTCCCGCGTATGGAGCGGGCTTCCACGCGAAGTTGGTAAGCCGTATTCGGCTCCAACGCGTCGAGCGAGAACTGTCGCGTGAAATCGTGCAGCGGATCGACCGCTTGCCACGACGTCTCGCGCCAGGGATGGTCGTGATCTTGGCGAACCAAGACCCGCACGTCGCCGTCGACGCCGGGCACCGCCTGGCGAAGGTCGCGGACCGTGGCGCCGTCGGCAAAACGAACCGCCGAGACCACGCGGTCGGCCTTGCCGGATGGTAGCCGATGGCGGTACTCGATCGAGACCTTGGGGCCATCCGCCGGATTTCGCTTGGACCGCAAAGTGAGTCGCGTCCAAACGATGGCCGACGTGTCGGTGACCTCGCCCACCTTGAAGCCCGTTGCCTGAAACGGGCCTTCGTCGGCTTTCACGGCCGCGCTCGATAGGCCGCATGGCATCAGGCAGACCAACAACAGCGTCTTGAAAGCCATGGCTGGTTTTTGTCGCATGGTCGCACCGGGGCTTGTTCCAGGGGTCAAAGGGCGTCTTTCAGCTTCTCTTGGGCGAACAGGGTTTTCAGTTCGTCCAACTTTTCGGGCATGCGCGGGGCAAGATCGGTCGTTTCGTAGGGATCCTGCTTCAAATTGAAAAGCTCGAACTCAGTTTGCGCGTCCTGGCGCACGATTTTCCAATCACCGTGCCGCAAGGCAACACGTTTCCGATTCTTGCCCCAGACCCAATAAAGCGTTCGCGGCCCGGCGGCGGCGGCCTTGCCCGTCAACAAGGGCCACAGGTCGCGTCCGTCCGGCTTGAAACCGTGATCCAGCTTCGTTCCAGCCGCATGGGCGAGCGTGGGCATCCAATCGACCGCGTGCAGCACCGCCGTTTCTTTGCGGGACTTCCAATGACCCGGCCAGAGGACAAACGCCGGCACGCGCATTCCGCCCTCGTAGGTCTGGCTTTTCTGTCCACGCAGCGGAAGATTCGAACTGAAATTGGAAAGCTTCGGATCGGGCGGCGGATAAACGTTGCCCCGGTGGTTGTGCAGCCCTCCATTATCCGACATGAAGATAATCAGCGTATTGTCACGTTGGCCAGATCGCTCGAGCGACTTGATCAACCGGCCCACGGCATCATCCAAGTGACTCACGGCGGCGGCGAACAGGCGACGATCGGGTGAAGCGATGTGGCGGTTTTTTTCCAACCAGCGTGCTTCCTCGACCAGCGGAACGTGAACCGAGTGATACGGCACGTAAAGAAAAAATGGCCCCTCGCGCCGGGCTTCGATCCAACGGACGGCCTCGCGCGTGACCAGATCCGTGGCGTGGCCCGCTTCGTCGACGAACGTCTCGTCGCGATGCCAGGTTCGCGTGTACTCCGGCTTGGTAAGTCGGTAGCGATGATCGTACATGCCCACCGCGCCGGCCAGAGAACCGTAGGAGTGATTGAACCCATAGTGATTCGGTCCCCACTCCGGCTTCGAGCCCAAATGCCACTTGCCGCTCAGCGCCGTATCGTAGCCGGCCCGCTTCAGCACCGAAGCCAGCGTCGGTGTGCCGATGGGAATCGCCTGCAGGTTGGATGCTTGCGTGCAATGCCGGCCAAAACGGCTTGGATAACGGCCGGTCAATAAGGCCACGCGCGTGGGCGTGCACTGAGGCTGGACATAGTGTTGGTCCAGCTCGATGCCCGCAGCGCACAGCCTGTCGAGATTTGGCGAACGAATCTCGGCGTTGTGATATCCCACATCGGCCCAACCCATGTCGTCCGCCACGATGAGCAGGATATTCGGTCGCACGGGCGTATCATCGGCCCTCAACCGAGCGGTCGCCGGAAGGACTAAGACGGAGGACCACATGACGAAAACTGCGCAGCGCATCATGATTGCTCTTCAACAAGGAAATGACCCTCTGCAAGTTCCTACGAGGTTAGGCCGCTCGGTGGACGTAAGCAAGCCGCGCCGCCACATTCCGCGCCGCGAGGTTGGTCTCCGGCGAGTGCCCCTCATGA
>Ga0114931_10009029_pt1 | contig 11986 bp, 8 predicted proteins | sample 2SBtaG_FD_89579 | JGI IMG/M metagenome (GOLD analysis project Ga0114931, IMG submission 89579) | Deep subsurface microbial communities from Kolumbo volcano to uncover new lineages of life (NeLLi) - 2SBTROV14_V59a metaG | ecosystem: Environmental > Aquatic > Marine > Volcanic | place: Kolumbo...
AATACTACGGAAAAGGGGAAATGGGAAAGAGGAAAGGAGCCCTTGCCTAGACCTGTCTTACGGGCTCCCCTTTCGGCATTCGCCTTTCCCCTTTTGCTCCAGGTTTCTTTGGGAACTCAAATTTACGGCAGACGGCTGAAGTGTTACCCAATTCCCAATTCTTCCAGTCGGCCTTTTTCGATTCGTAACCTACGGTCTGCTTGTTGTAGTGCTTCCTCTCCATGGGTCACCAACAACACCGATCCGCCTTCTTGGCAGTAACTAGCCAACACCTCTAATACCATGGCGGTGTTCTCAGGATCCAGATTGCCGGTTGGCTCATCGGCCAAGATGATCTGTGGCCGCCCGATCAGCGCCCGTGCCAAAGCAGTACGCTGGCATTCTCCCACGCTCAGATGAGACGGTTTATGCTGCCAACGATCCGTCAGCCCCAATTGTTCGAGAAGTGTGCGCGCGCGCTCTTGGGCGTCGGATTTGCCATGGCCGCCGAGGCTAATATTTTCGAGCACATTCAAATACGGGACGAGGTGGAACATTTGGAACACAAAACCCAAATGCCCGGCCCGAAACTTCGTACGCTCGGCATGGCTAAGCTTCACAAGATCATATCCGGCCACAATGACTTTCCCCGCAGTAGGACGCTGCATCCCACCGATTGTAAGCAGCAGCGTTGTCTTGCCCGATCCACTTGGACCTTGAACCAAAACAAACTGGCCCGGATCGACCGACAGCGACACCTCATCCAAACCAACCACAACGCGCCCGCCCGGCATCGGATAGTGCTTGCTTACGCCGATAAGTGAAATCGTGGGTTCCATCATTGGTAGGCTACGTTCTAGGATTTGTGTTACACTTCAGCCATCTAAGGTAAGACTTGCCACGAAACACTAGCGAATAGGGGAAATGGGAAAGAGGAAAGGCGTCCTTTGCCCCAACCTTTCTTACGAACTCCCCTTTCTGCATTCGTCTTTCCCCTTTTGCTCCCGATTTTTTGTGAACTCAAATTTACTGCAGACGGCTGAATTGTTACGGATTTGTGTGGTCTGCACTTTCATTGATTGCGCAGTACGTCGGCCGGATCCTGGGTAATTTCGACGGCCGCAGGTATCAGGCTAGCCACAGTGGCCAACACCGGTGCAGCCAGCAGTGCCCAAGCCAGTAGGCTCGGTAGAGGGTGAATTGCTTTTGCCGTCACAGGGAAAATCTCTGGCACCCAGGCGAGCGCCAGCCAAGTTCCAAGCAAGTATCCCAACATCGCCGCAGCTAATCCAATCAACACTGCACGACCCAAAACCAACGAGCCGATCATCGACGAACCATAGCCGAGCGCTCGGAACAGGCCAATTTCTCCGTATCGTTGTCTGACATTCACGATCGCCAACGCGCCAATCCAAGCAGCCGCCACCAACAAGACTGCAGACAATACGAATGTCGCATACTTTTCCGAAGTCTGCCGTTGCCTGGCCCTTGCTTCAGCAATCGAGCTTTGCATCACCACTCTCGCCTCGGGCAACGCCTGTTGCAGTTGTTCTTGTAAAATGCTCTGCGGGTCCTTATCGGCAGTCAGGCAAAGACAATCGATCGCTTTGATCTCATTGATCTGTCCTTCAAGCCCGAGCACCTGTTGCACGTCTGAAAGCAGTCCGATCACACGCATGTCGTCCACAGTACCCATCTCGGGCATCGCACGGGCAACATGCATCGTTCGATCTCCCAAGGAAATCGCATCTCCCTTTTTAACCCCAAGCAGCCGTGCGACCTCGTATCCTACGTAGACCGTGCCAGGCTCTACAGAAAATATCATCGGAGGTTTCTTCTTACCCGGCGGTGCCTGTTCGCCAGATATTCCCATCAACAAAACCCGCTGCCCTTGAATCTGAAAATCTTGTTGCAGCGACGCTACCAAATGGTTGTAGGAAAAATTCTTCACGCGTGCTAACTTCTCGACCGAACTTTCCGGCATAGTCTGCTCAGAATAACTACTCCGGTAAAACTGCTCCATATTGGTCTCCTGCGGTATAATTCGCAGGTTGAACCCCATGTCGCGCGTGACGCGACGCGTCTCTCGCTGGCTTGCTTCTTCGGTAATCGCCAACGTAACACACAACGCCACGGCTGCCGACAGAACAGTTGTCGCAAGTAGAAAGTTGCCCTTCCGGTGCAGTAATTCTTTCCAGATAAGCAGGACCGTGGTCCTCATGGCAATTCTTGGGCAATCGGTGAGGTCAATTCGCGATTGAAAGCGGAGACGTCTCAAAAAAACAATTTTTACGCGTTCGGGCAAGTTCAGAAATTGTATCAGATTCTGCCACTTCGGTCGACGAGATCATTTTCTCTTCTTACGCCATCGCTGCGAGATGAACTTGAAAGGGGTGCGAAGCCAATTCGAACAGTCTTTTACGCCGCTGCTTGCCAAACAGCTCGAACAAGATCCGCAATATCTCGCGTTCTCAGCCGTGATACCTGAAAAGTCCCCTCGTCACGCAACACTCTAGTCAATCGTGGAAACCGGCAAGATCAGCACAGGCTGCGACAAAAAAATCCCGTTCGACACGCATCTGTAATCGGTTTCACGTTCGCCCCCGCCAGAAACTTCCGATGCTATAAGCACCATGGCATCGAAACCTGTATTAAACTCGAACGGAGAAACCAGATGAATCACAAACCCTTATTGACAATCGTGTTAACCCTCGCGTGCCTTGCCTGCTCTTCACCACTTGAGGCTCAAGTAACAACTCAGCTAGATCGAATCAATTGGGCTACTTCACCAGAATTGGCCATGTCCAAAGCACACAATTCACATTTACCCATCTTAGCGTTTGTTACTTCTGAACATTGTAGCTACTGCCGCAAAATGGAGCGGGAAGTCTGGAGCAACCCACAAATTATCGCACAGGTAAAAGCTGGATTTGTACCGGTAAAGCTCAATGCATCACGCCATCGTCAACTTGTAGCGAAGTTAGGTGTGCGGGCATTTCCCACGACGATAATGTTCACTCCCGAAGGAAAAATTATCAACGGAGCAAAGGGCTACATGCCACCGAATCGCCTAGCCGGACTGCTACGCACAGCACACCCCGCAGTCGTTGCCGCTCACCGGCTGCCGTCTGTTGAATGAGAGAGCCCGCTGAATGAGAAGAAGAGTGTAGTGCTAACGCCATTGCTAACCCCCGTGTGTCGCCACGACAGCCGCGTCTCTCCCATCTCGGGAGAGAGCGCCTCACGGGCGTAGCACTTGACCGGCTCACCCACCGCTGTCAGATCATTGAAACTACCGGCTGAGACCACATATTTCTTGTCTTATGCAGCGCGACGCAGGGTCACGAGTGGTAAGTGCCGCTTGCTATTGAACAGTTCGATATGCAACTCAAATCGATCGCCCGGTTGCCCTGCTACAAGGGTTTGCGGTCTGGTACATAGTGAAGGACGTGGCCAATGCGGTCGAGGCTCGATTCTTGGCTTTCGCTGGGAAGGTTTCCGCTCGAAGTAGACTGCGTTGGGTGTTTGGCCAGCAAGTGTGGTGTGTGGGCGATGCTCATTGTACCAATCGACGACAGAAAGAATCTCGTGGCGGAACTGGTCAAGCCTTAACGGAATGAGAATTCTTCGAGCACATTCATCCTTAATAGTCCAGAATCCACCCACCGACACAGCCGTCAGGTCGATGTGCCATACATGATTTGGCTCTTTCGCGGTGACCACGTGCATTAACGCTGTCGACTGCCCAACTGCGCGTGTAGACGGTGGCAAATTGTGCCAGCGAGAATACGTGCAGCATCGCCGAGCGAACATGCTTGGTCCAAGACCTGGGAAGGCGGATCTGGGGTGATTTCTTGACAGATATCGAGTTCTCGAAGGTCTTGCGATGGAACTCTTATAGAACACGATAACATCAATGACACCAAGGCGTTTCGCAAATTCCTCGCTCTCGCAAGATTCGCTGGACCAACACAGGTACTACCAGCATCCCCTCGTCGATAAGTTCTAGCGAGCGCTCCAGCTGCCCCAATTTTCGAGCAGCTTGGCTGGCTTTGGTTGTCTTGAGCGATCGATTGAATCGCTGTCCGCCGAAGCGAAAGCGCACGCGGTACACACCACTGGCGTGCCTGTTTAGCGTAGGAATCAGATTCCCTTTGCATTCAGATTGTAGAGTTAAGACTTGCAAGAGTTGCCAGCGGATTGCCGTCCACAACAGGCAACAAAAAGTTTCAACGGGGCCGTAGATGGCCCTCGAGCTGATAGCTCTAGTGGACCACTTTTGGACCACCTTAGCAACAACGTATTTCGTTCACCCTATAAAACAAGAGGTAAACAAGCTGGGGAACTAGGATTTGAACCTAGACTGACGGAGTCAGAGTCCGTAGTGCTGCCGTTACACTATTCCCCAGAGCTTTTTTGTAGTGTAGAAATCTGCTCAGGCCTGTATTCTAGCAACTTGCTCCTTAATGACAAACCGCTATGGCAGCTAGGAATGCAGAGCCTGTCCATCTCCTGTTTTCTTGGTAGCACAGGCCACGTCTGAATTAAGCAATCAGAGCTTTGATCACCTGCGATTCTCGCGTGATGTTCGTCAGTCGCATATTAACGCCTTGGTAGGGATAGGTTAGCTTCAGATGGTTGATGCCAAATTGGTGTAGCATCGTGGCTTGCAGGTCGTTGATGTGGACCGGATCTTGGACTGGATTCCAGCCGATTTCGTCGGTCTCGCCATGAGTGTACCCGCCTCGGACACCGCCACCGGCCATAAACATCGAGAAGGCGTATGGGTGATGATCTCGTCCGCTTACTACTTTTTGGCCAGGACGATTCTCGCCCAATGGGGTTCGGCCAAACTCACCACCACAAACTACTAGTGTTTCGTCAAGCAGTCCCCGTTGCTTCAGATCTTTGATCAGCGCCCCGATTGGCTGATCGACCATGGTCGCATTATAAGAGAGACCTTTATCCAAGTCGCTATGATGGTCCCACGAGGCAAAGATAATATTGATAAACCGTACGCCACTTTCAACCATCCGACGCGCGAGCAGGCAGTTGGTGGCAAAGGACTTGAATTGATCGCCAGGGCCCGTCCGGCCAGCTTTTTCTTTTGGCTCGGGCCGGTTCACCCCATAGTCATCGAGCGTCTGTTTGGTTTCGGTCGACAGATCGGTCAGCGCTGGCGCTTCGGCCTGCATACGAAACGCCATTTCGTAGTTCGCGATTCGGCTAGCGATCTCAGGATCGTGCACTTGCTCGAATCGACGCTGATTGAGCTCGCGAATTACGTCAAGTCCTTTGCGTTGCAAAACATCGGGTAAACCGGCTGGATTCTCTAAATCAAGAATCGGCGGGCCTTGATTCCTCAACAGAACCCCACTATGAACCGAGGAAAGATAGCCATTGTTCCATAGGGTCTCGCCACCGCTGGAGCCGCGTCCTGCGGTGAGCACCACGTAGCTAGGAAGATTCTGATTATTCGTTCCCAATCCATACGAGAGCCAAGAGCCCATTGCCGGCAAGCCGAATTTTGCTTGCCCACATTGCATCATCAACTGGCCCGGATGATGATTGAACTGATCGGTATGCATCGTGTTGATCATACAAATATCGTCAGCACAACTCGCAATGTGAGGCATCAAGTCTGAAAACCACATGCCGCTTTGACCATGCTGCGTAAACTTTCGATGCGTGCCCATCAGCGTCGCGGTATCTTTTTGGATAAATGCAAACCGTACGCCTTCTGAGAGCGACTCCGGCATTTTTTGGCCGTTAAGCTTCTGTAGCTCGGGCCGATAGTTGTACAAATCGAGCTGAGAGGGTGCCCCGGCGAAGAAAATAAAGATGCAACTCTTCGCTTTGGCAGGGAAATCTCCCGACTTGCTAGCCAAGGGATTGACGGCTGCCCCGGCCGCAAGAACCGGTTTGCCCGCGGCAAAAACACCTTGCTGATCCAATAGCGAAGTAAGAGCAACGCCGCCCAGTCCGCCAGCAGCGGTCGTAAAAAACTCTCGGCGCGTGACGTCCGTTGTATTCATAGCAACATGAGGGGTTAGGACTTGGTCATAAAAAAGTGTTTTCATGGAGCAATGCGATCGGCGGCTAGGAATCTACCTTCAAAACCCGACGCGTCAGCGAGGGATAAGCCGATATCCGCTGCATCCCTCGCTGACGCGTCGGGTTCCGATTGGCAAGTTTTCATCTGCCGCTCCTCTAAATACCACATCATTCTCTTGTTAAAAACTCATCCAAATTTAGTATCGCACGCATGGTTGCCACCCACGCGGCATTTTCGTTCGGCGAGACATCTTTTACCTGATGGTTCCCTATGAGTTGGGTCGCCTCATCAAGGTGGGTTTCGTAATAGCTTCGAGCCTGTTGCAATAAGCCCTCCAACAAACTGGCCTCATCATTCCCAGGCTCCCTGCTAATGGCAATCAGATAGCCTTGCCGGATGCGTGCACGATCGGAAAGTCCACTCGCCATGCTTAGACCTAGTAGTCGGTGTGCAAACCCCTGAGCCGCTTCGTGAAACACTTCGTTCTGCAACGCAGCCAAGGCTTGAAGCGCATTGTTCGAGCGATCGCGTTGTGGTTTCGAGCTACTCGAGTCGGGGCAATCAAAGGTTGACATGTTGGGGTCGATCGCCGTACGTCGAAAAAAAGTGTACAAACCGCGTCGGTACCGATCTTCACCTTCGGAGACCTGATACTTATTGGAATTCGCGTAGGTTTGCTGAGCAATAAATGCCGGCATCGGTGGGAAGACACAAGGTCCGCCCAGTTTGCGGCTCAACAACCCTGAGGCTTGGAGGACAATGTCGCGCACAATCTCTGCTTCTGCACGAAATCGATTTTGGCGTGCGAGTAGATTGTTCTCTGGATCGATCTCGACTAACTCTGGCCGCACAACCGACGATTGCCGGTACGTCTCTGAATTGACAATCAGACGAATGAGCGCCTTACGGCTCCAGTTTGCTTCATGAATGAACCAATACGCCAGCCAATCCAGCAGTTCCACATTGCTAGCCGTCATGCCCCGTGAGCCAAAGTCTCCAGCGCTGCCCACCAACGGCTGTCCGAAGAGATGCATCCATACCTTATTGACTGCAACACGTGCCACCAGCGGGTTTTCGGGGCTCACAAGCCAATTTGCCAAGTCTAAACGGTCTGGCACCTCGCCACGCGGCTTTATCGCAGGCCATACCACCGGGGTTCTCGGACTGAGCTCTCCCTCCTCAATCATCGGCTGCAGAAAATTGCCCCGCCGAAAGATGTAAGTTTTTCGTCGTTCCTCACTTCGTTCTCTCATAAAACGAACAAAGCCCTTTTCGTTGTCAAACCGCCGCAACCGAGTTAACTTGCCTTGGACATGTACGCTTAGGTTCTTATCGTCGACCTGCTTCCGCAATAAATCTGCCAGTTCAGTCGCCATACCCTGGCGCTCTTCTAGATTTTTCTTGGCTTCTTCCGGCTGTTCATCAAGATAGTCGGCCGCGAAATCGACGTTGTTGAAGAAGGCAAACATCGAATAGAAATCGCGTTGGCTAAACGGGTCATACGGATGGTCGTGGCATTGGCAACAACCAATCGTACTCGCTAGCCACACGGTGCCAATCGTACTGATGCGGTCAATCACCCGCTTAGAACGATCTTCTTCAGCATCGACTCCACCTTCCAGGTTGTACTGCGCTTGCAGATGAAACTTGGTTGCGATCAAATCGGCGTTAGTACGCTCGGGCAACAGATCACCGGCAATTTGCTTGATAGTAAACTGATCGAAAGGCATATCGTCGTTAAGCGCCTTCACAACCCAGTCGCGAAACCGATAGGCATCATTCTTGGGAGAGTCCTTCTCGTAACCTTCCGAGTCGGCGTACCGCGCTTCGTCGAGCCAATGTCGAGCCCAACGTTCGCCAAAATGCGGCGAGGCGAGCAAACTCTCTACCAAACGAGAATAAGCGTCGGGTGACTCATCGCTGACAAAAGCATCGGCCTCAGTCGTTGTTGGTAACAGTCCAGTCAAATCTAAAGATAAACGCCGAATAAGCGTACGTCGGTCGGCCGACTCCGAAGGGGTAATTCCCGCTTCGTTCAACCGTGCGCGAATAAAATGATCGATCGAGAGAGACTCTCCCTCGGCAGGCTTGGGGAGAACATAGGACCAGTGCGCGGGCCAAGGAATCCCTTGATCGATCCAAGCCTTAAGCGTTTCGATTTCGCCCGGCTCAAGTGGCTCCTCAGGAGGCATTCGCTCATCGGGGTCGTCGGCAGTAATTCGACTCACTAAGTAACTGGCCTCTGCATCGCCTTCGACAAGGGCCGGCTCGCCGCTCTCGGTTTCTGCTAAAATTAGCTCTCGACTAAGTACGCTCAAGCCGCCATTCTTTTTTACCCCCCCATGGCACTTAACACACTTGCCCAGGATGGGTTGCACGTCACGCGCAAAGTCGATAGGACGAACTCCCTCAGAGGTTTCACCATGGACCGAGCATACAAAGAGACATGTCGTAACCATGCCTACAGCAAAAAATGTTCGCGGGCTCACAATCGACAGACAAGACATAGAGAACTCTCAAAAATCTGCCAGGGGGGCGGCGACAGCACCTAGCTCTCGCCGACATGACCAGGGGAAACTACTTCACCAACCCCATGGCCACGTACCATCCATTATAACATCCCTGTCGCAACCTAGCATCCCTCCAAGGCACTCTCCCAGCCGCAGGCTTCTGCCTGCGGCTAGAAGGGTGTGCCAAAATGCACAGGTTGGTTGGAAATCTCCCAAAATCCTTTCAATAACAGGATTTCCGCTTCAAAGCGTTAGTTGACGGCATCACCGCTGGAGCGCTAGAATTGACGGCTTCGGCAAATCCTATTGGTCAATTCGGCCCGTGTTTTTTCCCTTGGACAAACAGCTTTCAAAACATCCGTTGGAAGAGCGACTCATGGCTCACTTAAAAATTCTGCAAGGCAGTGAACCGGGCCGCGTGTTTGAGCTGGAAGGCGACCGATGGGTCGTCGGACGAAGCCCCGAATGCGATGTCGTGCTCGATGTCGCTGCTGTGAGCCGCCGACACGTTATCTTAACAAACGAGTCGGGTGAATTTTTTGTCAAAGACCTGGGCAGCCGCAACGGCACGTACATCAACGATCAGCGAGTCGCCGAACACGCACCAATCAGCAATGGCGATCGCATGTTAATTTGCGATGTTCTCTTCGAATTTTGCAATCCCGAGGAACCCGTCAGTAGAGGGGCCGTTGGCATTGCAGCGGCCTCCCTGTTGGGGCCTAAAGACGAGCATTGGGACTCTGGCGAAGGCTCGTCGACGGTGATGGCTACGATCGATGTCGGCAATGCCGGCACGATTTCTTGGAAACTATCGGCCAAGCCAGAAGCTCAGATTGAGGCGATGGTCGAAATTTCCAACAGTTTGAGAAATACCCTCTCGCTGAAAGAGATTCTGCCCAAGTTGCTCGATAGTCTGTTCAAAATTTTTGTACAGGCCGATCGGGGGTTTGTCGTCATGCGTCCACGTCCCGACGCACCGTTGGTGCCCGTTGCTTCCAAGGCCCGAAGACCAGGTGACGAAGCCAACATGCGAATGAGCCGCACAATCGTCGAACAAGCGATGACCGGCAAGAAAGCGATCCTCTCAGCCGATGCCAGTTCCGACGAACGATTCAACATGGCGGAAAGCATCACCGATTTTCAGATCCGTTCGTTGATTTGCGCTCCGCTGATATCGAGCGAGGGAGAATCGCTCGGCGTACTTCAAATAGATACCCGCGATCACATGGGCCGTTTTACCGATCAAGATCTCCATATGCTTGCAGGGGTTGCTAGTCAGGCTTCGATCGCTATCGACAATGCCGCCTTACATGAAGAATCGATCAAGCAACGGGCTCTGCAGCGAGATCTCGAAGTTGCCAGCCAGATGCAACACGCCCTGCTACCAGCAAGTTCGCCTGATCTACCCGACTACCACTTTTTTGAATTCTACGAAGCCGCTCTCCGTGTCGGTGACGACTACTATGACTATGTTTTGCTGTCGGAGGGACGCTTTGCCGTGATCGTGGGAGATGTGGCAGGGAAGGGCGTCTCGGCAGCAATCCTAATGGCCAAGCTTTCCAGTGACGTGCGGTTTTGGTTGGCTCGCGAGCCAGACGCCGCCAAAGCTTTAGGTGAGATAAATGCCGCTTTCTCGCGTCACGATTGGGACGATCGATTTGTGACCATGGTCGTTGCTGTCGTCGACCCTAGCACCCACACGCTCACACTAGTCAACGCTGGCCACATGCCGCCACTGCTTCGCAATGCGGCAGGCGAAGTATCAGAAATTGGCGGGGAAGAGGCCGGTCTCCCGATCGGCGTGATCGACGACTATCAATACGAGGCTTACCGTCGCCACCTCGAACCTGGTGATTTCGTAACGATCTTCACCGATGGCTTTAGCGAAGCGATGAATTCCAACCGTGAGCTCTACGGTCTCGAGCGTTTAATCGAAGTCGTCGGACACCGCGAAGTAGGTTTCGTCGATCTCGGCCAACACGTTCTCGACGAGGTGCGCCAATTCGTAGGCGACTTTCCACAAAGCGACGACATGTGCCTCGTCTGCTTTGGGCGGAAATAAGCCAACGTTAGAACGAACCCGTAGCGACTCCGGCAGTCGCGTCACTAGTGCTTTGACTACTCTTAGAATTAGGGTGCTAGTTGTGACAAAGCACTAGTTCACTTCTTCCAGCGGTCCAGTCCCTCGCTCTGCATCGGCATTTCGTACAGCGAGCCGCGCGCAGTCGCATACAACGTACGTCTATTCGGTCCGCCAAAAGTCAAATTGGCGGGAGATTTTGGCAACTCGATCGTGCCCAACAGCTTGCCCTCTGGTGTGACGACCTGGATTCCTGAGTCGGTAGTCAAATACAGATTGCCTTTCGTGTCGATGGTCACTCCATCGCAACCGCCGGATTGCATAGTATAAAAGGTCTTGCCCGGCCCGATTTGGCCTTCCGCCTCCACCGCATAGGCACGCATGTCTGAGCTGTTTGTAGGAAAAACATAAAGTGTTGTTTCGTCGGGCGAAAGAATAATTCCGTTGGGAGCTTTCAGGTCGTCTATGAGCCGCGTCACCTCGCCTTTGGACGAGCGGTAGTAGACGCAAGTTTTTCCTTGCGGCAACGGCTGCGGTGCGAGAAAGTGCGGATCGGCAAAATAAATGCCACCCTGACGGTCAATCACTAAATCATTCGGCGCATTGAAACGCTTGCCTTCGTAGCCATCCGCCAATACTCGACGCTCTTTGGTTGCTACGTCCCATGCAACCAGCTGGCCTTCCATTTCACACGCCACCAATTCACCAACCGCGTTGAACATCAGCCCGTTCGCGTGATGCGACTGCTCGGTAAACACCGATAGCTTGCCATCCGAGTCGAGCTTGTGTATCCGAGAACTCGGAATATCGCTGAAGAAAAGGTTTCCATGTCCATCTGCAGCAGGCCCTTCGGTAAACAAAAAACCGCTCTGAACTTGCTTGATTTCTCCCGTCGGGCCAATGCCGGGGATGGGTTCCGCACCGACCGTAGTGCTGACAAGCAGAGCGACAAGGATACTGAACGAACTCGACAAATTGGTAATGAATGCTGACTTTCTCATATTCTCAAACCTCCTCCTAGTAGGGGCGCTCTTTGGTCCAATGCCTTAGTACTACTGCGCTAAGTCATTGTACTACTGCGCTAAGTCATTGGAAGCACAACGACACGACGAACACCACGTCATACTACAAAACCAAGTTAAACGATGTGAAACGGAATTTTTGTTGGGTAAGCATTTTGCAGGAAAAAACTAGTCAACCTGTTGATCGAGGCAAAATCATTGAAAACCCAATATTTTCAGAGTCTGTAGCATCATTACTGGGGATTTAGGCAGCCTTCGGCATTCGAGTCGCGTGTAGCGTGCGGGTGGTTTGTTGACGTTGTTGTGTTCGCTCCTCACGTTGCATGTCCAGGGCGATCCG